>Ga0222713_10002680_pt1 | contig 18825 bp, 7 predicted proteins | sample C33_649DmetaG_FD_165061 | JGI IMG/M metagenome (GOLD analysis project Ga0222713, IMG submission 165061) | Estuarine water microbial communities from San Francisco Bay, California, United States - C33_649D | ecosystem: Environmental > Aquatic > Marine > Unclassified | place: USA: California...
CGAACGGGGTGACGTTCATTCGATCGTCCTCGATCGCTCACGAATCGCGATTCGTGAGCGTCGATGACGCCAAGTCTCGTCACTCCCTCGCTCGAGCTCCGCGTCGTGACGCCATGGCGCTGCGATGCGATCGCATCATTCCCCAATCGATGACGCTTCATGCCTTACCTCGCGTCATGCGCGCCGCGCTGGCGTGCGCGCGAACGCACACGGTGACGATCGCTCGCGACGTCGACGTCCACAACGTCGCGCGCTCGGAGGTTTTGGTCAAAGTGACGCACGCCGGCGTCAATCGCGTGGACGTCGCGGCGACGCGATTGGATTACGCCACCGCGGTGTACGCCAAAGCGAATGACGAGGCGAACGACACGAGATGGATCCCAGGACGCGAGTTCGCGGGCGTCGTCGTCGCGCGCGGCGATGACGCGCGAGAGGTCGCGATCGGCGAGCGGTGCTACGGCGCGACGGCGCCGACGACGCGAAGAGGGGCGTTCGCGGAGTACGTCTGCGTGCCATCGCACGCGATCGCGCGAACGCCCGAGGACGTGAGCGATCGCGAGGCGAGCGCGATCGCATTCGCGGCGTTGACCGCGCATAGGGCGTTGGTGGACAGAGGGAAAGTTAAGGCGGGCGAGCGGGCGTTGATCGTCGGCGGGGGAGGCGCGGTGGGGACGTGCGCGATCGCGCTCGCCCGAGGAAGAGGCGTCAAGGCGAGCGCGACCGCGCGAGAGATACATCACGCGCGGTTGCGAATGATGGGGTGTGAGCGCGTGGTGGATTATACGAGTGAGAAGCAGGCGTTAAGGATGACGGCGGAGCGCGAGGCGTGGGCGCCGTTCGACGTCGCCGTGGATTGCGTCGGCACGCGCGCGAGCGAAGGGCAGGCGATGGATCTTTTAAAGCTCGGCGTCGGGCGGTACGTTTCGTTGCACGGAGATTTGGGGCGAATGATCGGGGACGAGCGCGGGATGTTCGTCGGGGCGGTGAAGGCGTTTACGGAGTACGCGAGGAAAAAGACGCTCAGTCGATTGCAACGAGACGTCGGGTACGAACAGGCGGTGATGCGACTCGATCCAGATGCGATGGTTGAAATAGGGCGATTAGTCGCGAGCGGGGAGTTGCGCGTGCCCGTGGGAGCGGTGGTGGAGTTTGATGAAATTGAACGCGCGTTCGACCTCGTAAGCGACGCGTCTTCGGGCGGTAAAGTCGTCGTTCGAATCGCGGAAGATAGTTGGATGCAGTAGAATTAGTTTGTTTAATTGAGAACAGTCGTTAGATGTACAGATTGGTCACCAACGCCCGCCGCGCTCCCACGTGTACGCGTCTTGCGTCGGTTGCTCGCCTCGCGCCAACGCCGCCGCAATCGACGCTCGGTCGTCGGCGTCGAGCGAAAATGAAAAGATCGCCAAATGATCTTGGATGTGACTGGCATTGCGCGCGCCCAAAATCACCGCTGGTACCACGGGAGATTCTAAAACCCACCTCGACGCGATATTGGCGATGCTGGTGTTGTGCTTGTCCGCGACAGCGCGCAGACACCGCAATAAACTCTGATACCACGCGTATCCGCCGACGTTTCCAATCACGCTCGCGTACTTGCGCAAGCTCGACGTATTCATCACCACTTTCTCCGGCGGCGCGTTCAAGTATCGATCGCTCAATAACCCTCCCGCGACGACGCCGTAAGGCAGCAGCCCGACGCCCGTTTGTTCGCAGTAGGCTTTCATCGCGAGCTCTGGTCTTCGGTCGAGGAGCGAATACTGAATCTGATTCGTTGAAATTTCTGCCCCGGCGTCGAGCATCTCCTTCATCCGTCGCGTGTCGAAATTCGTCAGCGACACCGCGCCTATGATGCCCTTGTGCTTGAGATCCGTCAGGTATAGAGCCGCGTCTACGTACCCGCGTTGGTCGTAGTCGTTCCAATACATCTGCATCATATCAATCCGCTCCAATCCCAACCGTTTGCGCGGCCTATCGACGTTGGCGCGCACCCATTCCTCGGTGATGTTCCCTTGCTCGCGACCGACGCAGCACAGCTTGGTAAACACTTGAATCTCATCTCGATGCGCTCGACCGTGAGCCGTCCGTAAATACTCGCCGACGACGAGCTCCGAGTCGCCGTACCCACACGCCTCCGGCCCGGTATCAAACGTCGATATCCCCGCGTCGACGAACGAGGCGAAATCTTCCACCGCAGCGTCGCCGCGCGTGCGGTCGCTCGCGCGATCGCCGGCGTGACCACCGCCGAGCTGCCAGCACCCTTTGACGACGCGCGACGGCTCGAGCGACGTCGCTCGCAGCGGCGACGCCGTGCGGGGACACTTCATCGCCACAGCCGATGCGGCACTAGGGACGACGACGGGCGAGAACATAGGCACGGTGACGAGCCCAGGGAGGAGAACGGACATACCAGCGCCGGCGTGCATGTCGCGGCGAGAAACAGCGCGGGCGTCGACGGAGCGAGAGCGGCGAGTCGAGCGGCGAGCGCTGACATCGGCGCGCGGCGAAGACCACGCGCACGCCGATGGCATCGCCGTCGTCGACATCGGTTTTGCGATGCGATCGAAGCGCTCTCGCGTGCGCGCGCGGTGCGCGCGAGTGTGTCGCCAAAGTTCGGAGGACTGAGAAGACGCTTTTTCACGGCGCCAAACTCGGCGATGGAACGGTGCGCTACAAACGCGCGACCACGCGGTCGCGCGTGAACTAGTCGAAGGAACCCATGAGACATCGCATCATATCACAGCGTTTCTGCCATCGCGATCGGCGTTCGAATCGCGCGCATCGCTCAAATCACTTCCGGTGTCCGCGTCGACGAACGGATTCGCGACCCAGACTTGAGGATTATTCGCCAACCATCGCACGTCTTCGACCTCGTTCTCGGCTAGCTCAACGCGCGTGCGCAGCGAACGCACCATGCGGCGCATAGTCTCCGAATCGTCTCCGAATTCATAGCTCGCGACCGTTAAATCCGCTCTGAGTCTACGCATTTGACCGCAGTGCTTCTGAAATTGAGCCGCTTTCGCGTCCTCGAACCATCGCTCGCCTCGTTCGCCCCACGATTCGATCCGTCGTCGCACGTTTGGATGTGCGTCGAATTCTTTACTGAAACTGTCGTACGATGCCTCCATTCGCTCGATTAATCGTTGACTCTCCAGTCGATTCGTCGACGAGCTCTTCGCGTCGCGCGCCGCACGAAGAGCTCGATCGCTGACGCGCGTCGCTTTCATCAACGCAGCAATCAAATCATCCACATTTCGAGCGTCATATCGCGCTTTGTACTCAAGCTTCATCGCTAACGCGGAACATTTTCGTTCGTTAACGTCGATCAGTTGCGATCGGATATCCGTCGCGGAGGCGTCATTTGAGACATCGACGCGCCTCTGCGCGGCGGCCGTCTCGCTCGCGTCGTCGCGCGATTGATACTCGAGCGCATCTTCGTATTCCTCGCGGAGAGCGAATGCGTCGACGATGGCGTCGACTGTGGCTTCGTATCGTGTGCGCGCGCTGTCGTCGGCGTTCATCGATCAAGGCGAGAGTGGCGTCGAGAAATGGCATCGCGAGCGCGCGTTCCAAATCAATCGGCCGTCGTCACAAATGTTACAAGACGACGAATCGAAGAAACAACCAGGCGTGAATGATAGCCCAATAACACATCGCCGCGAAGCGCAATCCTGGATTCGTGCGCATCACGCGAAAGAACCGCACGAACGCTCGATCGCACACGTCCATGATGGGCTGGGCAATTTTCGGCGCTTTGCCGACGACGCGGGAATCGCGCCACATTCGCATGGTTTTGCTCGGCGACTCCCCGTGATCTCTGTCCCCAGCCTCGACGTCAACATCGATTATCGACATCGAGTTCGCGCCGTGCTCGCTCGGCGTTCGCGGGACGCGCCGAGCGGCGGACGACGGCGGCGTCGGAGGCGCCACCCGCAGCGCGGCGCTCGATTCGGCGAGCTTGGCGGCCAGATCTTTTTGTACCTCGTGCGCGCTCGCGAGGTTGGCCTCGGCCAGCGACGCGCGCGCTTTAACATCCGCCAAGGATGTGAGCGACTGCGAAGCTTCGTCTAGGGCGCGACGCAAAGACACGGCCTCGCTCCGGACGGCGTCGAGCGCGGCTTCGAGCTCGCCGACTCGGCGCTGGGCGTCCATCGCGCCGTTTACCTTTACGTTTTCCAACTCCGCCGTAAGAGCGGCGATCAAAGCATTCCTCTCATCCGCAACATCGCTCATCGCCGTGAGCGAGTTGTTCTCTCTAACGCGAAGGGCAGCGATTTCGGCCTCAAGTTCGACGGCGAGCGCTGACGCGGCGCTCGCTTGAGCGGCTGACGCGGACGCCAACTCATCACGCTCAATTTCCAGCGCCGCCAAGCGTTCCAGAAGGACCTCCCGCGACGCCTCTGCCGAGTCGCGGGCGGCGATTAAGGCGCTTTTCTCATCCGCGGCGCCGAGCGCGTCCGAGAGCGTCTTTTCTTCGCGGGCGCGAAGGATCTCAATTTCGCGCTCCAGACGATCCGCGAGCTCCGCCGCATCGGCGGCTTGGGCAGCGGCGGCAGAAGCCGCGGCAGAACGTTCCGATTCTAGCGTCAAGAGGCGCGCTTCCGACGCGTCTCGCGCTACTTTTATGGAATCGAGTTCGGCAGCCGCGGCGGTTTGCGCCTCGCGCAAAGCCGAGAGCTCGGTCAACATATACTTCACCTGGTCGCTTGATTCGCTCTCGAGCGAGCCGACACGGTCGCGCAGTCGTGCCAATTCTTCGTTCTTCGCCTCGATGGAATCCGAGAGCGCGCTCTTCTCTGCATTCACCAGCGCATATGCCTCTTCGAAAGAACGAAGGCGCTCGAAGTACTCTTTCAACTGCGTCTCTTGCGCGTGCTTTTCTTCTTCCACGGCGTCGAGTTTGTTTTGCAGAAGTGCAAGCTCGTCGCTCGCAGAGCTTGTCGTCGCATCAGCCTCAGCCATCAACGCGAGGAACTTGTCGCTCGTCGCCACCAGCGAAGCCTCGACCGCAGCTTTTGCGGTGATGAGCGAATCGATCTCCTTTCTAGCCACATCTGCTAGGTCACTTGCCGCGGCGAGTTCATCCGTCAAATATGCCACCTTGGCGCGCCGTTCTTCTTCGGCGCCTGCGAGCGCCTCTCGCAGAAGCGAGATTTCCTCCCCGGCCGCACCCTGCGCATTGACCATTTCCGCGCGCAATTGCGCAATGTCTTCGTCTTTGCTAGACAGCTTTTGATGCAGCGCCGATACCGATTCGGCCAAAGCCGCTACTTCGTTTTCGGCTTGTTCGGTGCGGAGCGACAGCTCGGCTCGCTCGGCATCCATTACGATTTTTTCTCGTTCGAGCGCCTCGATTCGGGATTCAAACTGCGCAATCTCGACGCTACTGGTATTTGAACTTTCGATCCGAGCTATGAGACTGGCAATTTCTTCGTCGCGCGCACGCAGGACTTCCTTGTTACTCGCCATTTCTGTTGACAGCGAAGAGATTGCAGAATCCCGCTCTTGAACGCGAACCGTGAGTTCAACAAGCTGATCGCGTTGCGCATTCTTCTCGATCTCGATGGCGTCGAGCTTAGATTGCGCGTTCTTCAGATCCTCCAAAGACGAATCACGCGCGGATCTCATTTCGAGACTCAGGGTCGCGATCTCTTCATCTTTCATCTCGAGCGCGTGCTCGATGTTGCTCTTGATGGCGCGGAGCGCTTCAATCGCATCATTTGAAGCCCGCAAGTCGGCGGCAAATTCTGCCGCTTTTTCGTCGCTCGCTTTCTTTTCTGCTTTCGCCGAACTCAGCTGCAATAGAAGCGCGTCAACTTCGTCACTCGAAAGCATGGTTACCTCCTCGATTCGCATTTTGAGTTTAGCAATTTCTTCATCTTTGGCCATAAACTCGCATTTGAGCGCATCATTTGCCTGCACCAGCTCTTCGAGCTCCAACTTTGCAGATACTAAAGCATCTTTTAGCGATTCGATATGTGACGCCGTGCGTTTCTCTTCCGAAGCCTTTTCGCTCTGCGCGGCCTCAACAGCGGCTCGCAGTTGTACAAGCTCTTCCCCAAACAATGTCTTCGCCTCGTCGATACGAGCGACCAGCGACTCAACCTCGGCGTCTTTTTCAAACACGGCTCGCTCGGTGGCATCCAAGCGATTTGTTATATCTTCAACTTGCACCATGTGATTCGCGCGCTCTTCTTTGCTTCTCGAGCGCTCTTCGCTCAGCTCCGCCTCAAGCGCCTTCAGGACATTTATAGTGCTAGTGAGATCCTCCTCGATTTGCTTCTTGCGCTCCTTTGCCTCCTCGCGCACGATCTCAATCTCCGTCATTTTCGCCGTAAGCTCAGCCGTTGCAGATTCAAGCTCGCCCCGGAGCTTCTCAATCATCGCTTGCGCGGCGAGAACCTCCTGTCCAGCGAATGTTTGCGCAGCGCGCACGGCGTCGAGCTCGCCGAGTTGCGATTGCAATGATTCGTGACTTGTCTTCAAACTGGAGAGCTCCTCTTCCGCCTTGGCGAGCGCGTCCGCCTTAACCTTCGCCTGTGCGAGTTCGACTTCTAGCGATTTCACTCTCGCCTCGGCGCGTCCCAACCCCTCGCTCAACGTAGCGTGCGATTCCGTCGACAAGCGCAACGTTTCAATTTCTAACTCTAGCACCTTCTTCTCCGCCTCGATGCTCTTCCCTTTGGCGATCGCTTTTTTCACCTTCTCCTTGCTCGTTGTTTTGGCTTCTTCTGCCGCGAGTTTGAACGCTTCCACTTCCGCGCGCGCGCGTTGGACGTCCTCCGATGCACTGCGCAACGCTTCAACCTTTTCCGCGATTTCCGCTCGCATCGTCTCCACCGCTCGAGCCGCGTCGCCCGCATCCACCTCCTTGGCTTCCATCATCGCGTGCAATCGCGCGACTTCGCCGTCGAGAACTCTTGCGCGCTCAGATTCCGCCTCCAACTCGCGCGTTCGTGCGCGTAATTCTTCTATTTCTCCCTTCAACGCCTCGCGCTCCTCGGCAAAGGCTGTTTTCAGCGTTTCGAGCTCGCGTGCCGATTCGCCGTCGCCCTGAAGTGCGACGTCCGATTCGTCCATAGCCCCGATCGTTCGGTCAACATTTTCGAAATCGTCTTCAGCTTGGCGAAGCGCGGCGCGCGCTATGGTCTCGAGATTCCGAGCCGCGGCGCGAGCCGCGGCGACCGTCGGCGTGGAGTAATCTTCATCAATAATTTGTGGCCGCATCCTCGAGCTCTCGGGCGATCGCGTGACATCATCGACGTCGCTCGAAGCGTCACCGTGATCGTCGACATCAGCGATGTTGGAGTTTTCACGCATCGACGCCAGTTTCGCTTCGAGTTGCTCGGCGAAGGACGCGCCCGCGCTGTTCTCGCCCAGCGCTGCGGTGGCGCGCGGCGGCGGGGACTTGATTGACGACGCGCGCGCGGCTTTGCGCGCGCGAAACTCTTCGAGTTTTTTGCGACCGTTATCAAGGTCGCGTTCGCGCGTGGACATGGCGAAATATTGACACGGCGAGGTCTGAGGCGCTGGACAGAAGTGACGGTTCAACGACATTTTTTGAAGTTCTTTTACGGGACGGCGAAAGCCGCGAGGGAGACGTTCAAAGCTACGCGAAGAGATCGACCTAGTATTCGTGATCGATCGCGGTGGCGACGAGCGCGGTGGAGCATCCGTGGACGCGACCAAAGGCGTCGGCGACGATGGCGCGCGTGGCGTAGCGATTGAACGCGCACGCGGATAACGCGGATTCAGCGCGCCGTGAAAATCCGTAAGGAGAGGAAAACGATAGAATTTCGCCCGACGTGCGCATGTCGTAGACGTGTAGTCCCGCATCGCCGAGTACAGCAACCCAGTTAGGTTGTTCGACGATCGCTTCGCACTTGAGCGGGATGCCGGCGAAGAATCGGAAGCGTCGAGACTCGACGCCTGAGCGCGCGTCCCAGAGCTTAATGAAGCCGTCGGCGCCAGCCGTGACGAGACCATGCGCGCTGAACGCGCATCCAGTGACAGCCAAGTCGTGCGCAGCGAAATCAATATACGTCCCGCGCTCGGCGTCCCAACGTTTGACGATTCTGTCAGCACTTGCGGAGTAGAATGACGTCTGAGATTCTGCACACAACGAGTGGACGCACGCATTGTGGCTCGTGAGCTTCCTCAGCATCGACGGGCTGAGACCGCCAATGCTCCAAACTTGTATCATGCCGCGAGCGTCAGCGGTCACCAGCGTACTTTCGTTCAATGTCATCACACTCTCAATCGCCGAGGCATGCGCAGACACCTCTTGGTCGTCGGGCCACGCCCAAGCATTTGTGTTGAAATTCCATCCGGCGAGCATGCCGCTTGATTTGCCAAAATACACCACTGACTCCTCTGGCGCAGCACACATGGCCGTAATAGAGCTTTCATCGACCGACGTCTCTGCATCAACGAGCTGTGACTGCAACGGCGTGATGTCGTTCACTAGCTTCCAGTCCTTCTCAAAGAGCACGCGAACCGCGCCATCGACTCCACCTGTGACAAAACAAGAGCCAGCATTACCGACATCAAGATGACAACTCGAAAGTACTTTCCCCTCATGAATCGCACTGATCGTTTGGTTTGAAACGGCTCGAAGACCCTTCTTGTCGTGCGCTCTGCGGAGCAGGTTGGCGCCGCGAGGCACATTCCCAGTCGATGTTGAGCCCTCGCGTCCCAGCCAATTCCACAATCGAATACTTCCATCGGTCGTACCTGAAACCAAACTGCTCGAATCGCTCGATATGTCGACATGACTGACGCGAGTGCAGTGATGCAAAGATGCTAAGAGCGCTCCTGTGAGAGGATTGAACACTTTGCACGTGCGATCGAGCGATGCAGAGACTAATAGGCGACCGTCATTGCTAAACTTAAGCGCAGAAATCGCGCCGGCGTGTGATTGAATCAACCCCACATGCTTTCCATTCTTTGGCTCCCAAACCATGATGCTCTGATCAACCCCACCACTTGCAAATAGATTTCCACTAACCGTACACGCTGTGCATGTGACGTCACCAAGATGTCCGCGCAGTTCGAGCGTGACAGCGGGAGGCATCGACGCGATGCCACTTTTACGACTCAATCCACCTCGCGAAGAAGCACCGCCATTGGACGAGCGCTCAAGCGTAACAAATCCGGAAATGTCATCGTCTGCACCCCGATCCTTCTGATAAACCGTCGAACTGCCTAAAGAGTTCAAGTTTCCGCTTCCACCGTTCGTCGTAAATTGCCACAACCGCATGATACCGTCAAACGAAGCCGTAATCATGAAGCTCAAATCGCCCGCGACAGCAATCGAGGAAACCGGAGCGGTATGTTCGGTATTGAAGGTGTACAATAACGGGTATCCGGCAGTACATGACCAGCATCTAATCTCTGTGCCAGCAGCGCTGAATAGTTCATTCGTCGCCGAGGCCATGGCAAGTGAGGTGATACCCATCGTATGACCTGTCAATGTGGCGCACTCGCGACCCAGAGAATCGTCTAATCGCCAAAAGCGGATCGTTTTATCCTTCGATCCAGATACGACGTACACTGCCGTGCGAGCATTCCGGTTGGCGTCGTGGTTGAGAACAATCAAAGTCGTAACAGCACGCTCGTGGCCGACAAAACGAGCAACAGCCTCACCGCGCTTTGCGCTCCATACTTCAAGACCACCGCTGGAATAGCCAACGGCGAAAGTCGCATCATCCAACCAACACACACATTTAACCTCTCCTCCCCGTTCAAAAGCACTTCGGAATGCGGTGTCCGATAGTTCTTCATCTGGTCTGTTTTCCCAACGCATGACGAAGCGTTCCAATCCGTTCGCATCACGCATCGCGCTCTCACTCGCCTCAACTAAACCGTTCGTACAAAACCGTCTCGGGGCAGCCTCGGGAACATCATTGTAAAATACTTGGCGAATAATCTGTGGGGATTTGTGCAGGGTTTCTAGGTTCCGCCAGAGTACGTCTCTGATAGACGCCAAGTCTTGAGTCATTCGATTGGATGCGCTACGACTTGCGTGGTACTGGTACGCTTCCATGTGGAATCCGAGGCAGTGCGAGTTGTAGATCGCGAGTTGCCTGAGTTTACCGTCAATACCCGACGGTGCACCAGGGACGTCAAGGACTTCCTCATTTGAAGATAGGTGAGTGGAAATCCACAGTGGACGTTCCGGCCCATACGTCGTCGGCAGCACGCGATCAAAATCATCGATCAACGCCTGAATTTCACCGATCATGACCTTAGCTTGCATGAAGTCTACGTCGGTGAGAAGTTCAACAAGCATATCAAACATGCGAGCTTGCGTCAAAAAATATGGAAGATATTCTAGAGTCCGAAACGTCATGTGATACTCCTGGTTCAGTTCGCTGCTTACGTACTCACCGTGTTCGTTTCGTTTGAAAGGATCCATACCGATTTCTTGTTTAGACTTAAGTGCTCGCAGTCGCCCCAGTATTTGACGACCGGTCACCCTGTCTCCAAAGTGTTGCGCTATCATCGTGTAAATCATTCGCTTACTCGCCTCCTTGGACGCGTATCGCTCCATGATTACGTCGTGCGCGACTATATCGTCGACTATAAGAGGATCGTTTGGAGTAGATCCATAACCTCCTGAAGAACCACCCTTGATGATAAACCTAGCGGCCCAAAGCAGTGACATTACGGATGTTTCATTTATGACCGGGACGGCGACTTTTGGAAATACATGCTTGTGAAGAATTCGCGCGAGATCGTCGCGAGTGAGAATACCGCAACTACAGGTAATCACGGGAAGTGCACATATCAGAACATCCATTGGTAGAAGTTTTTCAATGCCTGCGAAAAGCTGATGATAATGGTCGCGTGTAGTGTGCGGGAGTTTCGACATGGCCTCACCAAAGTTAGCGTCATATGGATCAGCCATCGCGAGTCGCGAGCACATCACAAACATTCCTCGGAAATTACCCGTGCAAAACTTGTCCATCGTCTGAACGGTCATGTTATTTGTTAGTCGAACACCGAGAGGACGTAAAAATCGCATCGCATACGCCCGGCGATCTTCAAATTTGAGGGCATCAAGGCTCGTTGCATTTTTCATCGCCAGAGGGCATGACGCCGCGAGCGAGATGTGCTGTAGCGTGTACATTCTTTGCCGATACGAGTTCACCAGCGAGTACTCGACGGCCGGCATTTTTCTACTTTCGTGCATTTTGCTTTCATCAGCGACTGGCTTTTTGTCCACGCGAAGGATACCAAGGAAAAATTGCACTCCGAATGGTACTTCATGTTCATGAGGGAGCCAAGCGATACCTGCAGGATTGCTTACTCGATGAAGTGCGTCTATGAAAACAATGACGCGGCCTCGCCCCTCGGTCGCGCGACGGAACATCACCATGAGCACTGCGCGCACTGCGTCTAAACTCGCCGGTATGTGATCGTCGAAACCAAGCAGCCTCTTGAGTTGCAGAGCGAGGTTTCTCAGAATTTGTGTAGGCGTTGGATCGATTCGCCCTTCGGCGAAGCCATAGTCGCTCAGTATGGTGACTTTGTCGATTGTTGCACGGTCGCCTGTCGGTGCAAACATCGCCCGTGCGCGTCGCGCGCAGTACTGTAATATCGTCGTCGTTCCTCCACCGGCGAATCCCATGACAACGTTCATGTTGGGTTGTCCAGTTTTCATCGCTTTCATGAGCACTTTCTCCTCGGCGGCTCGATGCGCATAGAACGGCAGCCGCTCGTTCAAAGATAGCTCTGGTTCGCAGTCTGACATTTGAAGAATCTTATCCTCTACGTCGTTGCTTTTGAACTCCTCATTAATTCTGGACAGAATGTCTTCAAATATTGTGTTTTCGAATTCAGCGAGAACGGTGGTGCGCGGCAGCTGTGTTATCTTGGTCACGTTCTCAACTGATATGGCGCTCACAGGAGGTAGCAGTCGACAACTATAGAACGTCAAGTTCGCTTCAGGGTGCGCATATATCGTCGAAACCAGAGAGCCGATGCGCTCTCTCAAATACGGATCTTGGCTCACCATGAATTCGAGCACTTGTTCATCCTTGAGCTTTTCAATTTTTTCATAAAGCATCAGGTTCGGCGCGTACGCGAGAACGTGCTGCGAACGTAAATCTTCCGCATGTTCTCGCGCTTCGATCATGCGCTTGAGTTCAACTCTGCTCAAATCCGTCAAATGCTTGGTCTGCTCTTGCACTGACTTTCTATCCAAGTCGTCGTACACTCTCAGCAAATGACCCAACAGCATCTCAATTCGACTATAATCGTTCGGTGCGTGCTTCATCCACGCGACATCGTTGACAGCACGCGTGTCTGCTTCGGATTTCATAAACTCCACATAATTACGCATCTCGGCGCTGGAATACCAATCGATTTCATGATTGCCAGAAAGCAAGACGACGAAAATGCCACCCATTTTCATCGCGTGCGCGAGCGCATTCACTGCCTGGCCAGGACCAGCTTGCGGACAATCATCCTTTAAATCGACGTAATGCAATCGCAGTCTTCGATCGCGACAGTGAGATCGTAGCCGCGGTAAGATTCGGTTCCGAAGCACGTTTCGTTCGGAGCTCGTTCCGGGCATGGATAGCACGTGCAGCGTAATCTCTCTGTACCCGTCGTCTCTAGTCTCGCAGCGCTCCACTAATCCCAGAGCCTGCGGCGGCACACGCTTCGACGGCATCAACTTTGTTTTCGCGATGTCCAAGTGATTCACGTGTTCAAGGTAATGCCCGACGAGCGCCGATAGCATCACCAGCACGCCGCGACTCCGCGCCACGCGCAACAGCTCCAACAAAGTCTTACCTTGCAGCGTCGGCGGTATCGCCACCACGATCACGCCAATGTTATCAATCAAACGCATGAACCCCAGCTCATCCCCTGGCATGTACGCCACCTCGCGTATCTCTATCCCGAGCTCCAAGAGCTCCGCCGCGACGCTGTCCGCCCGCGCTCGCGTCCTCTCCATCTCCATCACCGCCCTTCGCGCGCGTGACACCCCCAACCCGCGCTCGGCGCGCACCGCACTCATAATCTCTAAGTCCTCCTCGCTCGGTCGCAGCACGATCGCTCGTCGAAGCACGCGGTCCATCGCTTCGCTCGCGACGCCGCCGACGCGGCGCTTCCGCTCCGTCGGGTGCGGCCCGCGAGCGCTGAACGGCGTTGCCGTCGACGAACTCGCGAGCGCGCCCGCGAGTTCGCGTCCGATATCGCGCGCGCGCGCCCTCGCGGACGTCGCATTCTTCGCATTCGTTGTCGCGTTCGGCGCGCGCGCGCGACCGTCGCTCGCGGCGGTTGAGGGAATGTCTTTGGGGGATTTCACGCTCTCTCGCGCGCGATCGTCCGCTCGCGAAGGCGGCGACGGGACATCGGCGTCGGTGCGTTTCATTTCAATCGTGCCCATCGCGCGAAGAAGCGCGCGAAAGGAAAGGCGCGGTGGAGAATGAAGAGTGAGGACGGCTGTAAAGCGAAGCGAAACGAAACGAAGCGAAGCGAGCGGCGCGCTCGGAGCGGGACGGAGCGGATGGAGCGAACAGAGGAGTGCGAAAGAGGTGAATGAAGGTGAATAAGAAGAGTTGCACGTCTCGAATGAATGACAATATTCGTAACTAGTTAGTGTTTGTTTGAAGTGAAGTCTAGTATGGACGCGGAGTTGGACGACGACGTCGCCGAGCGACGCGGAGAGAAATAATTACCAACCACCGCCGTTCTCCAATAAGTTTGCGAAGAAATCCTTCGGAGCCTTGCCTTTGAGCTCCGCACCAGCATCCTTGCCCGCGGCGACCAAGCTCTTCACGTCCCAAGCGCCTTGGCGCGTGGTTTCCAACACTTGCTGACCATCCAAAGACGCGATCAAACCTCGGAACTCCATTTTGCCGTTAACCTTGTGGCAGTGCGCGGCGATCGGGGTACGGCAAGAGCCGTCGAGGGCGGCCAAAAAGGTGCGTTCGCACTCAACAGCCATGCGCGTCTCTTCGTGGTTGAGCTTGGCCAAAAATGCGAGCATTTCGTCGTCGCTACGACGGCACGTGATGCCGATGGCGCCTTGCGCGACGGCGGGCAACATTTGATCCGTGGGGATGATGAGCTTGGCGTGTTCGGCCAAATCCATGCGCTTCAAACCAGCGATAGCAAGCAAGGTGCAGTCGACAACTTCTTCCTTGAGCTTGCGAATGCGCGATTGCACGTTACCTCTAAAGTTCACGCACTTCAGGGTCGGGAACTTGTACAGGAGCTGAGATTGACGTCTCAACGACGCGGTACCTACGATCGCCCCTTTCGGCAACTGCTCCAAAGTATCATACTTCAAGCACAAGAACGCATCACGAACGTCTTCTCTCGGCAACATGCACGGAAGCACCATCCCATCCGGCAAATACGTCGGCACATCCTTCATCGAGTGCACGGCGATGTCGATTCTCCCGTCGAGCAACGCGTCGTCCAACTCGCGAGTGAACAACCCTTTCCCTCCGATATCCGCCAGCGGTTGATCCAACACCTTATCCCCCGTGGTCTTAATGATGCAAATCTCCAGCGCTCCATCTTCGGCGAGCATCGGAAAATTCTTCTGCAACAAGTCTCGCGTCATGTACGCTTGCGCGAGCGCCAAGGGCGAACCGCGCGTCCCGATTCTCACGATCGGTTCCTCCACCGCCGCGCGCACGACGCGCGCGCTTTTCGCTCGCGCATACGATCTCCCGTTCGCTTGTCTCCCGTTCGCTTTCTTCCCTTGAACCGCCACGCGCGCATTCATCCTCGACGACATGAGCGCCGTCGTCGCCCCTCGCGTCGTCGGCGCCGCGCGCGTCATCGTTCACCTCGCGCGCGCGCGTTCGTTCGACGTGCACTCGCGGAAACCCACGAACGAAAGTCGAGGGAGAGTTAACGAAATCTCGTGCGCGATCTCTGTCGTGCGCGCGTGTTCCGCGCGTGCGTCGCGCGTGCGTAGCGAGGCGTCGAGAGGCGCGATCGATCGCGCGCGCGCGCGTACGACCGATGTCGTTATCCAAAACGCGCGATCGGTCGTCGTGACGTCGCGACGAGGTGCGACTCAAGACGTACTCACGACTCAAGAGACTCAAGAGACTGAAGACTCGTCCCGATCTCGCGACGACGCGATCGGTGATTTCATTTCACCGCGATTTCACGATTTTCGTACGATCTTAGGACGTCCGAGTACGACGCAGATGCGTCGCGCGCATGGACGAGACATAAATCCCGCGACACGTGCGCACGCCCTCGTATAGACGTCGAGGGTCGAGAACCTCCGCGGACCTCGTTCTGTTATGTCGTGCCGAAGTCCACGGATCCGACGACGGAGGGACGACCCACGGACGCAGGTCTGGGTCGTCGGATGCCCGTTATTAGAGATCCACTCCGAAGGCGCACACCGGTCGCGACGCAAGACCCGGACGACGACGACGACGACGCGCGCGGCGGCGCGGTGGCGACGCGTCGCTCGCGCGCGAGGACGACGACGCGCGTCGGACGTCTTGAGCGGGACTCGCGATGAGTCGATGACCGATGGGTGCGCACTCGGTCGGTCGGTCGGTCACTCGGTCGGTCGGTCACTCGGTCACTCGGTCGGTCGCCCACGCCCTCGACTCGGCGATCGAATCGCGATCGCCCGCGCGATCGACGACGGGACGACGACGACGTCGCGCGCGCGCGTGAGATCGACGACGCGATGACGGTCGCGCATGCCCGCGCGCGCGCGGCGTCGTCAGCGATGATGAACGCGCGGCGCTCGCGAGGCGCGAATGCGCGCGCGCGCGCGCTGGCGCTGGCGCTGGCGCTGGCGCTCGCGCTCGCGCGCGCGAGAGACGCGCTCGGGTTGAAACTCGACGTCAACCCGACGCGCGTGGAGTGCGTGCGAGAGAGCGTGAAAGAGCGCGACAGCGTGGTGAGTGGGTCGTGGTTCATCGCGCACGGTTCGGCGACGCACGATGGGTCGGGGTACGGGGATTGGGATGATTACTATTACTGGGATCGCGCCTCGGGGGGGGGGTTCGATATGCGCGTGAAGATGCTGAGCGCGCCGAATGATACGGCGAACGCGACGGGAGAGGAGATTTATAACGCTCTCGGGACGACGGAGCATCGGTTTGAGTACACGGCGCGAGAGAAAGGGATTTTGGAGACGTGTTTTCTTAATAACGGTCGGAGGACGGCGAGCGTGAACTACCACGCGCAGATCGGGGTCCAGTGGGATCACGGAAAAGCGAGCGCACAGAATATTGATCCAGCGTATGAAAGATTGAATAACATAGAGTCGCGCGTCGGGCGGTTGATGGAAGAAGTGCGGTACCACGAGACGCGGACTAAAAGACATTTGCGTACGGCGCAAGGGGTGAACAAAGGGGTATTTCGATGGGCGTTCATCGAGGCGGCGACGATGATCGCTGCGAGTTATTATCAGTTTAGATACGTCAAGAAGCTCTTCGAGCGTCGCGAGCGTCGCGGAGGGTTTGCGGTTTAGTTAGTGTAGTCTATTGATTGAAAGAAAGTGTTCTATTTTCTACGCGCGATTCGTCGTTACAATCCAAACATTTCCATCGCAGCTTTGATAGCGTCTTCGCCATCTTTTGGCACCGACGCGGGTGCGCGCGTCGTAGACGCTCGAAATAATCGCGCACTCGTGGACGACGAAGCTGCGGACGATGCGTTCTCAACTGCTTCGACCACCGATTCTTTACTCGTGCACTTTTGCTCGAGAATTTTGACTCGGAATTTGCCGCGCATACCGCCGCCGAGTTTTCCGCTCGCTTGCAAAAGGGGACCGAGCTTGCAGAAGTGCGCGACTACATGATCATCGTTGATTTCTTCCATGACGTAATCGTTGCTGAATTCACGCAAAGCTGACTTGACGCCAGACACGCCGACGGCGATGTCGGTGAAACGTAGCGCGAGCGTTTCATACTCTCCATTTGAAAAATGCCTGGTGTATCCCGTAAAGTACTCCTTCGCCTCCTCGGGGCGCGTCATGGATGCTAACGAACCTTTTGTGGGCGTTGTGTTCAAATCTACTCGCATCGCATCGCTCAAACGAAGCGAAGGGAGAGCCCCATTTTTCGGGCTGGCGAAAAAGTCAATGTGCCGACTCGGCTCGTTGCCAAAACTCGCCGAAGTGATGCCGTAAAGCTCCGCCACAACGTGACATAACTCTCGCATTTCCCGGGGCATGGGCTCCATGGAGATTCGCCTCTTGGTCTTTCCCGTGACCACTTCCTCGAGCGTTGACTCCAGTCGTTTCACCAACTCGGGGTGTTTGCGCGCTAAAACGAGCTGCTCGTGCGTAAACGCCGTGGCGCTGGCTTCCGCGAACATGCTCGGACGCTCATCAGGGTTAACCACGCCGAAAGCGTCGGCGAGCTTGTGTTTTCGCGCGATCGCTGGATCCTGCGATGAAACTTGCGATGAACCTTGAGAAGATGACGGCCCGACGTCTCCTTTGTTGGACATCGTCGAAACCTTGGAGGCAAATATGTTCGCCGCCGTCGCCTTCGTTTTCACCGGAATAGCCTGAATACGCTCTGCCGCGCTCTTCTTTTCTAGCGCCCCACTCTTGTTAAGCGCGCCCCAGCTCGGGTTCGGTCGGCCGTTTGTCGTCGTCGCTAACGACGGGAACGCTTCACCCGTGGGAGTATCCCGGACGGGGACCGGCGCGACCCAGTTGCCGCTACTTGCCGAACGAGACGCGCCTGGTAACTCAGGAAACGCCTCTCCACTACTTTCTATGTGACTCGGACGGCTCCAGCCCCCCCAGGACCCCATACCCATGGCGTCGTGCGGACTCGGCCCGCGCGCGTCGACGCCTCGACCATCGATGAGAGAGACGTCGCGTAACATGGCGACGTCGTCGTCCACTAGCGCAAACCGTCCATCCGCCTGCAAATCCGCGAGCGCGTCCGATATGGACGTCGATCGATGAACGGCGTCGCCCGCTCGCCCGGGCGCAGCTTGGTGTTCCTCTCGCCGCCGCTGCCCGCCGGCGCCGCCGCCGCGTCCGCTTTGTCGCTCCGCCGAATTCGCCGCTCGCTCTCGAAGAGACGAAAACATCGTGCTCGCCAATGTCGCCTGCAACTCCTCTCGTTCGCGCAACATATTTCGCGCCTGCTCCGCGCTTCGACGCTCCGCGTTCGCCAAAGCCTCTTTTTTCTCCTTCATCGCCGCGTTGTACGTTTTCTCCACGCTAAACTTCTTCAATTTCCATCGCGCCAAATACGCGTCCAACGCTCGACACATCCCTTGATCCATGGGCTCTCGCGTCAACGGATTCTCAAACGACTTACTCGCCGTCACGTACTCCGCGAGCACGACGCCATCGAACAACTTCCCCCTCGCGTTCGCGTCCGCCCCGGCGCGCCCGCGCGCGCCGACGTCGAGCTCAAACGGCGCGTACGCCAACTCTCGCAGCGGCTCCAGCGTGATCGCATCGCACAGCTCGACGTCCAGCGCGCGCCACCACTCTCGCCTGTCGCTTTTATTCCCCTCGCCGTGTTCTCTCGCCGTCATCGACGTCGTCGCCTCGAGCGTCGCCTCCGGCGTCGTCCCTCGCGCGCGTCGCTCGAACCGCTTCGACGACGACGCGTGCGTGTTCATCACCCCTCGCCCGGATCCTTTCGCCCGCGTCGTCGTCGTCGTCGTCGTCGTCGAATGCGATGTCGTCTCGACATCCGTCGCGAGCGTCGACGTCGTCGTCGACGACGTCGTCGTCGTCAAAGTCGCGCGCGGTCGCGGGATGTCCATCGAGCGTCGCATCGCGAATGAATGAATGAATCAATCGGAATCAGAATCAGAATCAGAATCGAATGAATCGAATGAATCGAA
>Ga0222713_10002684_pt1 | contig 18812 bp, 26 predicted proteins | sample C33_649DmetaG_FD_165061 | JGI IMG/M metagenome (GOLD analysis project Ga0222713, IMG submission 165061) | Estuarine water microbial communities from San Francisco Bay, California, United States - C33_649D | ecosystem: Environmental > Aquatic > Marine > Unclassified | place: USA: California...
TTTCTTCAAACCCAAACCGCGAAAGCAGGCGGGTCATGGACTCTCTGGCAGCGCACTCAAGCGCGGTGGCACCAAAGGTGCGAGAAATGTTTTGCAGTTGCGCGAACGTGTCGTCATCCAGTATGAACTTACCGCTCGTTGTGGTGACAAACGCCACCCGATCTGTTGGCCGGTTGAAGCAGTGCATCGTGGCCGCGCCGTGTATTTTCTCATCATCTACGGCAACAAGCAAAACCCACTGCCCAGAGGATACCAGCGACTGCACATGATCGACCGTGTAGTCACCCTTGGAATGTTCCAACGCCTCCGCAATAAAGTGCTTGACCAACGGCCAAGTGTGGTTCACCCACTCCAGCGGAACCTGTTGAATCTTCATGCCATGGCCCGGCGCAAGTTGACTGGCTTGATCTGCTTCTTGCTGCCGGTGGCTTGCTGGCGCACGCGGTCCATCATGGCGTAAAGCTTCTTGGCACCACCCATGCGCTTGACCGTCTCAGGCGGCACGTACATCTCGCCATGGGCAACTCGGGCTGGCTGCTTGCCGTCAATGCTGGTCTTAACGGTGTCAGCTTGGCCGCCGTCTTTACCTTTGATGGCAGTGGCACCGGGCACCATGGACTTGATGCGCTTGTAGCCGGCATCGGTATTACCCTCGCCAATCATGCTCACCACGTCAGCGGGGATCACAAAGCCACCAGACTTCATGCCGCCTTTGGCCAATCCCATGAGACCACCTTCGGCAAGCGTGATAAGACCACCGGCCGCTTCACCACGATCGCCCCGATCTATGCCGCTACCCGCATAATTCGACATGTTCCCGGACCAACTGTCTTTACCATACCCAGAAGCTGGACTGCCGTCGCTACCCACAGCAAAACCACTTGAATAGTCACCACGGGCTATGGCCTTTTGGCGCTCACTGGCTCCCGGTGCAACTGCTTCGCGTGCAGCCGCCAACCATCCGGGAGTAATGGCCTCAAGCGCTCGCTGCCCAGTTTGCGTGATTGCAGACATCGTTGGGTTTGCTGCGTAGTACGCGGCCTTCTTTTGATCCGACATGCCGGACCATTCAGGATTCGAGTCTTCGACATTGCCACTTGACTTGTAGTAGTCTGTGCCGGCGGAGTTCACGAAGATATCGTTCAATCCAGTTCCATATGCGCTGTTCTTGATGAACTGCCCCGTTGCAGGGTTGAAGATGTACTCACGATCTGAGCGAGCTGCCAACATTTCAGGAGTGGCCGTTTGGGTCATTGCGGGCGCAGCAATACCTTGAGGGGCCGAGCTGGTTGCGTTACCCATCAGGTAATCAAAAGCCGCTTTGGAAGCGCCAGACATGCCACCGGCAATACCCGCATCCGCTGGAGCAGAATCAGCAACCTCGCCACCTTCTGCGGCGCTGAATACGCGACGGTATGTTGGCTGGAAGTATGTGCGCTCAGCGGTGGAGGCAACAGGAGTGCGCTCTGCGCCAGTGCGGCCATAGTCGAAGTCGTAGACGTACCTCTCGTCATCGGTGGGGGTTTCGGATTGATCACGCGCTTCCGGGAGCATCATAGGAGCGGCAGCCATGCCTAGCTCCTTCATACCGACTTCGCCCAAGAAAGCGTCACGACCGGGTTTGCCTGCTAAAGCTTGAATACCTTCACCAGTGCGAGCTGCAAAACTTTTCGCAGCGTATTCTTCCGCAGCTTTCATTCGGGCTTGCTCGATGGCTGTCGCTTTTGCTTCTTGCATCAGCGCTTCGTTGGCTGCGTTTTGCGCAACAGCTTCACCCGCAATGCCCTCTGCACCGGCACCAACAAAACCACTTGGCATGACTGCCGCAGGAGCTACGTTTGCCGCCGTATTTGCTACGGTCGTGTTGGCTACATTACTCATGGCCCCCGCCTGTGCAGCAGTAGAGCCTGCAGCACCCAATCCAGCGCCAATGCCTGCGCCGCCATAACCACCAAGAGCACCCAAACCAGCGCCCAAAAGAACGTTCTGATCGCTCTCTTTGGCCTGCAACCCGCCAACCAAAGCCCCGGCAGCTGCGCCAGCCATTGGACCCCCCACCGCACCAGCAGCAACCCCAGCCAATGTAGGTAGGATTCGTGAGTTAAGTACCTTTTTCAAGAAGTTAGCCTCGACCAAACCCGTCTCGGGGTTAACCGTGAGCGTACCGCCAGCAGCTTCTGCAAGCTTTTGCAAACCCTCGACTTCACCCGGGGTCATGTGTACAAGGACGGAATCTCCACCCCTGCCCTTGGCTTCCATCTGTTTGGCGAGTAATTGCAGGCTCATGTTTGGTACCTCTATGCGGGGATTTTATGCGTTTACGGGGGTGGGGGCAATCACTGCTGGGCCTGCGTTACTTCAAGCACCACTGCCGGAGCAGCCGGGGCAAAGGCGGTTGCATCTACGTTGTCAATCGTGACGGCGGTGTCACTGGAGGCATACACCAGTTCAACATACTCATTGGCAGCCAAGCTTACCGCTTCATTCAACCCAATTGGGATATACCCGTTGTTAATGTCTGCGGTCACGATGCGAGCCGAATTGGCAACGTCAGTGCCGTTTTTGCGGAACCACACCCAGATATTCTTGGACGACGAGTTCCCGCTGGTAAACTGCACCGTTGCCTGAAACTGATACAGACCAGACTGCGGCACCACAATCCTAGATGCCGGGGTGCCAATGGTCACGCCGTTGCTGATCCGGGTCGAGTCGAATGTAATGGCGTAGGCAGTATCGGCGGAAACCGGGGAAGTGTCGGCTGTCTTGGCAAACACGCCGTAGTACTGCATCTGCTGGATGGTGGGGCGCACAAAAATCACGCCGGCCGTGGCATCCGAGACCACACATGCGGCCAATGGGATCACGTTGTTGGGCGCGGTAGGCTTGACGTTGGTCAAGGCACCGGCTGTTGAGGGCGATGCGTACAGGATGTCGCCCGCGCTGAATGCACTCGTGTCCAGATCGCGCACAAACCCCCACGTCGTGCAGTAGCCCTTCTCTCCGGAGTCGGGCAGGTCATGGGTCATCACGCCCAAGATGTACAAGCTGGGCTGCGTGCCGTCTGCAAGGTATGGGGAGACCAAAAGCGCATTGGTCGTGGCCCCAGCAAACCCGACAACGGTTCCGTTTGGGATGGTCACACCAGTGGTATTGCCCACGCGAGCGTAGTACTCCTGCCCGATCTGGTTGATGACGCCGTACTCCAGTCCAAGGTTCAGCGTCTGGTCGGTACTGCTCCAGCTCAACTCGCCAACGGTAGGGGTGATGCCGCCGTCGGTGTTGGCAATGAACTTGTCCGCCCGGTACGAATACGCCTTATTGGCATTGATGGCGTCGAGCTGGTTGAAGTACAGGCGCAACGCGTTGGTCAGCTGCGTGAACTGCATGTAGTCGTACTCCCGGCCGGGGAGCGGTAGCGCAGGAGCCTTGTATTGTTCGAGCGCCATGCTTACTTCTTCCCGTCAGGACGGATGTCGATGCGGGGAGCGCCGAGCTGCCATGCCACACCCAGACCGGTGGAGCTGACCTTGAACGCCATCTGCCGGCCGCGCAAGCGCACGTTGACCTGCGGGGTGAACTGCTGCACGTTGTACACACGCTGGGTGTTGTAGTTGTTCACGCTGGTCACAGCCGGGTTATTGGTCGCGCCGTAGTTGCTACCGGGGAACTGACGGGGGCGCACAGAAAAGTCCACCGACGGTGCGGGGGTGGTCGAGCCGTCAAAGGTCAAGTCCGGGATGATGCGCCAGACGAAGCCAAAGTTGTGCCCCTCACCAATGTCGAAGTCAGACGACTGGATGTATGCATTGATGGGTGCTGGCGGGTTGACCGAGCCGTCGTCGTTGCCGGTCTCGTGGTACAGAATCTGGCCGCCGTAGCCAGCCGCAGTCGGAACATCACGCAAGGGAGTGTCAATCCAAGCGGTGCGGGCCATGGTGCCGTAGTACCAATTGTTCTCAAGGTAGTTGTACACGACGTACTTGTCAACCGTGTCCGAGTTGGCCGAGCAGTAGAACCACCAGACTTCGCTGAACGCATCGTTGATGCCGGCAAAAACTTGGAACTGTTGCGACAGGTTGATATCGTCAAACACGTACTGACGCAGCTCGCAAGGTAGCGTTTGCACGCGGCCGTTGTACACGTAAAACTTGTCGATGCCCATCCAATAGGTAACGTCCTGCGCTGTAATGGCGGCGTTTGGGCTCATGATGGATGTGTTGGACGCCAATGGCTGGAAGCCCCACACGTATGGGGGGCCTTGGTACTGCATGGAGTACACCGCAGCATCAGTCCAAACCAAAATTTCTTGACGGGTTTGCTGGGCGCAGATGATTTCCGAGCCAGTGCTCAGTCGGAAGCTGCCGGCTTGGTTTGTTGCCGCAGGCTCCCAGAGTGCGTAGTTTTCTTGGTCCGACCATCGAACAAGCAGGGGGTCTTGCACAGACGAGCCGTAGTCATTGACACCAAAAGCCAACACAAACCGCGAAGCATCGGACACCAACACAAAGTTGCACACCTCGGGGCAAGCCGCATCAGTCTCGTAAATACCGCTTCCGGCCGCGCTCAACAAACCGGCGCGGTCAAAAACGGTTGGGTTTGCGTTGTTGGCCCAGTAGTACAGAGCACCGCCACGGGGGTTGATGATTAGGTCTTGGCCGTAGTTTGACTGGCTCCATGTGCGCAACTGAATACCAAGCCCCAAACCAGCAGGAGCAGCCGCTCCCCAACCGGTGAAGGTGGCGGTGCTTTCGACCAACGAGCCATCAGCGTGCGATACAGCAACAGTGCTTTGGTACCCGCGTACACATCCAGTAAGGTCGTTGGTTGACTTACCCGCGTATGTAATGAGCTCAGACCCAATTAGCACAGTGCCGGATGTGGCAAAGCTGGCTGCACTAACCAGTGAAATGGTTGTGTCTGAGTCAGAAATCGCGCCATTCAGCGTGGAGGAAACAGCGCCGGTAACCGCGCCACCCCAACCACCGGAGCCCCAACCAACACCAACCGTGTAAACATCAGAGCCGCCGCTGATCTGGTAGGTTGCCACAACCGATGCGCCGCCGTCGCCGGAGTCGCTTGAACTGGCTGTCGCACTCACAACGATCGTGTAAACGCCGGAGCTCACATAGGAGGCCACTTGGTGTTCTGCGTTCAGAATATCGGCGGTGATGTTGCCACCCAGAGAAACTGCGCCCGAGAACGTCACAAAATCACCGACCTGCACGCTGCTGCCGGCATCGGTAACCGTGATTACATTGGAACCATCGGTGGCTGCAAAGGTTGTGTCCCCGGCGGTAGATACCAAACGGATGGGCGTGACGTCGTTGAAGAAGCCGCCCACCGTGTTCTGGATGTAGTATTTCAGGTTGGTGCCGATGCCCAGCAAGTTCGAGCCGGACAAGTTAATCCAGTTGTACAGCGATCGTGCAACGCCCCAGTAAGAGCCAACAGGGGGCTCAAGGCTAGCCGACACAGTGCCGGAATCTTTTGCCCAGCCACCGATCTTCTCAGGGTAACCCGAGCGGAAACGTACCTTGTCGGACTCAAACCATCCACCCTCGTTAGCCAAGGTCGTGCTCTCACGGTTAACACCGGGCTTGAATTTGAGGGTTTGTAGTGGCATGGCGAGTCCTTTTACCGGCGCATTTTACGCTTTGATGTCACTCAAGAACAGGGCTTTCTCGTCCACGCGGCGTTTGACCAACCCCGGCAAGACCTTGCCGCCACCCTTGACCCACGTCATGAACTGCTCGGCAGCACCTTCCCAGTCACCCCGGTTGATGCGCATACGAATCTGGCTGCGCTGGAAGTTGCCTAGACCGGCGTTGTACGCAAAACTGACACAAGCGTCGAAAGCGCCTTGACGGCCATCAAGAGCAGGAGCAAGTCGAAGAACACCACGTTCAAAAGCTGCGACATCTTTTGCGAATAACGCTTCGATCTCTTCTTTGGACCAGACACGGTTGTCCTCCGGTTTGAGTGGCATTTCTTTGCGGATCATGGGCGCTGGGGGCTTACCCTCCACGCGCACCACGGGCAGTCGAATCTGGTCTTGGTACAGCACATGGCCGTAGCCAATCGTCCAGATGTGAGCAGGGCAGAGATAGGGCTTCGTGCGAAACCCCTCCCAGCGGTGCATCATGTCAGAACCGCGCTTGCTGAGTTTCATTTCTTGCCGCCCTGTGAGCGCGAACCGAACCAGAAGCCGATGATGCCGCCCAGCATAGCCATCTCGTCCTCAGAGAAGATGATGTCTATGTAGCTCATCAGGTCTTGGAAGTTGGTGACGTACTGGGGATGCTTCCACAGGTAGACGGCCAAGAACACGTTGATGGCTACCAGCTCAAAAATCAAGATGTACGTCACGGTGGGGCGCACGGTGCTGTTGTAGTTCACCACCCACTGACTGGCGCGTTCCATGAGCTTCTTGTCATGATCAAGGGCGGCACCCTGCATCTGGGCCTGCGTCTGCATGGACACCTGTTCGGTCTGGATTTCTTCGATCTTGGCCTGCGCAGCAAAGCCAGCTTGAGCCAAAGCCAGTTCCCGTTCGGTTTGCGTCTTGGCTAACGCCAGCTCGTGCTTTTGGTCGGCCTTGGTCTGGAAGTAATCCACCAGCTTGGGCAAGAATGACAGCAGCAAGCCGCCGAGGGTCGAGATGAGTGAGAGCATGGTCTACCTTTCTAAAAAATTACACGTCGCGGGTTAGCCAAATCGTGGCACCGATGATGACCCCGATACCACCGAGCAGTACCACGATGAGCAGGATCATGAACACGTCTTTGATGCGGCCGATGAGGCGTTGCTTCTTGAGCACCTTCTCGCGCTCTGCAGCCTCCCGCTTCTTCTTGGCCTCCAGCTGAAACTTGAGCCAATCCGTCCACAGACCAGCGCGGCCTTGGTAGATCATCATCTCCCGAAGCTCTTCCTCTTGCTTCTTGAGCTTCTCCAAAGCCATAAACTCTTCGAGATCACCCCGATCGGAGCCGCCCTTGGAGCTGGCCTTCTTCTGGATTTCAGCCTTGGTGTCGAAGTATTTAAACAGCGACTCGCCCGCAGCCATGATGTCGCCCGAGTTGGCAACAGCTTCCTTGATGACGGCAAACGCCGCATTGGCTATTGCTAATTCTGCGAGCATGGTGTGGCCCCTTACTCAAACACTACCGGTTTTGCAATCCTCATCGGATTCACGCCTGCTGGGATTGCTGCCGGATCAAGGATATCGTCCACCCCATTGCCGTCTCGAAGGGCATGAACGCAATAGGCCACCGTATCATTTTCTAGCGCCACAAGCTCATGCTCGTGTTCAGCCTTTATGTAAATCATGTGCGGCGCTTTGAAGTCAGTCGTCTTGCCGTTGACTGTGACGCGCAAAGAGCCGGAAGCCAGCAGTGTCAGATGGTCGAAAGGATGCGTGTGGCCGTGTTCAATGTCGCCAGCGCTTTTGAAGTGCATCTGACGAGAAAACAGGTTAGCCACGCAGCCGATTTGTACGTAGGGTTGGTCGCTCATAACTCGGTCACCGGAAGTGTTGGTTGTTTTTGCTCGGGGTCCGGTGTTGGTAGAGGTTCAGGTTTTGGCTGAACACTACCGGTCACGCCCACTTTCGGCGCGGCTACCGGGGTGGCAAGCTCAAGCCACAAGGACACGGGCGCAAATGCCGCAATGACACTCTCAAGGTCTTCCCCCTGAAAAGGAAGCCGAGCGCCTACGTGCACGGTCTTGTGTCCCTCTGCTGAGTAAACAACCTCCATGCAGCGCGAGGCTTCATCAACCGCGATTATTTCGTATTTGTATGCAATGCTCATGAAATTGCGCCCAAACGAGTTCCTGTTGCAATCCATGTAATGTTTCCGTTGCCAGAAACAGCATATCCAGCACCGCCGCCGCTTCCGCCGCCATTGGAAGACGACCCGCCATTGCTGCCGGAAGAGCCCCAACCACCACCACCTCCACCACTAGCCGCGTATGCTCGCAGGTTTTGGTAGTTGTTTGGGTCAAAGTAGTTGTAATATCCGCCACCACCGCCACCGCCTGCGCTGGAAGCAGTGCCAGTTCCTCCTGATCCGCCGTTGGCGATGGGGTAATTGCCACTCACAAATTGCCCAGCGCCGCCACTAGCGTTTGTGGTTCCTGTTCGACCACCACCACCGCCACCACCGCCAGCAAAACCAGCAGGGCCACCAGATCGGTTGCCGCCACCGCCACCACCGCCGCCACCACCGGCGATAGTTCCGTAGTTTGCGATGCTGATTGCAGAACTCACAGACAGTGCTCCACCCCCAGCGTTGCCTGTGCCGCCACCGCCATTGCCGCCGTTACCACCTCGACCAACAATAAGGCCGTTATTGATTAGCTCAACACCGCCGGGGAAAGACCCGTTGACTGTCAGGCCGGGGGTTCCTGTTGTATTGCTGCTGCAGTAAATGCCCGAGGCAATAGTCGCGACCAGCTTGCTTGTACCGTTCCACCCAGCGGCTGTCGCCAGTGTTGCAAGGTTCGCGTTGGTTTGATTGGTGCTGATCGTAAATGCAAACTGGTTGGCCTTGCCGTAGCCGTCAGACATGCTGATTGCGCCGCTGGCAACTCCGAATAATGTGCGTACCGCTGAGTCGTTTAGGCTGATCTGCGCAGTCGCACTCAGGCCCAACTCAACGTTGACCTCGGAGAATGTAATCGGGCCGGATGATGGGAGTGCCATGAGTTATCTCTTCACTGCGTGTGTTCAATGACTTTGCTTTTTGGTCAAAATTCCACAGTCGCGCTCATTGCGGGTTGAGTTCTGCAGTTGCGCGTTTGGCGATGTTCCACGCGTCGATGGCGAACTGAAACGGAGTGACGTCCGTAATCAGCTTGTTGGCTGGCTTCACAATAGCGCCGTTCTCAAGACGTGTCTTGTATTCCACTTCGCCGTACTCGCCGTACCACTGTACTGCGTGGATGGTCGAATCGAGTTGTGGCAGCTCAAGCGGGGAAAAGAACTCGCCGTCAACTCCGACAGCGCCGTCATCGGCAACGATGGTCAATTTCATGATTTCACCTCAATAACTTTTAACTCGGGGCGAGCTTGTTGCAGCGTTGCCATCAGCACCTGCTGGCTGACATCGTTGGCTTTCACCATTTCGTTTCGGAAGCTTTCAACCGCAGCGCCGGTTTGTCGTTGCTGCTGGCTGTTTTCAATCATCAGCACAGGAAGCCACGCCATCGAACAACCGTAGTCGTCGATTTCTTCACCGGTGTTTGGGTTGTTGCCCCGCACCTTCATGAACCACGCGCAGTCGAGCTGACGGCATGGTTTAAACCCATCAAGGGGGCAGTTGGCTTTTGGCTCCAGCTTCACGCTCAATCCTTGGTGGCGATGATGACATCAACGTAGGCCACATTGATTGTTGCCGTTGCGCTAGACAATGAACCAGAACCCGAGAAGCTGTGGTCGTGAGAGTCGCCACCGCCTTGGCTAGTAGTTCCAAATGTTAGGCTACCTGATCCATTAGTATACAAAGCTTGACCGGCTACAGAGCTGCCACCAGACGGGATTGTCACCGAGTGGCTATGGCTGGGCATCTGCGCCGTCGTCAGCGTAGTCGAACCCACCGTACCACTCACACTCACCGAGCCAGAAACAGAAGGCGTACCGAACGCAGTCGTAAACGCCGCAGAGCCACCAGAGCTTGCAGTGCCCGAGACCACGCGCAAGGCTTTGTTGTCGTGCGTGGTTGATTTTGTCCAGCCAGTAGGTGCAGCGGTTTGCACGAACATCATGGCAGTGCCTGATGGAATTGGGTCAGGGATAGAGATCGTGCTCCACTGCCGGTCGCCGCGAAGAAACGTACTGCTATCTGCGGTTCCGGACCCCAGCACGTCGGATGGTATGTTCGTTAGCTGCGATTTGAAGTTAGTGCCATCACTCCACACCGTCATGGTTTTGCCAGCAGGAATCGCTACGCCCGCACCCGCTGCCGTGGTGTTGCCCAGAGCAGTTGAGTTGTAGATGGTCGCCGTGTAGCTGGTGTTGTTGAACACCGTGTACTGCTTGGATTCTGGAGGGGCGTATACCGCAAAAGCTGCGGCTGCCGAGTTAAGCTGGATGATGGCGTTTCGCGCTTCGTCTGCAGCGCCGTTGTTTGCCGTGAGTGCCTGAGCAGCCGAGGAGATTGTGACCGCTGTGTAGCCGGAGATGGCGTCTTCAACCAGTGTCCCGAGATTGGTGTTGGTCGTGGTGCCCCATGTGCCAGCCTGTTCGCCAGCACCGATCAGCTCGATACGCAGGTTGGGAGAAAATGTGCTTGCCATGTCAGTCGCCCTTCAGCTGCTGTTTGATGGATTGTAGCTCGCCGTCGAGCTCCTTGATAGCTTCGATCAGCAGAGGGACCAAGCGTTCGTAGCGGACCGTGAGGTAATTTTCGTCGATGGGGGCGGGAGCCACCACTTCGGGCTGCACGGCTTGGACTTGCTGGGCCGACACGCCGACTTCACGCTTGACCTCGTAGCCAAACGCCTGAGCCACCTCGTTGGCTTCGTAGTAGAAGCCCGACAGGCTGCGCACTTTGTCCAGAGCGTTCTCGATGTTGCCGAGCTTGGTCTTCAAGCGATCATCGGAGTAGTAAGCCGTGATGTTGTTGGTCGCACGGATTTCGCCGGAAGTACCAGAGGCAGCGGTGCCAACGCCCAAAGAGTCAAACTGCACATCGGCGGTTGTGCCCAAGCCCAAATTAGTACGGGCGTCTGCCTCGGTCGTTGCGTTTGTGCCGCCGTTGGCGATTGGTAGCGTGCCAGAGACATGCGTTGCCAAGCCAATCTTGCCCCACGAGAACGCGGAGTTAGTACCACCAGAGATCAAGGCGTTGCCCGTTGCAACACCCGCCAGCTTGGCAAGGCTTGTCGTCGTGTCTGCGTACAACAGATCACCCACGGCGTAGGAGCCGAAACCCGTGCCGCCATAAACAGAACCAATAACACTGCCGTTCCAAGTGCCAGCAGCCAAAGTGCCGACGCCGGTTATGCCGGTGTAACTACCAGACAAACGACCTGTGCCCAGAGTGCCCGTAGTGATGTTAGCGGCATTCGTGGTGTCGGTCGTGGCTGAAGCCGCCAAGCCAGAAACGTCGGCCGCATCAATGGTGCCCCAAGCAGGAGCAGCAGACACGCTACCGCCCGCACCGGTCTGGGTCAAGAAAGTCTTGGTCGTCGTGGTGTTGCCCGCCAACTTAGCCAGCGTGTTGGTTGCTGAAGAATACAGGATGTCGCCCAGCGTGTAAGTCGTGATGTTGGTGCCGCCATGCGTAGTTCCTAAAGCGCCCGACACAGAACCGGATTGGTCTAGTGCAACGGCGTTCCACTCCACGTTGGTGCCAGAGCCATCCATGACAAGCGACTTGTACGCTGCGCCTTTGGGCAGTTTGGACCAAGTGTTGCTGGCCGAGCCGTACAGCAGATCGCCAGTCGTTACAGTGTTGACGCCCGTGCCACCGTTGGTGGGATCAACAGTACCGGTCAGGGAGATGGTCTGCCCACTGATGTCAATGTTTGTCCCGCCAGCATAGGTAGGTGATGCGCTGAACTGGCTAAACGTAATGGCGGTGGTGCCAAATGTAATAGTCCCAACAGTCGTCACAACATAGGATTCACCGGCCCCGGTGTCGCCGCTTGTCACATAGAAGTACGCGCCTTCATCGAGCTTGGTTGGGTCGTTGGTTCCGTAGGTGTCCGCATCTGTTGCGCGTGTCAGCACCCAGTTTGTGCTGCCATCACCGACAGTGGTAACCGTGTAAACACCGTTTTGGGTCGTGGTGGTTTGCCCGTACACCAAAATGCGGTCGGCGACTTCTACCGTCACACCATCAATAACGAGTGCGGCTTGAGTGCCTGCATTCGTCAAGGTTGCACCAACCCCGGCAGTGCCGTTGTCATACGTTGCATTAAGGTTGGACCCTCGCTCCAAACGTACTGGCTCATGAATGGTCAAGCCAGCAGCAACCGCGTTGTCCACGTATTGCTTAGTGGCCGCTTGCAGAGCGAGCGTGGGGTCTGCATCCAACAACACCGTGGACTGAAATTCGGCGGCTCCTGTGATGGTGGCTGCGCCCGCAACAGTCAACGCGCCAGCAAGCGCGACACTTTGATCCGTTCCACTGATACGCACCACTTCATCGGATACCGCCACACCGCCAGCAAAAAGCACCAAGTCTTTGCCAGTGGTTTCGTTGCCAATAAAAAAATCGTCGCCCTGATGAAAAACATACCCAGACCCGGCCGTAAAGATTGGGTAGTCTAGGCTGGAGTAGTTTGAGCTGTTGAGGCCCATGTCGGTGAAGTGCGTGTACCCGTCCGTGGTTGCATCGTTGTAAACCACAAAGTCCGCAGAAGCACCAGCGCCGTCACTCTGGTTCAAGTTAAAAACCTGCCCAAACGAGTTGACGTTACCTACAAACTTACCAAGCTCTGCTTCGAGTGAAGGATTAACGGTGACGTTTTCACCGAGGATGGTTATTGGACCTCCGTCAACAAGCGTTTGGCCGTCTGGCTCTTCGAAGATCGCACGTTCAGCCGGGTAGGTCACAAACACGTCTTTGGTGCCGGCCGAGAAGTTGACCAAGTTGCCAGCGTTGCTGGACTCAAACACCGTGTCGCGGGACAGCGTGAAGGTGCCCGCAGTGTCAGTTACCGTGCCGAGGCCAACTTCCCACTCATCACCCGATTGCAAGGCGATCGTGTAGTAGGTTTCGTTGCCATCACCAACCGCAGCAAAAGACTGATACCCCGTGGAAGCAGTACCTAACGTAGCGGTGCCTGTTCCGGTTACGCCGGATGTGACTTTGACTCGGTCTTTCAGTACGATGGCCATATAACCCTCTTAATTTTCTGTTTTAACCACAGTCCAGCTGGTGGCCTGCGCGTTGTTGATGAGATTCCACAAGTAGCTCGCCGAGTCTGCATCGTCAATTTCTGCGGCGTTTGATACAGCACTATTCATAACAGCTGAGGTGCGGGCTGTGTCAGTCATGTCGGCGGCATCGGAAGCTGTGGCATTGAACTCAGAAGCTTCAACCAGCGCAGAATCAGTGGCAGTGCCGGATTCCGATACGCTGACCAAAAATCCTATGAACGCGGATGCCGCGTCAGAACCAGTCGATCCATCCGAGGTGGCTGCCTCAAAAATTGCAAGTGCGGCCGGATTGTCGGTTATATCTACGCCAAACGAAGCTACAGCATTGAATATCGAAGCGGTAACAACGGCGCTCATTGCTCCGGAAGAGGCTTCAGATACATTGCCTGCATAGACAGGTAAGCCAACAACACCACCGTCAGTAATGGTCGCGGCATCACTAAACGAGACATCGTATGCGATGCCCGCCTCTCCCGATGCCCCCAGAGGGGCCGCAGCTAGTGGTGCGAACCCAAGCACTGGGGGGCTCCTATTAGGCTGCGTCGAGGCTGAAAGTGTACGACACGTTCAAAGTGTCGCCACTCACAACGCTGCGATCGCCGGGGGAGTCAAAATCTGCTTCAGAGAACAGCTCGCCAGAAGTGCCGCTCGACACGTTGCACAAGAATGCGCCAGCCACAGTGGCCGTGCCCGTGATAGCAAACGAAGAGGGGGAGCCAGAGCTGGTGATGACGGAAGGAGTGGCTGCCGTAGCCGAACCAAACGTCACAGCCTTGCGCGAGCCGGTGTAGCTGGAAAACTCGGTCCAGCCTGCGTGGGAAGCCAAGGTGTCTGCAGCGGCAAAGGTGGTTGCTGAAGCAGGGCCGGTAACCAAGCCGAGGTACCAGTCGGCGCTAAAAGAAGAGCCCGAGAAGAACGTGTCATTCATGTACTGCAGACCCTCTGAGACGACGAGGTTCGACATGGTGTCGGTCCATTTGACCTGACCGTCAGCACCAATGCACTCAACACGATACACACCACCGCCTTTGGCGGATTCTTTGAAGCCGTTTTTGGCTACCATGCCGGCGGTCACAGCGTCAGCGGATTGGGCTTTTTCAATGGTCATTTCAAACTCCTATCAGGAAAATCGGATCAGTGCACTTGTCACTGTGTTGGCGGGCATCTGCACCAGAAACGTGTTCGAGGCAGTCTTGTCGGAACCAAAGTCCAAGACCGCAACAGCCTTGTTCCCTTTGGAGCTATTGTAGATGAGAGCACCCCGCGCAGTAAAGGCCGCAGGGTTCCAAGTCACGTTGGCAAAGCTCACAAACCCAGCTGCGTTGACGCTGATGCCGGTCATGGTTTGCCCGCCGGCCGTGTAGCCCGTGCCCGAGGTCTCGCCACTTGTGACATACACCGTTGTGGTCGAACCAAGATCGGCCGTAGCCAGATACAAAGCAATCTTGAACGTGTCGGTGTTGAAGTCGTGGATGCCCTCTAGGAGCTGCGCCTTGAACGACGTGGTTGCGGTTTGGGTGATCATGTAACTGCCTGTCTAAATTGGCCGGTGCGGTACGCATCGGTGCGCTCCATACCATCGCCAAGACGTTTGGCTTGCACAAGCGCGTCTTCGTACTTTTTCTGGTACACAGTCAGCGTCTCGGCCTCAGCCTTCATGAAGATGCCAGCTTCCACCAGTGCGCCGTACAGCAGCACGGAATCGAAGTTGTCGCCTAGCCATGTCGTACCCGCAGTCACGATCGACTCTGGGTAGTAATAGTAGTGAAGCTCCACCGAGTAGGTGGCGTCTGGCGTTGGGCCGAGGATGATGCTCAGCTCATTCGTGATGATGGGTGGGTTGTCTGTCGTAGTCGTTGGACCAAACAGCGCGTAATACTTGGGGATGCCCAGCGAAGTCGGGTTGGGGTACGCCTGACGGATGAAGTTCACATCCTTGTTCAAGAGGTACTCGTACCGTCCAGTTGCATCAATCACAGCCAAGGAGTACACGGCCAAGAAGTCACTCGGCGATGAGAGGTACTTGTTGGACGCAAACACGCTACCCGTCACGTTCTTGCGAAGCGAAGGGAACTGCACCGTGTTGTAGATGCGCTGCTCCGCCAGCTTCACGAACTGGGCGATCTGGGTTGCAGACGACACCGTGCCGCCATCCGCCAAATAGGCATCAGGGAACGTGTTCTCTGTGAACGCTTGAATCTGCGCGGACAGCTCGGTGTAGTTCATGCTTTTTCTCTAAGGTAAAAATTATTACCTTACGCCATGGGGCCACGGGCCATCAAGCCTTTGGTGGCACAGCCGGTGCCACGAATCTTGATGCCAGAGGTCTTGGTGGGCTTGTAATCGTTGCTGTGGTTGTTGCCCACAGAAACGTTCATTTCCCGCATGAACTTTTTATTGTCCGAGGGGGCCAAAACAGCTTGAGTTTCGGCGGGTTTTGGTTGGTTGTATGTTGGCATTTGTAGCTCCTTACGTTACTGAGATTGTCACTTCGCCGACTTCTATAGTCAACATCAAATCATTGGGTGTCAAGACGTCATCAAAGAACTTGGAGCCACCAACAGGGTTCCATCCCCATTGAATGTCTCGGCTGCCGCCTGTGTTGTACCCTTCGGTGTTTAAACCAGCCTCAAGGTACGTGGTATCCCTGCGGGGGTTCCTCACAGCCTGCGGATCATCAACAGGGTACATGCCCAGCTGAAGCTGCGGCTGATCGGGGTCCCAGCAATCCGGGCAGACCAAGGTATTGTATGTCTTGGTCTTGACGACCTCTTTGCGCAGCGAAGTCAGCTTGAACTGAAAGCCACAACGATCGCACATGGCGATCGAGTTCTTGGCTGAGGCAAAACGGTTTCCCATTACGTCCCGCTTCCGATGTATTGCTGACGTGGCACAAAGCGCACAGCGGCTTTTTCGCGATCTTCGTCAGCTGCCAGCTGCCATGCTTCGTCGTACTGCTGCTTGAGAATGCCCAAGCGTTCACCGCCACCGGGAATCTTCAATGCCAAGTGGTAGGCCAAGCCGGCCACCATGCAGGGCAAGAAGCGGAAAGGCATGTCCATCGTGTCCACACCGTCGCCGGCATTCTGAATGCGGCGCAAGCGGTAATACACGAGGGTGTAGGTCTGGCTGTCATCAGGAACAGGCCAAACCGTGAAGCGTGGAGTATTTAAACGCTCAATCCAAATTTGGATCGGGCGAGCCTGCTGAAGCTTGTTTGGGATCGTGGCGTAGGTCGAGACGCTGATCCGGGTGATGGTCAGGTCGGCCTGTGTTGAGGCGCTACCAGCGCCGGTACGGATCACATGCTCCAACAGGTCAACCGTGTCGGTTGGGAGCTCGTATGTGGCAACGCCGGGGGTCAAAACCTGTGAGCCCTGCTCATAGGTGAACATGTTTAAACCACGGTTGGCCCAGTCGGCAAACATCAGGTTGAGCGAGCGACGAGCTGTGCGCAGGTCGTAACCGGTGCGCAACTCGCCACCAGCGCGTTCGAACGCCTCCTCGACGACTTCTGCGAGATCGAGGTTGAAGTTTGCGACGCCTGATGTAGCCATTATCTGAACCCTGCTGTTTTCTTTGCAATCGCCTTGGGCTGTGCAACAAACTGTTTTCCAGCTTTCTTGCCTGCCCGCTTGGCCTTGGTGGTTGCGGCGTACTCTGCCGGTGACAGAGATTTTATGGCAGCTTTGGGCAAATATCGCTCACCCGTCTTGGAAGACGGTTTGCCGGACTTGGTGGTCCATTTCTGGTCACCCCAGTCCTTGAGTGATTTTTGCGGCGCTTTCATCTCAATCCCTGTACCCGCCACCTGCTGCCTTGTATTTCTTGGCAACAAGCTGAGCTTTGCGAGCCGACCACTGGCCGGCCTTGGTTCCATGGGTGGCAGCAGCCTTCACCTGAGACACGATCCGCTTGCGCAACTCTGGCTTGGTGTAGTTGCCAGCAGCATTCACCTTTCCGCCATCTTTGTACTCGGTGAAGTCGGTGTTATCCCGGCGAGCCTTGCGGACGCCCTTTCGGATAACACCCATGCCGCGACTCGCCATCATCTCAGTACACCTTGCAGCGGGTCTTGCCTTTTTTGGCAATGCCATCAGCACGCTTCGATGCTGAGGAAACAGAGCCGCCCTTGGCATAACCAAAGAATTCCTTCACGGCTCTGCCTCGCTCGGCAGAACGCTGACCCGGAGTCATGCCTTCGGCCTTTTCGCGTGCAGCACGGATTTCTTTCTGCTTGGGGTCATCCCGCATGGCTGCATTGAACTTTTCCATTTCAGCCTTACGCTGAGCATCTTTCTCAGCAGCACGAATGCGCTCACCCTCAAGGCGACCAATGCGTTTCTGCTCGGTCTGCTCAAGCTGACGAGCGTAACCGGGAGAGTAGCGGCCGGCTGCCATTGAACCGGTCTCCGCCTTTTTGGCTGCAGGAGCTGGGCGGCCACGACCCTCATTAGAGTAGTTCGTTACAGCTTGCTTGGCGGCAGATCGACCTTCGTTAGAGTAGCTTGCGCTTGGGGCCTTGGCTGCAGGCTTGCGCTTGCGAGACTCGTCATTCATAACAGCGGAGCTGCCGGTAGATGATTTAACAGCAGGGGCCTTGCCGTCGCGGCGGGTCAAGCCTCGCTGCGCGTTCATGTAGTCACGAAGGCTCATGCCTGACTTTGCCAGCTCTTCCTTGGTGACAACGCCGGATTTTGCCTTTGGCTTTGATTGGCCGGGGCGTGCTGGCATTTTTGCCAAAGAGGTCGATGGCGATTGCGAGCCTTGCTCAGCATCACCCTTAGATTTGTCGGCCTTAAGCTTGTTTTGCACGTCTTGGGCCAGCTGCTCGCGGGCAGCTTCCATGCGGTTTTCGGTTACTTTGGGGTCATCGTAAGAGCCCGAGCGCACGGGGCCGCTGCTGCTCTGAACAGGATTGCCTTCGCTGTCCAGCAGAAAGCCTTGATCTTTTTTGGTAGCCATCATTTACCCCTTAACAAATTTTGCACTTGGTCTTGCCGCGAACAGCGCAACCATCAATGCTGCCACCTTTGGCATACGACTTTTGCTCTGCAGGCTTCTTGGGCTTTACCGGAGCTTTTGGCTTGACCGGGGCCTTGGGCTTTGCAGGAGCCTTTGGAGGAGCGGAACCACCATCAATGTCTTGAGGTGGTTGGCCCATGTCGGCGGTGTAGATGCCGCCATCACGATAGTGCTTCATCTTGAACTCCTTAGCAGGTCTTGCCGCCGCGAGCCATCGTTTTCATGACAGGCTTTTTGGCTTTGGTGAGACCTCGCTCAGCAACACCGTCAGGACGCGAGTTGGTCTTGACCTTGCCCATCTTGGATGGAGCAACAGAGCCGCCCATCTTCAAGCCCTTGTGAGCCTTCGATGCGGGCATGGACTTGTGCTTTTCCAACTCTTTGACAATGCGGCTTTTCTCTGCGGACAGATTGCGTTTACCTTTGGCGGTAGACGCTTTTTCTGCGTTTACACGACCGAGTTCTTCCAAGCGATTCATGCGTGAAGTGTTTGCCATAGTGTCACCACCTTTTGAAAATTTGCGGTTCTTGTCCGCCGTTGAAAAATCTTTGCCCACGGACTGTGGGACACCTACCTTCTTGGCGAACTTGGGATTGTTTGCCACAGCCTTCATGAAGTCGGCTTGTTTTTTACTGCTGCTCGGCATCTGGCTTCTTCCGGCGGATGATCTCCGCAAAAGGCTTGCCTGTAACCATCTCTGCGATGCGCATCAAGGTCCAGACAGCACCAATCAAACCGAAAACAGGTGTCAGCATTTGCAAGAAAGAGCCAACGGTTGCAAACAGCGACAGGATGTCTGCCGTGTTTTTGACCGTGTCGTGGTTGTTTGACATTTCAGCAGTTCCATGCCCGCAGGCTTTTGTTGATACGGCTGTTTGGGTCTTTCTTGGCCTTCTCACC
>Ga0222713_10002687_pt1 | contig 18789 bp, 12 predicted proteins | sample C33_649DmetaG_FD_165061 | JGI IMG/M metagenome (GOLD analysis project Ga0222713, IMG submission 165061) | Estuarine water microbial communities from San Francisco Bay, California, United States - C33_649D | ecosystem: Environmental > Aquatic > Marine > Unclassified | place: USA: California...
GAATGCGGACTGTACGCGCACTGTGGTCAAAAAACGGCGTGCCATCGTTGCGTGTCTGCTGAGCATGGACACTACGCGCCATCTCATAGGCATCGAGAACCTTGGACAGAGCAATTGAATCTCCATGCTTGAGCAGACGCTCTTCGAGTTCCTCGATCGATAGACTTCGTCGATTGTACTCCTGATGCGATGGGTCGAGTAGGTGTTCCATAGCGGAAATCCAGTTACCGTTTTGCCCGCGTGGCTTTGCCACGAGGTTGAGGTGACATGAGTTCTCGTGCCCCTGAGAGCGACGAGTCGGTGACATGTTCACCACTCAGCAATTTCGCAACTTCTACAAGCGCTTGATCTGCATCGAGTCGCCGAGCATCGACAGTTGTCTGTCCGTTGTGTTCTGATTTTACCACCTGGACGAAGTGATCCGCGAGAGAAGCGATTTGTGCGAGGTGTGTGATGCACAAGATCTGATGTGTGGATGAAAGCGACTTCATCACCTCACCCACGGTGCGCGCCACTCGGCCACTAATTCCCGTGTCAATCTCATCGAACACCATCGTGCCGTGTGATGCATGCTGCGCAAGTGCCTGTTTTAATGCCAGCATTACGCGAGAAAGTTCACCACCAGAGGCCACCTTCCCCAACACGCGAGGTGGTTCGCCCGCGTTACTTGAAAACAGAAACTCCACAGCGTCACTTCCTGAAGCAGAGAGCTCGCATGGTGAGAGTCGCACCTCGAACGTTGCCGATGGCATGCCCATCCGACCCAGCACATCAGCAACTGTTTGTGCAAGTGAGTCGACACGCGACGCTCGGAGGGAGCGGAGTTCGTTCGCGCAACGAACAGCATCAGCATGCGCACGCACGCGCGCAGCCTCTGCGATGTCAAGTTGATCGTCGACGTTGTCGAGAAGCGCCATTTCATTGCGTGCACGGTCGTGCTCCTCGCATGCATGCTCAAGCGATCCGTACTTACGCAACAAGCGTTGCAGCAGCAGCTGCCGCTGACGCAGAGACTCAAGTCGTTCAGGTGAGAAATCTTCTCCATCGGCCAAGTGAGCTACCGAGGCGGCAGATTCCTTGCATGAAACGCGTGCGCTCTCGAGATCGGCGATCGCGCCATCGAGATCAGGTTGAAAGGGAAGTAGATTCCGAAGGCCGTTCAGTGCGATCTGAATCTGATCGTACGCAGATGTATCGCCAGCGTACAGTGCGTCGCGTACGGCACGTGCATGAGCAACGACGGCTTCTTGAGACTCAGCGCGGCGCAACTCAGCGGCAATCTGTTCATCTTCACCCACTTGCGGTGATATCGCTGAGATCTCGTCCACAATGAATGCAAGGCGAGCACGATCCGCATCTGCAGTTCGTGCACGATCGCGCAGACCTTCCAGCTCGCGCTCACGTGTGCGGAGTGCGATCCACGTTTCTCGCATTGCAAGACGATGCGCGTCGGTGAGTGCCATCATGTCGAGCACTGCGCGATGAGTTGCGACGTCGAGGAGACCATGCGTGTCGTGCTGACCGTGGAAATCGATCAGGTCGGAAGCAATTTCTTTAACTGTCGTAGCTGGTGTCGGTGTGTCGTTAACGAAACACCGTGACGTGCCCGATGCAGTGAGCTCACGTCGGAGAATCAACTCGTCGTCACTCCAATCGAGCTGATGACGATCAATCGTCGTGCGAACTGGATGCGCTGCAGACACGGTAAACACTGCTTCAACAACGGCCTTTTTCGCGCCGCTACGAAGTGATTCCGCCGAGAGACGTTCGCCCAACGCAGCGGCCAACGCATCGATGATGATTGACTTTCCAGCACCCGTCTCACCAAGTAGTACAGTCATACCATCGTCAATTGTCAGTTCGATTGACTCGATGAGTGCAAAGTTGGATATCGATAGTCGACGCAGCATTTGTTGTGGAACCCGCTTACAGTCGTGTGAGGCGCGCCTGGAAGAGCTTGTACGCTCCGTAGGCAACACCAACGAAGAGTGCAATCGCAGCAGTTACGTGCACCTCTTGGCCAACCACAACAAGACTAATCGTGATGAGGTACGTCGCAACGATGAGGATCAAGATCCAGAGTGCAGCCATAATCTTATGATTGAAGTGAAGTGGACTCCGACACTACGGCGTAGCGACCATAGCGCGACGTGAACAATGGCAATTTATCGGAGGGAATACGCACAGACAAGCGTATTGCGCTTTCACCATCCAGACGGTGAAGAACCTCGAGGTCCTCGTACATCTTACTTACGATGCGCATGTCCTCGTATGGGATCTCCAGGACATGCATGGTAGCAGACTCATCATACGCCTCCTGCATGCGCTGAAGCAGGCGCAACATGTTGAGTCCGCGCTCCGCAGAAACAAACACGCATCCCGGATACTCTGCCTCGGCGTCATTTATCAGGAAACGGTCGTCAATGAGGTCGATCTTGTTAAAGACCAGAATCTGCGGAGTATCGAGCGTCCCGAGTGCTTCAAGTGTGTCTTGAACGACGCGGATGTGATCCCTGAAGTGCGGATGGGCGATATCGACGACATGGAGAAGAACGTCGGCTTCGAGAGTTTCCGACAACGTCGAACGGAACGAGGCCACAAGCTGCGGTGGAAGCTTCCGAATAAATCCGACCGTGTCGGAAATCAACGCCCGCTGACCGGAGGGCAATTCTAAGCTACGTACAGTGGTGTCGAGTGTAGCAAAGAGACGGTCCTCAATAAACACATCAGCTTGCGTGAGCTGACGCATCAAGGATGACTTGCCAGCGTTGGTGTATCCCACGAGTGCAAATCGAGGCAGCCCCTCACGTCCTTTGCGCTGCACGACGCGCTGTGCATCGATGTCGCGCAACTTCTCGCGCAGACGCTGCATCCGCGTACGGTACATGCGTCGGTCGGTTTCGATCTGTGTTTCGCCTGGACCCTTGGTGCCGATTCCACCGAACTGCTTTGAAAGGTGCGTCCACATCCGAGTGAGCCGCGGAAGGAGGTACTCGAGCTGAGCGAGTTCGACTTGCGTTCGAGCTTCGACAGAGCGAGCATGGGCTGCGAAGATGTCGAGGATCACACCGCTGCGATCCAGAACCTTGATACTCAGCTCCTTCTCGAGATTTCGGACCTGAGCAGGGGAGAGTTCATCGTCGAACACGACCATATCAGCCGGATTGAGTTCAAGAAGCTCCTTGAGTTCTTGCACCTTGCCCTTGCCGAAGGCTGTCGAGATATCTGGTCGCTCCCGTTCCTGTGTGATCCGTCCCACGACATTTGCACCTGCGGTATCGAGCAGGAGTACAAGTTCGTCCAGGTGCTCACGTACAACCTCTGGATCGGCTCCCTTCTTTACAACTGCCGCAATAATTGCCCGTTCTCGTGGGCGAAGTCCTACGTCGTGCACACATCCTCAGCTAAAAACAGTATACAAAGGTACGACCCGCAGATCAGCTCACGACGTAGATTTGTGGCCCATGCAACGCTTCCTTGTCACCTGTGCGCTCATTGCAAGTCTCGTCCTGGCCTCGCAAGCTCAGGACCGCGACGGTCCGGCACTGCCCATCATTCTCGATCAAGCAGATTCAATCGTAGGATCGGGTCCGATCGCAACCGGGACACGTGAGTTTGTTGGACACGTGCGGTTTACGCAGGGGAACGTGACTGTTGAATGTGATCGAGCGATTCATAACGTGGCGTCTAACAGTGTAGAACTGTTCTCTAACGTCAAGATTCAGCAGCAGGGCCTTGTGCTTCTGGCTCCGTACGTGACCTACAGCGGAACGACGAACATCGCTGTTGCTCCACGCGGAGTGACAGTGCGTGATAAACAGTCGACAATTCAATCCCGATATGCAACGTATTCCACCACCACGCACATCGTGGTGTTCCGTGATAGCGTGTTAGCACGTGATTCAGCGCAGTTGTGGGCAGATACGCTCGTCTACGATAGGGATGCAGACACGACGGTGGCGACGGGGCGTGTGATGATTGTTGATACCATGCAGCATTTGGTAACGAAAAGTGCCTATGCATTTCGTGATCCTGCACTGAAGATCATGCGGCTCCGTGGTGATGCGCACGTGTGGCAGTGGTCTGAGCCAAGTGAGGCAACAAAGGCCGGTGACACGCTCTATCTCAATGCAGATCGTATCACATCGAAGACTGACGAGGGTGGCACAAGCTATCTGGCTGAAACGAGCGTCGCAATGACCCGCGGTAATGTTGCTGCGCGGTGCGATTCGCTGCTGGCAAATCGCGCTGCTGGACGTACCGATTTGTTCGGTCACCCAGTTGTGTGGTCGGATTCGATGCAGCTTCATGCAGACACCATTGTAGCGTCGGGTGAAGCCGACCAGTTGCGGTCGGTGGTTGGCCGTGGTTCGGCGATTTTGGTGTCGCAATCCGACTCGGTGCGAACCGATCGGTACGATCAGATCGCTGGCTCGGTTGTTTCGCTCGCCATCGAGCAAGACACGATCCGCAACCTCGAGGCAGTTGGTGACGCGCAGAGCATCACCTTCCGGACAGAGGATGAGCAAGCCGAGGGACTGGCCAAGGTCGCATCAGACACCATTCGTGTGCTCTTTGACAACGGTCAGCTCACGGATGTGGTTTGGTTAGGGGGCGTTGAGGGAGAGCACCACCCAGAGCCTGTTGTAGCTGGCAAGGCAGAAACGTATCGCCTGCCACAGTTCCGTTGGCGGACGGATCGTCCGCGTGCGCGCCCCCTTCCACAAGCGCCCGTTGTCCGTCTGCGGAAGTAACCTATTTTCCTGCGTTGGGTCTTCCTACCTCACCCTGCAGGCCCGTGTCATGTCGCTTCGGCGGATCATCCCATATGTTGTCGTCCTCCTCGCACTTGTTACACACAGTGTTGCGCAGGTCGAGCGTGTGCTGCCCCGAAGGGGTGGTTCCTCGCTGGAGGGGACGTCGTTTGTTGTGGGGTTTATGGCGAACGAGATTCTCGAGGTAGGCGAAGATCCGCGGGTACAGATCTTCATCTCGTCGCAGTTCGACGCCACGGTGACGATAAGCTCGCCACTTGCCAGTCCGGTCACGTACACCATTCCAGCATCCACCGTTCGTGTGTTCAGCATGAATGCGATGCATGTGGTCAACGCATCTGAACAGAAGTCGCCGAAGGCCATCTTCATTGATTCTGATGTGCCTATTGTAGTGTACACACTTAACTCGCTGGCATTGTCGACGGATTCCTACACTGCGATCCCAATCAAGAACTGCGGCACGGATTACTTCACGGTAAATCGACCAACAGATTGGTACCGACCAGGTCGGTCGTTCAATCCACTCGACAGGGCGCCGCGTGTTGGCGAGTTTATGATCATGGCCACACAAGACGGCACAGATGTGGTGATTGACCCTCGCGTAGCAACCAAGGGTGGAAGATCGGCGGGGCAGCAGTTTTCGGTGCAACTGAACAAGGGCGACTGTTACCTCGTGCAGGCGCAGGCGACGAGACATGGCGGTGATGACTTGACAGGTTCGTCGATAAGTTCGAACCTCCCAGTAGCGGTGATTTCTGGTCATATGCGGTCGAGCGTGCCAACGGACTCGACCATCAGTAAGGATCATCTTGTTGAGCAGCTTCCCCCTGTGGGTAAGTGGGGCCGTGCCTACGCCACCTCTCCGCTAGCGCAGATCGTGCGTCCAGACGCATTCCGGATTGTTGCGTCGCGGCAGAACCAACTTGTTCGCCTGACCACGAGGTTTGGGTCAACCACCTTCACGTTGTCCACGCCGGGTTCTTGGCGCGATACCACGTTGAAGGAGCCAGCGTCGTGGTCGAGCGACGCGCCATTTCTGCTCACACAGTTTATGAGTAGCTCCACCTCCGGAGCGTATGGCGATCCGGCAATGGTGATCGTTCCACCGACTGAGCAGTTCGTGAATCAGACGATGTTCCAGTTTCCTGTCCTAGAGGAGTCTGGACTCGACAATCAACACTTCTACTATTTCATCAACGTAGTTGCTGAGGCGTCCGCGCTATCGACGCTGCGTGTCAACACTACGTTGGCAACAACTATTGCGCCTGGTCTGCAAACGCAGACTATTCCGGGGACATCGTTGCACTGGGCAACATTGCAATTGAGGGAAGGCGCATACACCATGCAAGCGGATACGGGTCGGTTCAGCGGTGTGATGTATGGAACATCGATTGTGGACTCGTATGCGAACATGGTTGGTGTGGCATACGACAGTATCCGTGTCGATGATGTTTCACCCCCGATGTACCGTCTCGCGGTTGGATGTGGCGAGGTCAGTGGTATTGTTCGCGATACGTCGAACATGCGCGCGAAGCTCGATGCTGTTCGCGTGATCACATCGCGCACGACAAACTATCGATGGTCGATTGTGCCAGCGCTTGATGACTCAGCTGTTGCGGAAGTATGGGCGCAGGTGAAAGATCTCTGGCGTGATGCGCAGATAGTGCTCCATGCATATGACGATCAGGGGAACGGACGCGAATGGTTGTACACCTATGATGCTCCAAATGTTCAGGTCCCGGCTGATGTGGTCATTGATGCCACGAGCGCTGGAGTGCAATGCACCACGGCTGTGTTTCGCAACCGTGACACAACGCCCGTTACCATAGCGCGCGTATCGATCAATGGCGATGCGCGGTTCTCGCTTGCTGGACCGATCTTCCGTGATACGGTGATTGCACCTGGGGACTCGCTTGTGATTACCGTGTGCATGCAACGTACGGCTGATACATCGCAGGCTCGAGGCACAATTATCGTTGAATATCCATGTCGATTGCAGCGCTTCGTAAACGTCCGATCTGCGACGGTAGCAGCACTGTCCACAGTACTGCTCGACTTCGGAGATATCCGCGCAGGGGACACCGCATGTGGACGTCTGCCGATTGTCAACAGTGGTCCGTCGGATGTGACAGTAACTGCACTGCTTATTGAACGGCAGTGGCCACAGTTCCGCATCAACCTCAGCAGCCTGCGATTGCCAAGGTTGCTTCGTCCGCGCGACACACTTTGGGTTGATGTCTGCTTTACACCCGACTCAGCGATACGATACGAGCGTAACGACACCGTGCGATCGTCGCCTGACTGTGGTCTGCGAACAACTATTGTTGGTCGTGGGGTACGCCCCGACGTCGCCTCGATTACCATTGATTGGGGTCGGCGACGTATTGGAGTGTCGTACGATTCGATTGCGATACTCCGAAATCGGGGGGATGGTTGGATCATCCTTGATGGTTGGACGGCATGGTCGGATTCGATTATTCGTACATCTGGTCCAGGATCGCCGCAACGTCTCAATCCTCAGGACACCGTATCTCTGGGTATAGTGGCCAGACCAGAACGTCGCGGACTATTAACGCAGATCGACACTGTCCAACGCGATTGGACGCGGCATCAGCCGATAACTGTGCGGCATATCATCCAAGGAGTTCAGCCAGAGCTCAAGGGTATCGATACCGACTTTGGAACTGCCCTTATCGGGGAATCGAAGGACAGTGTCATCGACCATCTGATCAGCGGAAGCGATGGGGGCAATGGTCCGGTAGTCATACGATCCATACGCGTGCTTGGACCAGATTCTGCTGCGTTTAGCATCCCACAGAACGCTCTCACACACCCTTCACTCGCCGCGGTTGACACGCTGCGCGCTCGTACAGGATTTGCTCCACTCCGGTCTGGACCGCACGTATGCGTTGTTGAGGTCACACATGACGGAGCATATGGTGCAGGGGATTCTGTCACACGCTATGTGCTTCGTGGGGATGGACTCAAGCCAGTGAGCTCAAAGCTTGGCCTGAGAGTCTCCTATGAGGCACAAGTACCCGTGTGCACCGATCAACCAATTGTGATCGTCGTGAAGAATGAAGGCGACGGCCCAGGGCGTATCGACACTGTGGACGTTGTTACGGACAACGGGCGCCGTCGTGTCGTGTACGATAGCCCTGGTGTCGAGATCTTGCCAGGGGGCCAGCACAGCTGGACTGTTGATTGGATGTGGATGAGAAACTCAAATCGCACGCTCATCGTGCGTGTGGTCGATGCCACCGGTGTCGAGCTCTTTGATACAGTTGTCGTGGATCTCGATGTACCGAAGGTTCAAGCAACCTTGACGGTGCAGGGGGCTCCCTTACTCGAAACTGGACCTACTGAGCTACTCGTCGATGTGCAACTCGCATCTCCTGATGCTCTAGTGCAGCAGGCCAACCTCAGTGTGTACGTTCCTCGCACGCGGTTTGTCCTGTTTTCTCCCACCGCACGTGTGATTGGAACACAGCGTGGAATCGCCATCGACACAATAGTGCCGGCAGAGCAGAGAAATGATTCTGTCAGAACAATACTGCCAATGAGCTCCGGACCATGGACGTATAAGGTTGTGTTCGCTGGGGTGTTCCTTTGGCAGGATCCGCAGACCTTCTCCATCGCGGTTACCGTGGACACAACGCAGTGTTTCGATGGGGCAGCCGATGAAGTTGTTGATCTCGCACTCACTCCGTGCGGATCCGGGGCCCGTGTTGTTCGGCTACAGGGTCGCCCCTCGATCAAGGCAACCGTTCTTAGTACTCCAGTGCATGACAATCTTTCGCTACGGCTTGAAACAGAGGCTCCAACGCGCATCAGAATAGCCGTGGAGACCCTCACAGGACAAAGTTTTACCCTTGTTGAAGGTTTCTCTTTGCAAAAGGGGGTCGAGCATTGTAATTTTTCGTGTTCCGGGTGGGCATCTGGAGTTTACCGTGTACTTGTACAGGGTAGTTCTGGAGAGACGGATTGCAAAGTCATCATCGTCAACTAGGGTGCAGGATTATGAGGAGATTCGCTACCGCCGTCTTTGCGGTATTCCTCGCGGCGACGGGGAGCATGGTCGCACAGCAAGAGCTTGGTGCTCGTTCGAATCCGCTTGTTCCGGAGCGAAGCGCACCGCGCATCTACCTGGGACCAGTTGTGGGATACAACAGGTCGTTGCACTCTTCCGGCTTTCAGTCGGTAGCCGGTGACGTCCTTTGTCCGCAGTTCGAACAGGGTACCGACAACGGCTTCTATGTGGGCATGTCGTTCGAGTACTTGTTGGGCAAGCCGCGCGATTCGAAGTCATCGATTATCGCTCGCGTCCTGTACAACAACCTTCCGGCAGCGTATACCGTGCCTGGCGACACACTTCCGTCGCTCAGTGCCTCGGGTGAGGTTGTCACATCGGTTGTTGACCACACGGCAGACATCAAGTATGCGCTCCTCGATATCGAGGTGATGTACAAGTTGAATCTCTTCAACTCGAACTTTGGTGTTACTGTAGGTCCAGCTGTTGGTTATGTTCTCACAGCGCAGCGTGTACAGGCGATGAACCTTGTACAGCCGTTGAACGCACAGTTCGACCCAACGTTCTGCCCTGAGTGCGAGTACGTCAATGACGGTCGCACGGTGATTACAGCGCGCGATGACATTCCTGGGCACTCTGCGATTCGCGTTGCGATCAAAGCGGGCGCACAGTACGAAATCCCAGTGGGGCGTCTGCTTCTTGTACCAGCGATCTATTACAACTTCGGTGTAACAGAAGTGAGCGCAGCAGACAACCTCCGAATCAATGCATTTCAGGCTGGTATCGACCTGCGATTTGCACTGTAAAGTCAGACCACAACAACGATAGAATGATCGATGCCCGCCTCGGCGGGCATCGTTGTATGTAGAAGGTCTCAAGAATGGAACATCTTTGGTCGCCGTGGAGAGCTGCCTACGTCACGGATGAACATAGGCACACGTCAACAGACTGTTTTCTCTGTTCGGCTGCGGAAGAGGGGGCGGACGATGCTGAGTGGCTCGTGGCCGCCCGATTTCCATCGACAATCGTCGTGATGAACCGATTCCCGTACAATGCCGGACATGTCCTCATTGCCCCAAAGGTGCACGAAGGCAATCTTGCCCGTTTGACTGATGCGCAATCACAAGAGCTCATGACAGTTACACGACTCGTTATTCGCGCAATTGAAGACGAGGTTCGTCCTCATGGCTGTAACATTGGAATCAACATGGGATCTGCCGCTGGTGCTGGTGTGCCAGACCATCTTCATGTGCATTGCGTGCCTCGCTGGAATGGCGACACCAACTTCATGCCCGTGTTGGGTGAAACGAAGGTGATATCAGAGTTACTTCCTGAGATGCGCGAGAGGATTGCGCAAGCTATCGCGCGGGTTCGTGTCTGATGAAATCATTCGCTCCCAAAAAAGAGTTTAGTCAGAACTTCTTGACTGATCGAGGCATTGCGGACAAGATTGTTGCTGCCGCTGAGTTACGCCCCGGAGATCATATCGTGGAGATCGGACCTGGGAAAGGCGTGCTGACCGAGCGAATGGTTGCATCTCAATGTGATCGACTGCTTGCCGTTGATCTCGATGAACGTGCAGTTGCATTTCATGCAACACAAGCATGGAATCGACTGCCACGTTGTGAAGTTCGCCTCGGTGATGTATTGCGTATTCGACTTCAGGCAGAATTCCCTTCGTGTACGCGCCAGAATCGAGTTATTGTCGGCAACATACCGTATGCCATCACAAGCGATCTCATCTTCTGGGCTTTGGAACAGCATGCATCGGTCGATCGCGTCGTGATGATGATGCAGCGGGAAGTGGCAAAGCGATGCGTTGCTGTGCCGCGCACGAAAGAGTACGGAATTCTTACCGTTGCAACATGGCTATATGCCGAAGCGAAACTCCTGTTCAATGTGCAACCTGGATCGTTCTTCCCGCGCCCAGCAGTCACATCATCAGTTATACGGTTTGTTCTGCGCGAGCAGCCAGCTGCTGATGTAGATCCTGTTGCATTTATGAAATTTGTTCGAGCTGCATTCTCGCAGCGACGGAAGATCCTACGTAATAGCCTCCAACAGTGGCTCATCAATAATCGGATTGCGATTCAAGAGGGCGTGCAACTTTCTACATGCAATCTCGGTATGACGCGAGCTGAAGAGCTTCTGCCGCAGCAGCTCGTTGATCTCTACAATGAACTGCGTTCCCTGACCACATCATCTCCATCGTAATGTCTGCATGAGTTCGTCTCCTATTCTCCATCTCCGTGACGTCTGGGATCGCATTCGAGGCAATGCGCTATCAGTGGATGTGTACACGTTCATTGTGGTGGTACTGTATTCTATCGCCACTCTGATTTTCTATCCAAGAATTCCGCTGGCCACCAGCATCTTGTTCCAAAATGCTCTCATCGTCTCGGTCGTTGGTGCATCAATCCTACTGACATCAATGACGGGTTTGCAGCTGTTCCGATTCGTTCGGTACTTCTACATTGTTCCAGTGATCTACATGATGTACAATCAGACCAACCTGATTGTGCATGCAGTTTATCCAACCACCCTCTACGATGGCATGTTGATCAGTGCCGATCGGTTCTTGTTCGGTGTTGACCCAACTGTATGGTTAGGGCAGTATGCGGTACCTGCCATCACTGAGTACCTGCAAGTATGTTACTTCCTCTTTTACCTGCTGCCTGTGCTTCAAGCCATTGAGTTATGGCGACGCGGTGATCTGGAAAAGCTTGCTTCGTTTGGTACGGCAATGGCCTTCTGCTACTTCATCTCGTATCTCCTTTACTTCGCAATGCCAGCCATCGGACCTCGGTTTACACTGCATGCGTACGAGTCGATTGGTACCGAACTGCCAGGCCTGCTGCTCACGGACATCCTCCGGGGCCTCGTTGATGCAGGTGGGGGAATACCTCCAGGAGCTCTCGAGCCGGCGCGATGGGTAAATCGTGACTGTATGCCAAGTGGTCACACGATGCTAACGATAACCAATATCATCCTAGCGTTCCGAAACCGCAGTCGACTCCGTTGGCTCTTTGTGCTGATCGGCGGAAGTCTAGTGTTCTCAACAGTTTACCTTCGGTACCACTACGTGGTGGATGTCCTGGTTGGAGCTGCACTTGTGGCCGTCTGTCTGCCGTTGGAGCGGCCCGTTGATCGTTGGATCAAAACTCGACTCCAAATCACGTGAAGTTCACGTGGAAAAGTGTGTATCCCACGTGTGTAACCTTTTTCACGTTTTCGTGTTTTCGTTACTGTGGGGCAAAATCCGTAACAGGCTAACCCTCACTGTTTAATAGGCGTTCCGATATGTCTTGAACATGTCAGGATTTGTCTTATTTTACGATGCTACCCGGTGTGCGTAATACACGCTGTGTTCCAACTTCTGAATATCCAACCCACTTTTCAACACGCCAGGAGAAAGTCCGATGAGACTTGTTTCCACCACGATGAAATCGATGATCGCTGTCGTCATGATGACGATCCTCGGTATTGGGGTGATTTCGGCACAAGACGTGACCGAACGCCGTGGTACAATGGTCCTCACTGAAGGTCGCAAGTATATTGTTGCGTTCCCGCAGGTGATTGCCAGCCCGACAGAGAAGCCGATGCCGCAGCCTATGCAGCTGCTCATCTCTTCGAAGTCAAAGACAACTGTCCGTGTTCAGACGCCAGCCGGTATTAACGATGCTGCGCGTATGGACAAGGAATACACTGTTGAGGCCAACAAGGTTCTCAAGATTCCAGTGTCTACGGCATACATGAATACCGAGTCGGAAACCCGCAAGGGCTACGGCATCATGGTTACGTCGAAGAAGCCGATCTCGGTTTCGACGTACCAGGCGTGGATGGGTAATGGTGAAATGGCTCGTCACCTTCCAGTTGAGGGATGGGGCAAGAACTACTACTCAATGAACTTCTATCAGGATCGATACGGCAATAGCTCAGGCTACAAGTACCGTCCAGCACAGATCCTTCTGGTAGCAGATAAGGATAACACTGTTGTTTCGTACACACCGACAGTTGATACTGAAGGTGGAGTTGAAACACCAACTGTGCGCAAGGGTGCAACTCAGACGATTACACTTGAAAAGGGTGAAACATTCCTGATCAAGGCGAAGATCATCGAAGACCAGAACAAGGAATGGTCAACAGACCTTACAAGCACATGGATCCGCGCAAGCAAGCCAATCGGTGTTGTTTCGGGTCACACAAAGGTTGCGATCATGCGCTACCCAGACGTGCTCCCTCCAACTGGTATGTTCGCAGCTGAAGCGCACTTCGTCCGTAGCAACGTACACGATGCGATGCTTCCGCTTGAAATGGCTGGCACGAAGTTCGTGACAACTCCATGTATGTACACACCAACCCGCGTTGTTGGCCAAGCCTCAGTAGAGTTTGGTATCGACGATGACCGCGGTGATGTCATCCGCGTTATTGCACTTGAGGATGGAACAACTGTCAAGGCGATGCGTCAAGACGGTAGCGGCCTCATGAACAAGTGGATCCTCAAGAAGGGTGAAACGCGTCTCGAGACAGCTCTTGAAGTTGCAACGTATTGGGAATCAGACAAGCCGATCCTCATGGGTCAGTACGGCAAGTCGTACGCAAAGATTCTTCCACCAGCGTTCCTCCCTTCGGGCGGAAAGAGTGGTAAGAATGGTGAAGACGCACAAGGCCACCCAACTGTTGAGTCGGGCATGCCAATGTTGCAGTACGTGCCTTCAGTAGATCGTTGGGCAGACTACGGTGTGTTCCACGCTCCAGAGGGCATGGACAACTTCTTCAACATCGTGTTCAAGTCGTCTGAAATCGGCAAGATCAAGGTTGACGGTCGTTCGCTGACATCTGCATTCGGTGGTGCAATGCGCCTCCTCAAGGGTACAGAGTATGCGTTCATCCGCACACCTATCGGTGCTGGTGATCACTTCATTGAAACAACAGATCCTAACGTACGCTGGGCAGCTTGGAACTACGGTTCGCTTGATGGTCTCCAGCAGGGCCGTGCATACGGTACACCAATCTCGATCGACATGACCATCCCATGCGATGACTCGTTGTCGGTTAAGGAAGAGCTCGTTTGTGGTGATGTAAAGGCAGAAGGCAAGATCCTTCCAGAAAACACATCATGCGGCTCAATCTTTGCAGTCTACCCAGAAGAACTCAACAACTATGAGCTCATCGTTGACGAAGAGTTCACAAGTGGTGACAAGAAGGTAACCTTCGAAGTCAAGGTTCTTGATAAGACAAAGGATGCGACAGCAACGATCCGCGTTGTGTCACGTTCTGGCAAGTACATCGAGAAGACGTACACATACATCGCAGACAAGATCAGCTGGACTCCATCGAAGCTCGAATTCGGTACGATTCCATTCAATACGCCAACGTCAATGACGTTCACGATCAAGAATGAGAAGACAGACCGTCCAGTCAACATCCGCAAGATCCGCGTGATGGGTGGCGATCAAGTCTTCCTCACAAATCCAACTGGTCCGATCACACTCGGCCCGTCGGAGTCACGTGAAATCACAGTAACAGCACAAATCAAGACAGCTCCACTTGTGGTTGACACAGTGATCTGTGAACTTGACTGTTATGATCAAAAGACGGTAGAACTCCGTGTTCGCGGTGAAGAACCGAAGATCTATGTCAGCGACGTAGACTGGGGAACAGTACCAGCAAGCTCACCTGGCATCGAGCGCGTTGTTTCGATCCAGAACGGTAGCCGCGTTGTTCTGAACGTCACAGGCTTTGATGAAAAGCTTCTTGACGGCAGCAACAATGGCAAGTTCTTCAACCCAGTTACAATTGATGGCAAGCCACTCAAGTCTGTCTTCCCACTTGCAATCCCTGCAAATGGCACGTACGACTTCAAGGTGACATACAGCCCTAAGGGTGAAGTTTCAGTTGCACACCGTGTAGACGTTCCGTTCTACTCGAACGCAACTGGTGTTGACAACATCGCAGTGCTTAAGGGCTCTGGTAACGACGTGAATGTCCAAGCGTACACAACACCATGGATTGAGCGCGTTATCGACGTTATTCAGACATCGCAGAACATCAATGAGTACACACAGCGTGTATCGTTTGAGAACCTCGGTGATCAGCCTGTAACGTATGAAGCACCAGTTATTCGTGGCACAGATGCTGCGAACTTCCGCATCGTCGATAATGGCAATGTTGGAACATTCCCAGTGCAGCTCGTAAAGGGTGCATCGAATCAGACACGTTATGTGACGGTGGCATTCGTTCCAACAGAACTTGCAAACCGTGCAGCAGAGCGTACGTACAAGGCTGAAATCGTCTTCGCGACGACAGGCGCTGATGGTGCAAAGAAGGATGTCGTCGCTGCGCTTGATGGAACTGCATGGCAGCCACAAGTCAAGGGCGAAAACCTCGACTTCCCAGGCACAATGAATGTTGGTGACGCAGCGAAGGTTCTTTCGATTCCAATTTCGAACGAGCACTTCATGGGTCAGTCAAACCCAACATCAGGTACACCTTCGGGTACATACAATGTTGTGATCACAGACATCAAGATCACAGACGCTGCTACGAAGTTTGAAATCCTCAATGCACCAACACCTGCTAACCCATGGGTTATCAAGCCAGGTGAAGCACCAGTAGAACTTCAAGTTCGTTTTGACCCATCGGTCTCTGGCAACTTCGAGTCGCCATATGTGATCAGCACAAACGTTGGTACAAAGGGTCAAGCACCGTACGAGCCAACGTACAAGATCACAGCACGCGTTCAAGGTGGTGAGTTCACTGTTACAGATGCAGATGCAGAGCAGTATGTCTTCAACACCAAGGACATGTCTATTCGCATCAAGCACACAGAGAACCAGACAATCCGCTACAATATCGCTCAGCCAACAGGCGCAGATGCTTCACGCTTTGTCATCGTTGATCAATACGTCGACGTTGCTCCAGGTAAAGAAGTTTCGGTCCCAGTTATCTTCATGCCTGACTTCGTAACGAAGCTCCGCAATGGTCAATCAGACCTCAAGGATGCGAACAACGAGTGGACAAAGAAGGCAAAGACTCAGGGCATCATGTGGCGCAATGGTCAGTTCGAGGCAGAAGTTGTGATCTCTGACGACCGCAACGCAGCTAAGACAAAGACTGCTAAGCTCACAGGTAATGGTCTCTTCCTCGAGACAACGAACCTCATCAAGGATAGCTACTCGGTTGCACCGGGTGCATCGGTGAACATCCCTGTAGAACTCAATGCAACACCAGAGGCACTTGATGCCGTTGGTATGACTGAGCTTCGCGTTCGCTTGAGCTGGGATCCAAAGCTTGTTCGTCCACGTGTAAACCCTGCAGACTTCATCACAGCAGGATTCCAGGCAGAAGGTTGGACAATCCGTGCGACACCAGTCAACGGTAAGCCAACAGATGCATCGAACTCAGTTGAAATCGATCTCTGGGATGAGCGTGCGACACCAGTTGCACTCAAGAACAACGGCACACCAGTGTTCAGTGTGAAGTTCGACGCATTCCTTGATAAGGGTGTAGCTGGAACATTCACATCACCGATCAATGTGTACACATACACAGTTGACCATGACAAGTCAGGCGATCGCAAGGACTACACACTGTTCCGCGACATTCCTGGTAAGGTGACGATCACGATGCCATGTGCGTCGACAACGCGCCTTGTTGCTCTTGGCAACTTCGAGTATGCAGTAAAGCCAATGCGCCCGAACCCAGTTTCGAGCTCAGGCGTCATCAGCTACTCAGTTGGTCTCTCAGCAAACACACGTATCGTGTTGTTCAACAGCATGGGTGAAGAAGTTCAGACACTCGTAGACGAAAAGCTTCAAGCTGGCAGCTACGAGATGACAGTTGACTTCACAAACCTTCCAACTGGTACATACTTCTATCGCGTCATCTCTGGTCCGTTCTCGAGCGAACCACAAACAGTGACAGTCGTGAAGTAATCGCGATTTACATTCGCATTCTCAACAGCCTCCTTCCGGAACTCCGGGAGGAGGCTGTTTCGTTGTAGGTTCGTACTTCGTAAGGAGGAATGATGAAGAACGCTTCGCATCTGGTGTGCATGCTGACTGTGCTGGTCAACGTTGCGTTGGCGCAAGATCCTGGAACGATTCCATGGACGCCGAAAGCGACGGGTGGACTGGTTCCATGTGTCGTTTCGGTGCCTGCAATGTATCGATCGATTAATATCGACTCAGTACGTCAGCGACTGATGCTTCCATTGGGTTGGACCGCTAATGTGTTTGTCGCGGGTCCTGAACTTGCCAAGCCTCGATTCATGGCGTGGGGTCCAGACTCAGTGTTGTTCGTAGCCAACATGAGTAAGAATAACGTTGTTGCGATGCCAGATAGGAATCGCGATGGTGTGGCCGATACTGTGATTGTAGCTGCGCGTGGATTCAGCACAGGACATGACGTGCGATTCTGGCGCGATACAATGTTCGTAGCGCAAGAAGCTAGTATCGTGAAGCTCTGGAGATCAAACCCTAATGGCTACATCTATGATCAACGAGTAACTGTTATCGACAAAGCATCGCAAGCGAATCAGATTGGCGGGGGACATCGAACTCGCACACTGGTTGTTGATACGAATACGATGAAGCTCTATGTGAGTGTTGGATCTCGTGGTAACGCAGATCGTGAGGTAAACCGCGCTGTCATTGAAGAGTATGACTACGATGGATCAAACCGACGTGTGTATGCCAGTGGTGTGCGCAATGCCGTTGGTATGACGCTCCACCCACGTACCGGAAAGTTGTGGGCGAACAACAACGGTAGCGACAACCAAGGAAACAACATCCCACCGGAATGGGTTGACATTATCCGTGAAGATGGCTTCTATGGATATCCCTTCGCATACCACTTCCGCCGGTTCTTCTCACTTACAGGTGAATACAGCGACTTGTTGCCGATAACGAGGAATGACACGCTGCTGCTGCAGCGCATGCAGCCTCCTGCAGCATTGGTAGATGCGCACTGTGCCCCAATGGCACTCGTCTTTGTCGAACAGACGCCGATTACTGAATTCCGTCATTCAGCGTTTATGGCGATGCGAGGATCGTGGAATCGCACTCCACCTAGCGGCTCAAAGATTGTGCGCTTCGAGTTCGATAGTGATGAGGACACGATCGCAAACGCAGTGCACGATTTCTGTACAGGATTCATCTCTGATACGAATGATGCGTCCACACGGTGGGCGCGTCCAGTTGGACTCGCTCTTGCTTCCGACGGCAGTGTGTATGTGTCGTCTGACGACATCAAGAACATGATCATCAAGCTGACGCCGCCCAAGACTGTCTCTGTGAGAGAAGATGGAGCTGCTCCATCGCCAGGATTGTCACCCAATCCAGCTAGTTCACGAGTGCGTGTTCATGGTGCTCGAGCAGGGGATCTCGTTGCAATTGTCGATGTGCATGGACGCGTTGTAGACGAGCAATTGGCGTCAACCGACGAGCCAACACTCGTGATTGCCACATTGTCGCAAGGCGTCTATCTGGTGCGCGTCATGCGGGACGCTACGGTCGTATCGACTGAGCAGCTCGTTGTTTCTCGCTAAGTAAGCGAAACATCTCTTCTGCATACAACGCGCTCGAACCCGATCGGGCAGTGATGTACGAACGTGCATGTCCGCCAGCGAGCTGCCGTGCTTCGGCGTCGAGCACGATGCTGCGTAACCAGAGCTCTACGTCTGCTGTGGTTGACAATACGGTGCAGGCCCCTTCTCGTTGTAGAGCAACAGCATCCCTTGAGCGCTCGATACGTGGTCCACATGCCAATGGAATTCCGTATCCGGCTGGTTCGAGAACACTGTGGACTCCGGCGCCAAAGCCACCGCCAATGTAGGCAGCTGTTCCGATGGCGTAGAGCGAGAGAAGTGCTCCGACTGAATCGACCAAGATGTGACCAGTCGTGTGTTCGCTAGCTTGTGACAGTCTTGTGCACGAGATCGACGTCTCTATGCGTAGAAGCGTTTGCTCTGTGGGTTCATGC
>Ga0222713_10002688_pt1 | contig 18784 bp, 20 predicted proteins | sample C33_649DmetaG_FD_165061 | JGI IMG/M metagenome (GOLD analysis project Ga0222713, IMG submission 165061) | Estuarine water microbial communities from San Francisco Bay, California, United States - C33_649D | ecosystem: Environmental > Aquatic > Marine > Unclassified | place: USA: California...
GAAAAACATCGGCGTCGCGGTGCGCGCGTTCGAGGAAACCGCCAAGTACGTGCAGGAATACGTGCAGGGCGGCAAGATCCTGATCAAGCACCAGGCCACCGCGATCCGGCTCGCCGAGATGGCGACCAAGATCTGCGCGGTGCGCGGACTGTTGCGCGAGGCCTCGCGCGCGGTCGACGAGAACAACCCGGAAGCCGAAGTGCTGTGCAACATGGTCAAGCTTTACGCCTCCGAAGCCGTGCTCGAAGTGTGCAAGCACGCGGTCGAACTGCATGGCGGCAACGGCACCATGCTCGAGTTCGGCATCGAGAAGCTCTACCGCGACGCCACCATGTACCTGCACATGGATGGCACCGTCGACGTCACCAAGTTCAAGATCGTCAAGAACCTGTTCCCGGAGACCGCCGGCAAATACGCCGGACCGGAAACCTGACCGTCGCATTTACCGGGTTCGGGAAATCACGCGATACAATCGCGCCTCCCGAACCTGGAGTACCCCGTTGAAAGCCCTGATCGTCCGTGAACACGGGCCGCTGGAAAACCTGCAGCTCGAAGAAGTGCCCGATCCCGCCGCGCCGGGACCCGGTGAAGTGCTGGTGGATGTGCATGCCGCCAGCGTCAATTTCCCCGACCTGCTGGTCATCGGCGGCACCTATCAGATTTTGCCGCCGCGGCCGTTCAGCCCCGGCAAGGACATGGCGGGCGTGGTTGCCGCGGTCGGCACCGGCGTCACCACCTGCAAGCCCGGCGACCGCGTCGCCGCACAGCACGAATACGGCGCCTACGCGCAGAAATGCCTGGTGCCGCAGCACAACTGCTATCCGATGCCCGACGCAATGAGTTACGCCGATGCCGCGGCGATGGGCATCGCCTATCCCACCGCGCATTTCGCACTGGTCGAGCGTGCGCGCTGGCAGCCCGGCGAAACTGTGCTGATCAACGGCGCGGCCGGCGGCGTCGGCATCGCCACTATTGAAGTGGCGAAAGCGCTGGGCGCCACCGTGGTCGCCAGCGTCGGCAGCGCAGCCAAGGCCGAGGTCGCGCGCCAGCACGGCGCCGATCACGTGGTGCGCACCGATGTGCCCAACCTGCGCGACGCTTTCCGTGACCAGGTCTACGCCGCGGTCGGCAAGCGCGGCATTGACGTCATCGTCGACCCGGTCGGCGGCGACGTCTTCGATGCCAGCCTGCGCGTGATCGCCTGGTCGGGGCGGCTGGTCGTCGTCGGTTTCGCCGAAGGTCGCATCCCCGAAGTGAAAGCCGGTCACCTGCTGGTGAAAAACATCGCGCTGCTCGGCCTGCAGTACAGCGCCTACCGCGACCGCCAGCCGGAAAAAGTGCAGCGCGTGCAGCGCGAACTGTTCGACTGGTACGTCGCCGGTAAAATCAGGCCGCACGTGATGAAAGCCTACCCGCTGGCACAATATCGCGAGGCGCTGCGCGTAGTGAAAGACCGCGAAGTCATCGGCAAGATCGTCATCGCCACCCGCGACTGATGGCTTTGCAACGCAGCGGATCGCCTGGAACATGTAGTTAACTACATGTTTCTATTTATTTTTTTGTGCAGGGTTTGCACGACTTGCATTGCCTCATGAAGCGTAGAGAATAGCGACTTTTCCCGGAAACCCGCCATGCAAAACCCCAGACCCTCCGCCAGCGCCCTCGGCCCCCTGCCACGCTGGATCTTCATGAGCCGCTGGCTGCAGGCGCCGCTCTACATCGGCCTGATCGTCGCCCAGGGCGTCTACGTCTGGCAGTTCTGGACCGAACTCGTGCACCTGATCGGCATGATCAGGATCAAGGACATCACCGAAACCGAAATCATGCTGATCGTGCTCGGCCTGATCGACGTGGTGATGATCTCCAACCTGCTGGTGATGGTCATCGTCGGCGGCTGGGAAACCTTCGTCTCGCGGCTGGAACTGCAGAACCACCCCGACCAGCCGGAATGGCTGTCACACGTCAACGCCGGGGTGCTCAAGGTCAAGCTCGCCACGGCAATCATCGGCATCTCCTCGATCCATCTGCTGAAGTCCTTCATCAACGCGGCGCAATATGATGAAAAGACCCTGCTATGGCAGACGATGATCCACCTGACTTTCGTGGTGTCTGCGCTGGCGATCGCCTATACCGAAAAGATCACCCAGTCCGCGCATGCGCCCAAAGCACCCAAACCCGCGGTGACGCCGGCCGTGCACTGAAACGGGACAGGTCACCGGTGATCGGGAATAATCAGGCCGCTGCCGATGTATTCCCGGTGTCATCATAGCAATTCAGAAAAATCCGCCCAAGCCCGCGAACGGCTCCCGCTCCGATTTCTGGCTTGAAGTCCGGCACTGGCTGACCGGGGCCCTGATCGCCGGCGGGGTCATCGCCGGCGGCAACCTGATCGTCAGTCTGCAGGCCAGCGAGCTCCAGGCACGCCAGCAATACGAGTTGCTGCAGATGGGATCGACCATGCGCGCGCGGCTAATGCGCGAACTCAATAGCGTGCTCTACCTGACCAGCGGGCTGAAGAGCTACCTCTCGGTGCGCCACAACCAGCTGCAGCGCGATGAGGTCGAGGGCATACTGGCCGGGCTCTACAACGATGCCCGGCATGTACGCAATTTCGGCATCGCCGTCGGCCATACCCTGACCTACATTCATCCTCTCCAGGGCAACGAGAAAGCCATCGGCCTGAATTACCAGAATGTGCCCGAGCAATGGCGTGATGTGCAGCGCGCCATTGCCAGCGAAAAACCGCTGCTGATCGGACCGCTGAAACTGGTACAGGGCGGCAACGGCCTGATTTACCGGGTTCCGGTATTCATCAAGGGCAAATACTGGGGACTGGTTTCCTCGGTCATCGATTCCGACTCACTGTTGCGCACCGCCCTGGCAGAGAACATGACCGATGACCACGCCTATGCGCTCCGCGGCACCAACGGCGAGGGCATGCTGGGCAATGTGTTCCTGGGAGACGCAGCACTGTTCTCGAAACCTGGCACACAACTCATCGATATCGAGGTGCCGGGTGGAAAATGGATACTGGCCCTGCACAGTGACACACAACGCCAGCAGACCGTAATCAAGGTCATCTACATACTGGTGTGGTTCCTCGGCCTGATGCTGGGCTGGTTCGCCTACACGGTGCTGAACCAGCGCTCGAATCTCGCCCGCATGGCGCTCTACGACGCGCTGACCGGCCTGCCCAACCGCGTACTGGTACAGGACCGCGTCGATCACGCGATGTCAGTATTGCGCCGCGACCAGAAACGCAACTACCTGCTGCTGTTTGTCGATCTCGATGGCTTCAAGCAGGTCAACGATCACCTGGGCCACAAGGCCGGTGACATCGTGCTGCAGCAGGTGGCGCAACGCATCGCGAAAGCCGTGCGCGACACCGACACCGTCAGCCGCTGGGGCGGCGACGAATTCATCGTCTTCATGGAACATGTCGATCCGGACATGGCCAAAGTCATCATCGAAAAAATACGCAGCGCCGTGGAGACACCGGTCAATGTCGGCAACCGCGACGCCCGGGTCGGTGCGTCCATCGGCACCGCGGTCGCACCCGTTGACGGCAACAATCTCACCTCGCTGGCCCGTGCCGCCGACGAACGGATGTACGAGGAAAAACGCCAGCGCAAGGCCGGCGACGGCGACGACGTCCGCTAAAACCGGGAACGCTATCTAGAGCGCCTAACAGAATGAAACGCGTGATGCGCTGACACGATTCTGGCTGGAACGCACACGCGTTTCATTCTGTTAGGCGCTCTTAAGCATCAGCGGAATGCCGCTGAGTATCAGGATCGCACAGACCACGCGGCGGAAGGTCTGCTCCGACATCCCGGTATGGATGCGGTCACCGAGGAATATGCCGGTCAGCATGAACGGCAACGCGAGCGCAAAAAGCAGCAGCGATTCGCGGCCGAATTCTCCCACCGCGAAATAGCCGATGCCGCGCATCACCGCCATCGCGAACATCAGCGCCGCCAGCGTGCCGCGGAACTGCTCCTTGGTCACGCGCAGCGCATCCATGTAGATGGCGAAGAAAATGCTGGCCATGGTGCCGAACATCGTGCCGACCACGCCGGCCATGAAGCTCGCCGAGGTGGCGATGCTGCGCGGCGGCCGTGGCGCACCGCCGCCGCGGCTCTGCCACAGCGCGTAGAGACCGTAGCCGGTCACCAGCACGCCCAGCCCGCGGGCCAGCCAGACTGCATCGAGTGTCTTGAACAGCCAGAGGCCCAGCGCAATCCCCAGCAGGCAGGACGGCAGTATGCGCAGGATCATCGCCATCGACACATGCCTGCGGTCCTTGCCGAACAGCGTGGCCGAAGACGAAATGGTCAACAACGTCCACACCGGCACCAGCAGCTTCAGCGGAATGACCAGCGCCATCAGCGGCATCGCGGCAAACCCGCCAAAGCCGGTACTGCCGCGCAGGCCGAAGCTTGCAACCAGAACCACGGCGCAGTAAGCCCACTCGGCAGGCGAGAGATTGATCATCGTTCAGCAGGAGTCGCTGTCAACTTCAATCAGCCGCATCACCTCGGCTGCAGCAGCGTTCGCCTCCTCGCGGGTCAGGCGCTCGGCAGCATCGGCATCGCGTTTGCGGATCGCCGCCAGCATCGCGCGCAGTCCCTTGATGCTTTCCTGTGAACGGCTGCCAGAGCGGCGCGGATGCGACAGGCCCAGCGCACGCCAGCGCCAGATGCGCGCGTGCAGCGTGCCGAGCATCGACGACAGCGTTTCGCTGCCGGCGCCCTCGAACAACACGTCATAGAAACGGTTCTTGGTCTCCAACACTTCCTGCGCATCGCCGCGGTCGTAGGCGCCGGTCACCACGTCCAGTGCCTGCACCAGGCGCTTCAGTTCGGCCACTCCGGCGTTCTGCACGAACAGCCGCGCGGCCAAGCCTTCGAGTACGGCGCGTATGGTGTAGAGATCCTGTGCCTCGGCCTGCGACAGTGCACGCACCACCGGTCCCTTGTTCGGCACGTTCGCTATCAGGCCCTCAGTCTCAAGCTGGCGCAGTGCTTCACGGATCACCGTGCGCGACACCCCCATCATTTCGGTGAGTTCGCGTTCGGTCAGCCGTGCACCTGGTGCCAGCCGGCCATCGATGATGGCGACACGCAGCCCGTCCAGCACCTGCGCCCGGAGAGGTGCCGCATGTCTTTGTATTTTTTGAATATTTTTGTTCATCATCGCCTGCGGCTCGGTCATTCAGGTCATGCCATTGATCTCGTAATACCGTAATACGATAATACCGCATGCGCCCGAACGAGGCTACGGGCATCCGCTTCCAGCCATCGCTACGCGCAGCAGCTTATTTTTTCAGAACAGGAGCATCAACATGAGCACCCCCGTCAAAGTCGGCATCGTCGGTTTAGGCCGCTGGGCCAAGGTACTGACCCGCGCCGCCAAGCAGTCCGACAAGATCCAGATCGTCGCCGGCTTCAGCCGTTCGCAGGAAAAACGCGATGCCTTCGCCAAGGAAATGGGCGTGCCGGCCGTGCCCGACATGCAGGCCATGCTCGCCAACCCCGAAATCAAGGGCGTGGTGCTGACAGTGCCCAACGAGCAGCACCTGCCGATGGCTGAAATCGTCGCCAAGGGCGGCAAGCATGTCTACACCGAGAAACCGATTTCGCAGACCCTGGAAGACGGCCTGAAGATCGAAGCGCTGCAGAAGCAGTACGGCATCACCGTCACTGTCGGCCACAGCGCACGGCTGATGGCAGGCATCCGCATCATCAAGGAAAAAATCGACGCCGGCGAACTCGGCCGCGTCGCCTTCATCGAAGCCAATTTCTCCAACGAGCGCGCGCTCGAACTGACGCCGCAGACCTGGCGCTGGTACAAGGACCGCGCTCCCGGCGGCCCGCTGTCGCAACTGGCGATCCACCAGTTCGACGTGCTGCACATGCTCGGCGGTGAACCGCAGGAAGTGTCGTCGATGGCCTCCAAGCTGTCGCCGGTCGGCGCCGAAGTCGACGACCAGTCGATGTCGCTGGTGCGCTTCAAGGACGGCAAAATCGGTTACGTCGGTTCGTGCTGGACCTCGCCCGGCATCTTCGCGGTGCGCGTGTTCGGCTCCAAGGGTCTGATGCATTACGAAATCGACTTCGGCACCTGGGACACCCCCCACCTGTTACACAAGAATTCAGTGCTCTACATCCAGCGTGGCAAGGACGGCTGGGGCAAGCGCGAGGATATCAAGCTGCCGGAGTCCGACATGTTCCGCGCCGAGCTCGAAGCCTTTGCCGGCAGCTGCGTCTCCGGCAAGCCCAACGAACTCACCGCGCACAACGGCAACGTCGCAGTCGCGATGACCAACGCCGCGCTGAAATCGATCGACCGCAAGGGCCAGTGTGTGACCATCGAGGAAGTCATGAACGATGCACGCGCCAAAAACCAGTCGAAACAGGCCGCGTAAACCGGAGATCGCCATGTCCCCTGCACCTTCCAATCTTGCCACGCGCTACTTCATCGATCTCACCCAGCCCGAGATCGCCGCGCAGCTGAAAAAAAATCCGCTGGTGATCCTGCCCGCAGGCAGCGTCGAGCAGCACGGTCCCCACCTGCCCACCGGCACCGACATCTACGCCGCCAACGTGATCAGCCACGCCGTGGCCGAGCGCATGGACGGACTGGTGTTGCCGGGCGGCCCGCTGGGCGTGACGCCGATGCACATGCCGTTCGAAGGCACGATGACGCTGACGCCCGACACCTATCAGCGCGTCGTCGTCGAATCCTGCGAATCGACCGCGAAGCACGGCGCCAAGCGACTGATGATCCTCAACTGGCACGAGGGCAACATCCCCTCGCTCGCGATCGCTTCCGAACGACTGCACCGCGAAGTCGGCATGAGCGTAATCGTGGTCCAGGCCTGTTACGTCGCCGCCGAACTCTACGGCCACGACTGCGGCGGACTCACCCACGGCGGCGAGATAGAAGCGCTGGCGGTGCTCGCCTACCAGCCGGAGCTGGTGCACCTCGACCGCATCGATTATTCCTCGGACCACGGCCACGGCCGCAAGTGGGACCGCCTGCGCCGTACCCGCAGCTACCAGCCGGTGCTGCGTGACATCAAGACCATCGCCGCTACCGGCTGGTACGGGTCGCCGGAGCACGCCACTGCAGCCAAGGGCGTGAAAATGCTCAACGACATTGCCGACGCAATCGCCAAGGAATGCGCGGAAATTTTCGCGCTGCTCGACGAGGCCCAGGGCGGCACCGCCGAGATCAAGCATCTGAAAATCGCGGGCTAGTCCATGGCCAAGGTGCTCACACAGGCGGAAGCCAAAAGCATGGGCCTGCCCGGTCGCAAGTCGCTGGAGATCGTCTCCGGCGAAAAGGGTTCGCAGGCGGTTACGCTGCGGCTGGTCGAGATTCCGCCGGTAAAACCCGGTGATGCGCCGCGCGGCAGGCATTTCCACCAGGGTTTCGAGGAATGCATCTTCGTCATGTCCGGCGAAGGCTGCACCGAGGCCGACAGCGGCAGCTATCCGCTGAAGGCCGGCGACACCATCCTGATTCCATCCGGCGAAAAGCACGCCACGCGCAACACCGGCACGGAACCGCTGGTGCTGCTGTGCTTCTTCCCGGTCAACAACATCGCGCAGCGCACCCAGGAACACAAAGCCTGAGCACTCCCGCGCGTATGCACTGAACGAAAGCCCCCGCCATGAGTATTGATGTTGTCTGCCTGCGCCCCGAAGCCGATTTCACCCGCGTCGGCATCACCCCACCGAAGAATCTCAGCATCGCCTACCGCAAGCCCGATGACGCCGACCTGCCGGCACTGATGAAACAGGCGAAAGCCGTGGTCATGCCCGCAGTCGGGCCAAAATTGCCCGCAGCGCTGTTCGAAGGCACATCACTGAAAGTCGTGCAGATCACTGGCGCTGGAGTCGACCGCCTCGACGAGGCCGCGCTGAAGAAGCTGGGCATCCCGGTCGCCAACGTGCCCGGCGGCAGCAACAGCGCCGTGGCCGAATACGTCACTGCCTGCGCCTCGGTGTTGCTGCGCCGCTTCGCGTGGTCGGACGCCGAGATCAAGAAAGGCAATTACGTTGCCTTCCGCAACCGCATGATGGCCGACAACCTTGCCGGCATCGACGGCGCCACGGTCGGCATGGTCGGCATGGGTGTGATCGGCATCGCCGTCGCCCAAGCCTTCCACCGGCTGGGCTGCAACATCATCTACTTCGATCCGGCCCTGAAGGACAAATCTCAGGCCGACGCAATGAACGCCAAGGCCCTGCCGCTCGACGAATTGCTGAAAACCGCTGACGTGGTCACGCTGCATGTGCCGTTGCTGCCCGCAACCACCAACCTGATCGGCGCGCAGCAACTGGCGCTGATGAAAAAGGACGCGGTGCTGATCAATGCCGCGCGCGGCGGCGTGGTCGACGAGGCCGCGCTGGCCCAGGCACTGACCGACAACCGCATCGCCGGCGCCGCAGTGGACGTTTACAGCATCGAACCGGCGACGCCGGACAACCCGCTGCTGAAACTCACGGGTGAAGCCGCCTCACGCCTGCTGCTGACGCCGCATGTGGCCGGCGTCACCCGCCAGTCCGCAGCCTTCCTGTTCAAGGCCTCCTGGGAAAACGTCCTGCAAGTGCTGAATGGAGCAGCGCCGAAGTATCGCGTTTACTGAACTCCGGTCCTTCCGTAAAAAAACGGGGTCGAATTCGGTCATCCGCCGGATCCGACCCCGCGTTCTTTCGCGCATCCTGACCGGATGCACTCCGTCAGTTCACTTTGACGCCGGATTCCTTGACGATCCGCGCCCATTTGGCATGGTCGCTCTTCAGCAGCTTGTCGAATTCAGCGGGTCCGGTGGGCACGCTGTCGCCGCCGAGGCGTTTTTTGACATCGGGTAGCGCGAGGATGGCGGTGATTTCATCGCTCAGCTTCTTGATGATGGCTTTCGGCGTGCCCGCAGGAGCCAGAACGCCCCACCAGGTCACCGCCTCAAACCCCTTGAAACCCGCCTCGGCGATGGTCTGAATTTCAGGCGCATCGGGCGCGCGTTGCTGCGAGGTGATGGCAATCACACGGATGGTGCCGGCCTGCATGTGCGGCTTGGCGCTTTCGAGCGAGGAAATGTAGAAATCGGCACGGCCCGCGATCAGGTCGGGGATGGCCTGCGCCGCACCCTTGTACGGAACGTGCACGAAGTTCATTTTCGTCGAGCCTTTGAGCAATTCGCCGGTCAAGTGCGCCACAGTGCCATTGCCCGGAGATGCAAACGTCAGGCCGCCTTGTTTGGTTTTCGATGTAGCAATGAGTTCGCTGACGGATTTGACCGTGGATTTGCTGGACACGCTCACCGCGAGCGGCGCAATGTCAACGAGGCTGACCGGCGCAAAATCCTTGAGGGCGTCATACGGCAGCTTTTTATACAGTGCCGGCCCGATCGACAGGTTGCTGGTCTGCCCCATCACCAGCGTATAACCGTCGGCAGAACCTTTGGCGGCAATGCCGATGCCGATGGTGCCGCCGGCACCGCCACGGTTGTCGACAATCACCTGCACGCCGAGACGTTCAGACAGCCTGGTCGTGATCAGACGTGACACGATATCCGTGCCACCACCCGGGGGATACGGCACAACAAAACGGACAGGTTTGCTGGGGTAGGCCTCCTGTGCCAGCACCGGGCCGCCCAATCCGGCTGCGATGATCAGTGAAACCTGCAAGATGCTGAGTATCTGTTTTTTCATGATATTTCCTCCTGTTTTAATCGTTTAAAGCAAACGAAGTGTAGTCACGGTGTACCGGCTTACACTTTTTCAATGGCACGTCACTCCACTTAGTACCGAGAGTATGTTGCGTGCAGCGGCCGTTCCCATGTTGACGTAGGCATCCGCGGTTACGCCGCCGATATGCGGCGAACAAACCACGTTATCCAGTGCATTTAGCGGCCCGGGAGTTGTCACGGGTTCCTGAGCAAAACAGTCGAGACCGGCGGCGCGTATCTTCCCTGAGCGCAACGCGTCGATCAGAGCATTTTCATCGATCAATCCGCCGCGCGCCGTGTTGACCAGAATGGCACCGGGTCGCATGCGCGCAAACATTTCGCGGCCGAACAGATTGCGGTTTTCAGGGGTGAGCGGGCAATGCAGCGATACCACGTCCGCCGCGGCCACCAGTTCATCCAGACTGCACAGCGTGACGCCGGCCGGCGCGACCTTGCGGAACGGGTCATAGGCCAGCACGTTCATGCCGAACGCATTTCCAGCCTGCGCCACCCGCTCGCCGATCGCACCGAAACCCACCAGACCCAGGGTCCTGCCGGCAAGCTCCAAGCTCTTGTGAGTCGGCTTGTCCCAATGCCCTTCCATCATGCGGCGGTTCAGGGTGGGAACCGACTTGGCGCAGGCCAGGATCAGTGCCCAGGTATGTTCGGCCACGGCAGCGGCATTGGCCCCGGTTGCCGGCTTCACTGCAATACCGCGCTCCGCGGCCGCTTTGACATCGATGGTGTCGATGCCGACGCCGTGCTTGGCAATCACCTTCAGTCCCGGTGCCGCATCCATGATGCGCGCTCCCACTTTTCCGTAACGCACGATCAGCGCAACCGGCTGGTGTTGCCGGCACAGTCCCGCAAGGCAGTCCTCGTCGGGAGTCTTGCCGGCATACACCAGGTCAAAGTCCTTCAGCAGGTCTACAGCCTGCGGGGCGAGGTCAGCCCCGGTAACAATGACTACGGGTTTCACAGCGACTCGCCCGCCTTCAGCACGCCGGCGGATCTCAGTGACGACTCGAGCCATCCTGGCGTCAGCTGCTCGCGCTTGCGAATGCCCTCGATGCGCTTGGTTTCGTCGCGCACCTTCTGCGCAGCCGGCTCGAGCAATCCTGCAGCGCGTTCGCGTTCGATGACGACCACGCCGTCAGCATCGGCGACAATCAGGTCGCCGGGATGGACTGCAGTGCCCGCCATCGAGATCGGCCAGTTCACGCGTCCCGGGACGAATTTGGTCGGCCCGTTGGGATTTCCGCCCACCGAGAATACTGGCAGGCCGAGCTCGCGCAATTCCTCGAGATCACGGGCCGCAGCATCCATCACCACACCGGCTATGCCGATTGCCTTGCACTGGTTGATCATGATCGCCCCCATCAGGGCGCAGGTCTGATCACCTTTGCCGTCGATCACTAGTACGTCGCCGGGTTTGGCGATGGCCATCGCGGCGTGGATCATCAGGTTGTCGCCGGGGCGCACTTCGACGGTCAGCGCCGGGCCCGCGCATTTCATGTCGGGCGCCACAGGCGTGATGCGTCCGTTCAGCGTGCCGCGGCGACCGGCGACGTCGGCCAGTATCGCTGCCTGGAATTGCGCAGCCTGACGCACGACATCGGGTGCGACGCGCTCAAAATCCCGGCGAAAGTCGGGGGCGGTGTTTGCATTTGCGGTCATAGCGCAAGGCTCCTCTCGGGTTCGGGTCGGATCCCTGCGGGACCCGGTTATTTCAGCTGATCCCGGACTCTAGGCCGCTGGTTTGACAGACGCAACACTGTTTCATAGAATGTAACGGTGAAAAAAAGCCGCAACGAAAACGAAGCCGGCCTCGGCGTCATTGCCGTCGCCCGTGCCTTTGCCATACTGGATGCCTTCAAGGCCGGCGAAAACGCACTGTCCCTCGGCGAATTGTCTCGACGCACGGCGCTGCACAAGACCACCGTCCTGCGTATCGCTCGGACCATCGCCGGCACCGGATACATGGTGCAGTTGCAGGACGGATCGTGGCGACTGGGTGCCGGCGCTGCATGGCTGGGTACGCGTTACCAGACCACCTATGACCAGACCGCCAGCATCGAACCGGTACTGCGCGACCTCTCAGCTACAACAGGTGAAAGCGCCGCCTTCTACGTGCGCGAGGGTGATGCGCGCGTCTGCGTCGTGCGTGTCGACGGACCGCAAACCATCCGCCACCACGTCCGGGTCGGGGAACTGCTGCCGATCAATCGCGGCGCCATCGGCCGCGTGCTGTTGGCGTTCTCCGGCGAGGCCGGCAGCCTGTACGACAGTATCCGCGCCGCCGGCCACCATTTCACCGCAGGGGAACGCGACCCCCAGGTGTCCAGCATTGCCTGTCCGGTATTCGGTATCAACCGGCGGCTCGCCGGCTGCGTCGCGATTACCGGGCCGATTGCACGCGTGACCGCAAAAGTCGCGAAAAAGCACATTCCGGCAGTCCGCAAGGCTGCCTCGCGCCTGAGCTTCGAACTCGGAGGGCAGGCGGCAGGCATCGCCATTTCGTGATTTACGGGCAGCGCTGCCTAAGGTCCAGAATATGCCCTACGGCCGGGCGATCGTCCGGTACGTCTAATAGAATAGGCATCCGCCGGCACTGGACCGTGTCGCATCAGGAGGAGTCCCGTTGAAACAAAACAAGAACCTCGGCATTGCTGTCATCGGCGCCGGCCGTATCGGCACGCTGCGCGCGCGCCTGTCTGCCAAGCACCCTTCCGTCGGATTCCTGGCCATTGCCGACCTCGATCCGGCAAAAGCCAAGACACTCGCCGACACTACCCAGGCTGACTTTCATACCGGCAACAACTTCGAGGCCATCGAACATCCTGAAGTGAATGCGGTGTTCGTGTCCACGCCGGAAGGCGAGCACGCGGCGCCGATCAAGCGTGCGCTCGAACTCGGCAAGCCGGTGCTGGTGGAAAAACCCATCGCGCTGTCGCTGGGCGATGCCGAAGACATCCTCGCCACGCTCAAGGCCACCAACGGCAAATTGCGCGTGGGCTACAGCCGCCGCTACAAGGACTGTTACCTGCGCGCCAAGGAACAGATGATCCAGGGCCGGCTGGGCCGCGTCACCGGCGGCCTCGCGCGCGTCTACAACTCGCGTGCACAGGCCTTCGCCATCCTCAAGCGAGATCCGCATGCCACGCCGGTGCTGGACGTGCTCACCTACTATGTCGACCTGATGTGCTGGTTCCTCGAAGGCAACCCGCCAGTGGAAGTCGTCGCGCGCGGCCAGAAAGGCATTTTCCGCGACGCCGGCTACGGCGCGGATGACGTGACCTGGGCCATCGTCACCTTCGCCGACGGCGCAGTGGTGAATTTCGGCGTGAGCTACGCGCTGCCGGCACGCTATCCGACCTTGGGTCAGTCGGACAGGCTTGAACTGCTGGGCACCGAAGGCACGATGATCGTCGATGACGACCACATGGACCACATCCTCTATTCGGACAAGGGCATCCCCCATGCCTATGTGCCCGATCACGCGGTGAACATGGCCTTCCTCGGCAGCAACACGGCCGGTGACTGGGCCGTCGGCGACTTCTGGGGACCGCTGGGCAACGAGACCCGCGCCTGGCTCGACCATCTCGTCACTGGCCAGCCGACCGTGCACACCACGCCGGAACAGGCGCGCATCAACCTCGAAACCACGATTGCAATCGAACGCTCGGCGAAAGACGGCAAGCCGGTGCGGCTACCGCTGGAATCCTGAAAAACACGGGGCCGCCAGCGCCCTGACGACCCCGTGCCCTTGCTGGAGATCACCTCCTTTCAGGTCTGCAACGATCGGTTCCCTGATTTGTCCGCGGCTCTCGCCGCAAACACTTCGCGCCAGTTCACCGGCGCCGTGAGCTGCATCAGCGCGAACAGCGTGACGATGGCGCCGACGGTCACCGCAAGGCCGGTGAGGCCCTTGAAGAAAAACGCGTACGAAAACAGCACCAGGTAGAGCAACTGCGCTGCTCCTGCGGCAAGGAATGCGTAGCGGCCGCCGATCGCCGCGCGCAGGTAGGAAAGGGTCAGGAACAGCGAGGTTGCCGCGGCCGTGCCGAATGCGAGGTGAATGCTGACCTGGTCGGCCAAGTACGCAAACAGCAGGTGGAAGGAGAAGAACGCGGCGGCGAGGAAGAAGAAGTGCATGGGATGAATGTCGATGCCGCGCACCACGCCGATGGCGAGCAGTACCACGATGAAGAAGAACAGCGACACCGGCGCGAAACGCGTGATCTCCGCAGCCAGCGGTCCCGGCTGCAGTTTTTCCGGCAGCAGCAGCGCGATGTTGACGCCGGCCACCAGGCGGCGGAATTCCCACACCAGGTGCCAACCGCTGTCGGTGAGCTCCTTGCGCGTCGGCGACATGCCGTCCTCGGGGAAATCGACGTCGCGGAAATCAGTGGTGATCGCCAGGCGGAAATTGCGCACTTCCGACACGCCGTCGCCGAAGTGGTAGGTCCAGCGCGACAGGCCCTGGCTGCGATAGCCGGCGCGCAGGGTCACCTGCTCCTCCGGTGCCAGTTCGACGGTTCCGGTGATGCGGCCGTTGCGCGCTGCCGGCGGCTGCAGCCACTGCCGGCCGTCGACCTCGAAGCGCAGGTCGTCGAACACCGCCTTTTGCGCCGGAAACGGCAGTGCGATCTCGACCACCCGGCGTTCGCGATGGGGATTGCTCAGCGTCCACGCGCCGTCGAAGCGCACGGCATAGGTCGAGTACCAGAGCAGACCTTTCTGCCGGTGCTGCAGCGACAGCGCGGCGCGCAGGTCGCCGGAATCCAGCGCCACCGGCTCGGTGACGCGTTTGGTGACCGTCTTGCGTGTTTTGACACCGTTGTGTTCGGTCTCGATTTGCCGGGTGTCGTACCGCACGGCTGAAATCTGCGGTGGCTGCTGCACCTGCGGCGCGCCCCACAACTGCTCGACGCGGCTGCGCAGGTTATGGTCGGCCTGGTGGGTGCGGGTGCTGGTCACTCCGGCAAGAATCATCCAGGCAATGGCGGTGCAGCAGTAGATGAAACCGATGGCGAGCAGGCGACGGGTCATGTCAGGTCCTGTTGTTGTTATGCGGAATGGCTTTCAAGGCGCTGTGGGCCAGAAGCGGGCGACCGGCATGGTTTGAGTCATGCCACGTCGTGAGGGCCGTATTTCCGGGAAGGAAAGCAGCAGGGGTTTTCACGCAAGCACCCACCACCGGCCCGCAGCGCCCTGCACCTTCAGCCGCTGATGGAAGCCAGCAGCGCCACCGCCGCCGCGCACGCCAGGCCGATCAACAAGCCGGCCACCGCCGCCCGGGCAATCCAGCCGCAGAAGTCACGGACGATCTGGCGGGTGGTCACGGTGCGGATCACGGTTGCGTTGGGGGATGCGTTCATCTGTGTTCTCCTCTGAAATGCGCCCCGATCGGGCAGGGTCATTTCAACAAGACAGGATGGCAACCCACGGCCTGTTGCTGGCAAAGCGCCGATGAATTGTGGCAAACCGGTGGCAGCGGCCGCCGCCGCGCACGGCTGCGGTATAGTCGGGCACGCGAGAACGACCATGCCGCAACGCATTGCCATCATCGAAGACGACCCCGCCATCGGCGCCAATTACGCCGATGCGCTGCAGGCGCACGGTTACGCGGTGCAGCTCTACCCTGACCGCGCGAAGGCGCTGGCCGGCCTGGAAGGGAAACTGCCCGACCTGGTGCTGCTCGATATCGGTCTCGGCGGCGACCCGGACGCCGGCTTCGCGCTGTGCCGCGACCTGCGCAGCCGTTCGGCCACGCTGCCGATCATCTTCCTCACCGCGCGCGACAGCGAGTTCGACATGGTGTCGGGACTGCGCCTCGGCGCCGATGACTATGTCACCAAGAGCGTCAGCCTGCCCCACCTGCTGGCGCGCATCGCCGCGCTGTTCCGGCGTAGCGGTGTTTCCGGCGGAGCCGACACCGCAGAAGAGGCACTCCAACGTGGCGCGCTGGCGATCGACCTCAAGCGCTTCACGGTCACCTGGCAAGACCGGCCAGTGGACCTGACACTGACCGAATTCTGGCTGGTGCATGCGCTGGCGAAACACCCCGGCCACGTCAAGAACCGCGATCAGCTGATGGCCGAGGCGCACATCGTCGTTGACGACAGCACCATCACCTCGCACATCAAGCGCATGCGCCGCAAGTTCATCGCGGTGGATGCGGCCTTCGAGCGCATCGACACGGTGTACGGCATGGGCTACCGGTGGAAAGCGGACGCCTGAGCGTTGCGGCACCGAGGTGGTTCGGGCTGCGCGGCAAGCTGGTGCTGGTCGCGCTGTTGCTGCTGGTAATTCCCTGGGCCGGCTATTCCTACATCAAGGCCACCGAACAACTGCTGCGCGAGCAGCAGGAACGCCAGCTGACGGGCGCCGCACGCGCAGTGGCAGCAGCCCTGCATGACCGGCCGCGGCTGGCGACGCTGCGCGAGGATTCGCCCGATGGCGAGGCTGCCCGCGCCGAGGTCAGGGCACTGGTCACCGCCATCGCCCGCACCGGACTGCGCATCTGGGTCATCGACAACCGGCTGCGCCTGATCGCCACGGCCGGCGACATCGCCGGCAGCCCTCCCGAACCCGACGCCACCACCTTCGGTTTCATCGAACGCGGCGTGCGCACGGCGCTGCGGCCGTTGCTCGCGCGCTGGCTGGATGCACCTGCCCTGCCCGCCGAGGAATTCATCCCCGACAACGTGGTGTTCGGCGGACCCGAAGTCGAGCGTGCGCTCGACGGATCACCGGGACTGAGGCGCCGGCCGGGACCCGGCGGCAGCGCACCCATCGTCAGCGTGACCTATCCGGTGTGGATCGGCGAGACCATAGTCGGCGTCGCCATCGTCGAGGAAAGCACCGCGGCGACGGTATCCTTCCGCGACCGCGCCATCGAACGCCTGATCGCAATGACGCTGATCGTGTTTGTCACCGCGGCGCTGGTGCTGCTGGCGTTTGCCTCGCGCATATCCACCCGCCTGCGCCGGCTGCGCGACGAAGCCGAACAGGCGATCGATTCGCGCGGGCATGTCCGCGCGCTGGTCACCGCGGAACACGCGCGTGACGAAATCGGCGACCTGTCACGCAGCTTTTCGCTGGCGCTCAACCGCATCGCCGACTACAACGCCTATCTCGAAGCGCTGGCGCGGCGCCTGGCGCATGAACTGCGCACGCCGATCGCGGTGGTGCGCTCCTCGCTCGACAACCTGCGCCTCAAATCACTGCCGGAGGATGCCGCAGTCTACCTTGAACGCGCCGAGGGCGGACTCCGCCGCCTGGACAGTGCACTGACGCGGATGGCGGAAGCTTCGCGCCTGGAACAGGCGGTGCGCAGCACCGAACGCGAGCGTTTCGATGCCGTCGCCGTGGTTTCAGGCTGCGTCGCCGGTTACGCCACCGCCTATCCGCAGTGCCGCTTCGAGGCGCAGCTGCCGCGGCAGCCGGTGATGATCAGCGGCGCGCCGGACCTCTATGCCCAGATGCTCGACAAGCTCGCCGCCAACGCAGTGGATTTTGCCGAAACCGGATCAGTGATTGAAATCGCGCTGGCGCTGCACGATACCGCCGCGATGCTCACCGTGACCAACCGTGGCCCGCGATTGCCGGAACAGCTGCGGCTGTTTGAATCGATGCAGTCTGCGCGCGATTCCCCGGGTTCGGACATACACCTGGGACTCGGTCTCTACATCGTGCGGCTGATTGCCGAGTTCCATCACGGCAAGGCTGGCGCCGAAAACCTCGCCGACGGCAGCGGCGTGCGTTTCAGCGTGGCGATACCGACGCTGATCGTCGACTGAAGCGCGTTACCCTGGCGGCCATTTGAAAGGCCTCCCGGCAAGGATATGCAGATGGAGATGAAACACGGTCTGCCCGGCCTCAGCGCCGTTGTTGACCACCAGCCGGAAGGCATCACCGACACCCAGTTGCCGCGCCACCTTGCCCGCCGCCAGTAGCAGGTGCCCCAGCAGCGGCTGATCCGTGGATCCAGCGTCGGCCAGACGGGGAATTCCCTGTTTCGGAATCAGCAGTACGTGGGTGGGGGCCTGGGGATTGATATCGCGAAAGGCGAGGCAATGTTCGTCTTCGTAGACGATGTCCGCCGGAATTTCACGGGCGATGATTTTGCTGAACAATGTGGCCATAAAGTCAATTAAAACAGTTAGTTATTGTATAAAATCTGCCGCCGGCGAACGTCCGCAAGGCGCTGATTCGACAGCTTTTTTCGATGCTAGCGGTTGGCTGCGGTAGCGTCAAAGTCAGTATTTACTGACTGTTTATGGTGCGCTGCAAAAAATATTTCGCCCAAACCCTTGACTTGGCTTTTCTCGTCCTTATAATTTGAATTGTGCAGCGCAATATACATGGCGCTCAAGGAATTCGGGTTATTTTGCAACTTATTGTTTTTAAAGGAGATTTAAAATGTATCAGACCCCTGAACAAATTATTGCGATGAACAAAGCCAACCTCGAGACCGCAATGCGTTATGCCGGTCTGGCAATCGAAGGCGCCGAGCGCATGATCGACCTGCAGCTGAAAGCCGCGAAGAACGCGTTTGCCGACAGCTTCGAAGGCGCGAAAGCCATCGCCTCGGTCAAGGACTTCCAGCAACTGGCCGCGCTGAAAGACACCCTGGCGCAACCTTCGCTGGAAAAAGCGACCGCCTACGCCAAGAGCGTCTACGACGTTGCCAACGAAACCCAGGTTGAATTCACCAAGCTGGTCGAAGTGCAAGTTGCCGAGTTCAACAAGGAAATCGTTACCGGCCTCGACAAACTGGTGAAGAATGCCCCGGCCGGCTCGGAAGTCGGTGTCGCAGCGCTGAAGTCGGGCATTGCCGCCGTCAACGCCGCCTACGACAACCTGTCGAAGATCGCCAAGCAGTTCGCGCAAGCCACCCAGTCGAACCTGGAAGCCGCCGCGACGCAAGCGACCGCCACGGTGAAGAAAGCTTCGAAAAAAGCCGCCTAAGCATCAGCGGCAAGCGGTAAAACAAAAGCCCCCGGATATTTCCGGGGGCTTTTTCTTGTACTGCGCTAC
>Ga0222713_10002689_pt1 | contig 18777 bp, 4 predicted proteins | sample C33_649DmetaG_FD_165061 | JGI IMG/M metagenome (GOLD analysis project Ga0222713, IMG submission 165061) | Estuarine water microbial communities from San Francisco Bay, California, United States - C33_649D | ecosystem: Environmental > Aquatic > Marine > Unclassified | place: USA: California...
TGGCCCTCAGGGCATTTTCCATGCCCCGTTTACCCTCTTCGACCCACTCCTCAATCTCCGAGGGTGGCAAATCAAAAGACCGGGATGCCTCTGCAATCGAGGTCTTGCCCTGGATGATATCCATCACCAGGGCGGCCTTCCTCTTGGCCGTCCAACGCTTGAAATCTTCTTCCACAATCACACTCACAGGATGTTCCTTTCTGAAGTATGACCTGTGCAGGAAATTAGTGGGTCATTACATGCGTTCGATGTAGAGCGTGCTGGCGCCCACCGTCGCCAACCATGCCCGCAGGGCCTTGGCGGTGAACTCCGGCCCGTTGTCCGAGCGGATATGCTCCGGCACTCCACGCATCAGCATGACATCGGCCAGAGTCTCGATCACCACCTGCGCACCGATGCTGCGTTCCACCCGGATCGCCAGAGCTTCCCGGGTATATTCGTCGATGATGCAGAGCAGGCGCAGGGGCCTGCCACCATGCGTCCAGGTGGTCACGAAGTCATAGCTCCAGACGTGGTTCGGACGCTCCGGCTTCAGGCGGATGCAACTGCCATCGTTCAGCCACAAACGGCCCCGGGGCCGCTGCTTGCGCGGCACCTGCAGCGCCTCACGGCGCCAGATGCGCTCCACCCGGTCGCGACTCACCCGCAGTCCGCTGCGATTGACCATCGCCGCGATCCGGCGGTAGCCGTAGCAGCCATACTGGCCGGCGAGACTGATGATGCGCTGGGTCAGCAGATCCTCGTCGGGCCGGAGGATGGGCCGATAGCGTTGAGTGCCCCGAGGCTGGCTCAAGATACGGCAGGCACGGCGCTCTGAGACGCCATGGCGCTCAATGGCCCGTACCACCGCACACCGTCTTTCGGCATGGTCGGAATCTACGCGGCTGTGTAGCTACTCATGGGGGCAAGTCAGTCATGGAGGGGGCTATAAATAGGACAACTAATGACAAATCGTTAATTTTGCCGATACATGTTAAAGTTATTTCCGCAATTAAATTCATAGTGTTATGATTTATATGTTTTTTTTAATTTTTTTAAAATGCGGAAAATCGTAGCCGACAAAATACTGGTGCTTTTGCTAATCGCACTTTCAGCTTCAGTTGCAGCCGCAGCTGCAGCCAGCGAGACACCAGTGCATCAAGAGCCTTCCGCTGCGCATTTTTCGGAGGAAATGAAATCGAAAAAAACGCATATCAAACATAAAAAAAACTCCTTGATAAAGAAAAAGATCAGCCACAATAAAAAACACCCTACGCCAAAAAAATCACTGATATCAGTCAGTCAGGTTAAAACTCCCCCCGTTGAGTCGCCTGGCACAAGCCTTGAAAAATCAACTATCGCTCATCAGAGCCGCCACGATAACAGCGGGACTCTTAAACTCGCCAGCCTTGGTGGATCCACTTCTACAGTCGACGTCATCCAATCGTTTGTACCTGAGAGTGATGTTTTATTAGCGCACAACATTGAAAAAAATCACGCCATGCCTTCTACGTCAAATCCCAATGACGATCCGAAGCGCAATATTGATGGCCTGAAATTGAGCACCAAACTCTCGGCCTACACAATTCCCATACACGCTATTGCCATAGCTGACACCACTATGGAAATACGCCTACCTCCAGATGGAGAGCTGCAAGAAGCCGCAAGCCACTGCATACGCGAGCTGTCGGCTGAAGCACGACCGAAGCGCAATCTCGAAACGATTGAAAACGAATTGTTATCCTGCCTCCGCATTCACGGACACCCCTACGGAAAATTGCAGGGCCTGCCGCCGGTCAAGGGTCATCCCGCCCTACTAATTAAGCCGGGACCGGTAATGCGCATAAAACGCATTCGTACCGCTGACCCGGAGGTTCGGGTTCCAGAAACCCGCCTGTGGACTATTTACGGTACGGACCCCGGCGCCCTTTTTGATGCCGACAGAGTACTTCGCTTCAAGGACGCGCTCGAAAAAAATCAGTTACTCACCGGCATCAGTATCCAGGCAAGACCGATTGACCAAGAAACACTGGAACTCGTCATCGAGGGCACACCTGCCGGAAAAAATGTGATCGCAGCCGGAGTTGATTATAGTGCTGATGGTCTGGGTATAACGGGCCGCTGGGTGCACGGCGGTCCCGATTGGCTCGCTGGAAAAATTGATAGCGCTATTCGCTATCGACCACAAAAGAATGAGTTATTCGCACGCATGCGAATTCCGTTCTCCGAAACAGTGGAGCATTCGATCCGATCGGACCTTTATGCCGAGAACAGAAAGCATCCGGCATATACTGTAAACAACAGTGCTGCAATGCTGCGCATGAGCAAGCCACTCACCGAGAAAGGACTGGGTAATCAGGCCGCTCGATACACGTTGGGTATCGGTTTGCAGACCGGACACGAGAACGCACTAAACAGTGCCGCTCCAGATCGACCAACTGACGCGTTCCTGTCCGAATTCAGTGTAAGTGGCACCGAGTACTTCATCCCTCTTCGCACCCATCTCACGATGAACGCGAGCACACTGGCCAAGTGGAGTAACTCCGGCGAAAACACTGACCGCCTCTCGACAACCGTCAGAATCGTAAGTGAGACCCCGATTCCGCGTCGCTGGACCTACACGATGCGCCTCCAGGTCTCCACCCTGCATCATCGCGGCGATGCAGAACCCCTGTTATCCGATCGACTGTATCTGGGAGGCGCATCAGACATGCGTGGCTACAAGCTCAGCGCGATAGGCAGCACCATCGGCGTCGGTCAGAGTCCCGGAGGGGTTGCCAGCTGGGTATTGGCACCGCAGTTGCTGCGGGATGTCACAACACCGTGGGGCGTGGTGCAAATGGGCCCATTCATTGATTTCGGCGGCCTCAGCCAGACACACGATCTGAGTGGCCCCATCTACCGATCCGCTGGTCTTGCCGCGAGAGCCAAAACGTCGCTAGGTGATCTCGGTGTCAGCATCGGACAGCCTGTCGATGGCAGCGGTGGCGGGCCCAAGATCTACGCCACAGTGGGCCAGCCATTTTAGCGACAAAGTCCACCGATACTTTAAGCAAGTCACGACTCAAGCCGCTTACATCAGCACCTTACATCAAGCGGTAACGGGTACTATCTTTAGGACTGATAAAGATAATCATCTGAGCGGACTGTTGCGTTAGTCATGTCTTGATGAACAATCTGCACTGAATAGGCCCTATCGTCCACAACACCAACGTCATTGCCACTAAGGTTTGTACCTTCAGACACATTTTTGATTGCTTTCCTTGCATTAATCTCATTTTGAGTCAATACGTAGGACGATTGCGTTCCGTTTTCGTTGATGATGATCATGGTGTCACCCACAGCCGCATCCACCAGTTCCACTCTGACTGCCGGCGTTGTGTCTCCAGAGCTCGCCGGGGAGACAGACGATACATAAGCGTCACTCGTTAAGATTTGCTCCAGCTGGTAAGCCTTGGCTTGCGCTTCGGTGTAATTCGCAGAGGCAGGCATTTGCGGCAGTGTGGCCTGGGAAGCGAGGTGGGACAGGATGTCGCTCAAATTGCTGTCTGTGGCAAAGTTCTGTCCAGGCAACAAAAGGTTGATTTCTGCCGCTGTCAGCTGAATCCCATTGGAAACACCATTGTCTTGATAGTCGGCAAGATCCGAAAACTCGACAACGCCCGCCGCATCAAAAACGGCTTGCCACAGTGCAGCCTGCTCACTCGCATCATCAAACCAGCTTGTGTCAGGGGCTTTGGCTTTGACACCTTGGTACAGCGACGTGACTTGGTCTCGCCAAGTTGCCAAACTGTTCGAAATATTGAGCAGGTTAACGCCCATGCTGTTGTCCACCAGGTTCGACAGGTACAGGTTGGCTGCGGCCACGGCAGGTTGACCAAAGGTATCGAGCGCCGAAACACCTGCCAGGTGGTAGTCCTCGAAAGTCGGTGTGCTTGCGTTAGCCACACCATTCAAGAAATCTGACACAACCGCATAGCGCGCGTCTTGGGTGGCTTTGGCTGTCTCAGCCAAGCTCGCCAGACTTGCAGTTGTAGCCAGTGCGGTACTGCTGCTGGCAATCACCGCTGCGTTCAAGGCGTTCAAGTCGTCTGCGGTTACGGCCAAGGCACCAGCCTTGAGGTAGGTATCCAAGGAAACCGGGGTTGGATTTGTCGCCGGATCAGCATCGGCATAGGCTTGAATCGTGGCCAGCGCGCTGGCCATATCGCTCTTGGCCGACGCGACCTTCGCATTGATAGTGGCGAGGCTAATCGGTGCGGTCAGCCCAGCGGTCGCCAGCACATTGTTCATGGCGTACACGGTGGAGGCGTCTACGCCAGTCACACCAGCTGAAACGTATTCCTCAAACGTCGGGCTTGTGCGCACCTCGATCCGCTGGACCGTGGCATACAGCTCCGCCAGGTTGAGGACGTCACCTGAGTCGAAAGTGTCCGTAAATTTGATGCGATAACCAAAGCAAGGGGTGCTCGCGTTCACATGCAGGGTATACGTCTGGGGGGGCTCGCTGCCTCCGTTATCGGTCAGCCCAGTTGAAGCCAGCGTTGACAGCGTGGTCGCATTCAATTGAACCCAGGTCTGGGTTTCAGCAGAGAACCCCTCCAGCACCCAACTCTTGGGGAAGCGGTCCGCAAAACCGTAACGGGTCTTGAAAATGATGTCTTTTAAGAGCAAAGGTTCAGGATTGGTGGTGTCCCTCCACCCGAGAACCGGGTTGGTACCTCCGGGCGATACAGAAAGCGCTTCAACAACACCCACGTTAGTTGAGGAATTTGGCACCGACCCGTCAAACGCATAGCGTGGCTCAAAACCCCCTGTGTTCCAATTCGACCAAATGAATTCGCCGCCTCCCTGCGTCGTGGATGTCCTCGCAGTGTCGTTGTTGCCGCTCAGATCGTGCGGGAAAAATTCAAAAGCATCACCACCTGCGCGAACCAGTCGTGGGTCCAGTGCAAAGTCCGACAAACGCTGAAGCGCAGCCAGCTTGGCGATCTCAGACGAGGTATCCACGCCCAAACTACCACCCGTGACACTCTGGACAACCGTGTTGTAAGGACCGACGTTGAAGGACGTGACACCCAAAGCACCGGCATCGGCGTAATCTTGCACGGTGGGTGCCACGGCACCGCCACCCGCGTAGTCGATGAATTTTGCGATTGCGCTCAGCTTGGCACTCGCGTTATCAATCACCACCTGTTGCAAAACGTCCGTGCTGGCATGGGTGTCGCCAGCATCTGCACCCACCGAGGCCTGGGCGAACAACTCATTGAGCGCCGGAATCATCTTGGCCGTGATTGCGCTGTCATTGGGCATGGTCAAGCCTGCGTTCTGGTAATCCAACAGTGACGGTGTCGGTGAGCTCACGCCGTCGGCGTTGGCATACGCGGCAATTTTGTCCACGGCCAGTTGTTTGACGATGGCTTGAATTTCAGCCGTCGTGTTGGTGGCTGCATAGTCGGTAGCTGAGCCTGTTTCCGCGAGTTTTGCGTTAACAGCAGCCAGGTTCTCGCTGGTCACCCAACGCACGCCCGCTTCAGAATAATCAGTTGCCGTGGGCGCCGGGTAAACCGCCAGGTTTTGCCCGTCATCGTTTGCATACGCAGCGATTTTTTCAACTGCCATAAACGCACTGCGTTTTTCCAAGGCTTCTTGCACAAGCCGTGCAATCTCAGTCTTGTCGTCGGCCAGGCCGCTGGCCGCCTCCAGTGCAAACTGGTTGACAAAGGCCAGGTTGCTGTCGTCCACCGCATAGATGCCCAGGGCGTGGTAATCCGCCTTGGTGGGCGCCGACAAGCTACCCGCAGAACTTGCATCTGCATAAGCTTGAATTCGGGACTGCGACACCACAGCTTGAATCTCAGCGTGGGTATCAGCACCACCGGTCGACAAGGCCAAGATCTTGGCATTGATCGCCGACAGATTGTTGGTATCCACTCCCGCAATGCCTGCAGCGGCGTAGTCTGCCTCGCTCAGTGTGCTCACACCATTGGCCGCGTTGTTGTAGTTCTCGATCTTGCCAATCGCGGCCACCACGCCATCCACCACCGATTGCAGTTTGGGGTTGGTGTCGGTGTCCGACAGCGCTTTGTGGCGCATCACCTCGTTGACGGCTGCCAAGTTGGCCGCCGTGACGCCCGTGACGCCAGCCTGCACAAAGTCGTTGAGCATCATCTCCACATTGGCCAAGGCCTCAGTGGCGTACACCGTCATGGTTCGTACACCTGATTTCACGGTGGGAAGATCGCCCGGCATGCCACCGTATTCGACAACATAACCAGCAACAGTATTGTTGTCGATGGCGTAATCATTCCAAAGCGGCCCTTGCGTATCTTTGCTGCTCAGAATATGGAGGTAATCTTCAGATCCTTCAGAGGTTGTTCCTACATTGCTATTTCCGTTGGGCTCTTCGGAATTACCTGCATCAGACCAATTATTAAATGCTCCAGTTTGATAAACCGACCTGACAGTTCCAGACTTGGAATACCCGATGATCTGACCGGATTCAGGTCCGCTGACCCAGCGCCAAATGCCATTGAGCGTATCGCCGCTTACGGCAATCCGGCCTTCATACCCTGATGCGACGGTCGCAGCGTCGAGGTTATCGTTGTAGTTATTGTTGTTGAGTTTCGTCCTCAAAACGGCTTCTGGTGCATCTGACGCACCTAACCAGGCCAGAGCGCCTCCCGCCTTAGATCCAATCAACAAGTTCTCAGAAACAGATGTCGAAGTGGCCAGATAGCCCTTCATGCCCATAAAGCTTTTGGCGTCAGCTGCAAGGTAGGCCTGATTCCAATCAATACCGCTGGAGGCGATGTACTCGTAGAAATGTCCGTTTTCTGCGTTGTAAACCATACCCCCCGGCTGCACATCCAAGCTGATACTGACCTTTTCTTGACCCGCCGTGATGCTGGTCTGCAGCGTCTTCAAGGCCGCATTGATCTGCGCTTGGGTACCCTCAATACAAATCTCGGCGCCACCAGTCGTCGCACTGGAAAAGCCTGTTGCGATGGCCGTGGTGCCAGACAAGTTCCCAATCCTGACCGTACCGCCCGTGGCGGTCACCACCACCCGGTTCAGGGCCTGGCTCTCAAAGCCTGTCAGCGCGTCGCCGATGTACACATTGGTGTAAACGCCCGTGTCGGCCTGCACCAAACCCGTATCGGTGATGCCCGTCGCTTCGCTGAAGTTCGTTCGGTCAAACGCCAAGGTGTAGCTGCTGGCACTCTCCTGGCCCGTCGCGTCCACCACTGAGAAGTTCAGCCAGGCTGGCGTCTTGGTATCAGCAGCTGTGAAAGTCAGCTTTCCGGCCTCAAGGTCGGCCACGGAGATCACTTGACCCGCAGTCACCGCCACGCCATCGAGCTTGACCACGCCGCTGGCTGCTGCCGGCAGGGTGCTGAGCTTGACGCCGGCCTGGGCATCGCCCGCGGGGTCTTTAAAGTCACCGAACGCAGTTTTACCCAGGGTCACGGTGCTCAAACCCGCCACGTTCACTTGCGTGTCGTGTGTGATGGGCTTGATGTGGGTGAGGCTGTCGCTGGCGAGTTTGTTGATAGCTGCATCAGCTGGGGTGACCAATGCCACCCACGAGGCTTTTGAGTCTGGCGTATTGCTGGCGGCGGTTTTGACCTGGTAGTTCATCGCCGCAAAGTTATTGCCATCGGCACCTGTAATACCAGCGGCCACATAATCATCACCGCTGGGCGCCTGTGTTGCGCCTGCAGAAGCATTGTAGTTCTTGATAATGCTGCGCGAGATAAAGCTCTGAATTTTTGCAACCGTATCCAGATCATTTCGCGTCAGGCCTGGTTCCTCACCAGCCTCGTAACTGGGCAACCGAGCCAAAACCGCGGTCTTGGTCCCATCGTCGCCTACCCGCAGAAGCCCTGCGTTGGTGAAATCTGCAAGGGTAAAGCTTGCAGCCGTTACCTCGCCTTCACTCAACATGTAGTTGACGAATTTTTCCAATGATGCCAGTCGTGCAGATGATGCGTTGATCACCAGTTGTTGGTTGGGCTGATCATCGGCATGGTAGGCGTCGCCTTGGCTGAGATTCCCAACACCCGTGTCGGCAAACATGGCATTGATGAACGGCAACTGATTGACCGTAATAGGCGAATCATTAGCAATCAAGCCGGCATTGGCATAGTCCTGCACTGTGGGCGCATCAGACGTGCCATCACTGTCAGCATAAGCTGCAATTTTGGCCACAGCCACATCGTGCACCAGATGTTGGATTTCTTGGAGAGTGTTGAGGTCGGCATACTCATAGTCTGACAAGGGAAGCCCAGCAACACTGGCGCCGCTCAGCGCGGCCTTGATGGCCTGAAGGTTGTCTTGGATGGATGCGGTCAGGCTGTTTGTACCATTGGTGATTTTGGTTCCGTCGGCAACATTTTTCACATCCGCATCACGGAAGTCGGCAATATCAATACCGGCATTATTTTCAATATCTGCAGCGTGCGCGATGGCATCAATCGCAATCAAGCGGGCGCTTTCACCGTTTAAAACAGCCTGAATATTGCGCGCAGTCGCAGCCGGGTAAGAATCACCGACACCCACCCAGGACTCAGCGAGGATTTCGTTAATAGCCTCAATGTTATTGGCAGTGATTGCGAACACATTGGCGCCATCGGTATAGCTCTTGATACCGATGTGGGCAAAGTCTTGCTCACTAGGGATATCAGCAACGTCTACTGGCGAGCTAGCCCCGTTGCCATTGAAGTCAGAGACGCCGTCGCCCTCTGCATATGCCTTGATCTTCGCCAGGGCACCGCGAGACTCCTGCACCATGACAGCCAGATCGCCCAGCGAGTTAATATCGCTCAAGTCATCAGAGGCCAGCGCCAAACGCGCGCTCAGCATATCGGCCTCGGCCTGGTTGGCCACATCCGTCACACCCAACAGCGCAAACTGTTCGGGCGTTAAGGGCGCACCTGTGCCTTGCTTAATATCGATCAGCTGGCCAGCGGCATCGGCCAGGGCCTGCAGCTCTGGAACCGTGTCCAGGAAGCCAAAATTGAGGGCGTTAACGGCCTCGTTGAGGTAACCCATCTGCTCCGTTAACTCGGGCCCAGCCCCCTTGAGGTTGACCCCCAAATTTGTGAAGTCACTCGCCAACACGGGCGTGGAGGCCACACCACTGAGGCTTTGAATGGCCCTGTAGCTGTCGATGATGGTCTGCACACTGGCCAGGGTGTCACCAGGCAGTGGCGTGTTTTGCAAGGCGCTATTGATGGCAGCCAGATTGCTGGCATCGACGCCTTCGGCACCCATGTTGCGATAGGTATCGGCGTCGATCGCGCTGGTATCAGCCGTGGCGTCTCCAGAGATCGCGTCCGTAAGGCTACCCAGCGACGCGTTGGCCAGGTTCAGCAGGTCCACGATCTCCTGGTAGGTATTTACCTTGGCAAGACCACCGCCTTCGGCACCCGCCTGGTCCGCCAGCACCTTCTGCATCGCCGTCAGGTTCTCGTCAGTGACATTGATGTTGCCCAGTAACTCCAGTTGCGCCTTGCTCACCGCAATTGCAGCGCCCTGTGCGTCAGTCGCGCCAGTGGCGTTGTTCATTACCGCCGTAGCCGCATCCAGCAGCGCCTGCACTTCCGCAACGGAGTCCGCACCGCCAAAGCTGCTCGCCGCCAGCGCACCGGACAGCACGCTCACCTGCGCATCGTTCACCGCCTGCTGCCGTGCCTGCACCTCGGCAGACGCCGTGCTGTCCACCGCCTGCAGCTCCACCCCGATGTTCACATAGTCCTGTGCCACCGGCGCCGCCGACGCATCATCTCCTGCACGGTCCAGAATCAGGTTGTAGCTGTCTACCACCGTCTGCACCTGTGTCCACAGATCCCCGTTGGGATCAAATCCTGCTCGAATACTCGCCAATGCGTCATTAATCGCAGCGAGATTCTCAGCGGTCACATTGACCACACTCATGTCGATAAAGTCGTGCACCGACGGCGAGGGCACCGAAGACCCACTTTGGCTATCAGCAAATGCAGCGACTTTTGCCGACGCTTCCGCCACGCCATTAGCCAGCGCCTCAACGACCGCCACCTCGAGCACCTTCGGGGAGAGCTCCGCATAAGTCACCGGCGTGACGCCCTCAGGGCTGGTGACTACCGCTGCCACAGCACTGATCGACGCCTCAATTGGCACCATCACGGTGCCAACCGCTTTCCAGGTAGCAACTATTGACTGCCCATCGTCACTCAATGCCAATGTGAAAGGCTGTGTAGCGTAGTCGCTGTCGGCCTTTAGTTTGTTTAACAGTGTCGCCGGGGTGTCCGAGGCTATCTTTTCGGCAGCAAGAACTTTCCCGCCGAAGGAAACCGAAACCGTCCCAGCCGCCGCAGGTATCACGATGGTCTGTTGCGCTACGCGCTCAGTGTCGCCCAAGGCGTTCTGAACTACACTCGCCGGAACGTCCTCAACTGGCGCGTAACTAAGCGCTACATTGTCAATGTTGTATTTGGCCGTGAACCTCGCGGTCCAGGTCAAACCCCCATCCGCCGTCACCCATACCGGGCCGTTGCCGGTCTGGCTGCTGAAGGCTCCTGTGCGCAGTCCGACAATATCATCAGGCAGACTACCAAGGCGGGCCCCAAAACTCAGCGTTGCAACCGTACTGTCACCTGCATTCAGGGTGCCGTTACCGTTCACATCGGCCAAGATCAGTTGCTGATTCTCTGGGTTGAGCACACCAGCCAGCGAACCGGCCATCACCCGATTCATTGATCCGAGCATTGGTGCCTCAACCGCCAAAATATCCAGCGCCGCAAAATCCGTCAAAGTCATTCCACTCGCCGAAGTGGTCGTGACAGTTGCTGTGTAATCGGTAGTGACATGCGTAGTGTTCATAATAGACGCACCAAGCAGACTACTCACTGCACCCGCCATCTTCCAGGTTGCCACCAACGACAAGCCGTCCGAAGCAAGTGCCAAAGTATATGGCTGCGCAGCGTAGCCAGTATCAGCCTTGAGTTTTGCCAACAGTGTTGCCGGTGTATCGTTCGCCGATTTGTCTGCGGACAGCCTCCCCACCCCAAAAGCTATTACCTGCAACAGGCCGGTTTCTGACGGTATTGCCACCGCTTGCTTGGCGTAGTGCGCGATATCTCCGGCCGAAAGCTGAGTCACGTCGAGAGCAATGGTCGATCTGCTGATCCGCGTCTTCGATGCACTGGCGACGCCCGTCGTTTCAGCAAAATTTTTGTAGCTGATCTCCAGTCCATCTCCAGCCCCGTTCAACGTAATCGTGTAAGGCAGATCTGCGTATCCATTGCCCCCTGTCAGCGCCGCCACCACATCAGAGACCGACGGGCTGGTATCTCCACTCAAATCGACCGTGTAGACGTGATCAGCGATACGGATCGTATAAACCGTCGCGGACAACATTCCGTCACCCGCATTCGCCAAAGACAGGTTCTGGACTTCACGATGCAATCCGGCACTAGCCTGGGCTACCGTCGTCGATCCCGCACGAAGGTTATCCACCTCCCTCACAGCGTTCGCTATGCGTAATACCTCTGCGCGCGTGTCGATGTTCGCATCCCCATGGACACCGGTCAGCCGGTCGAGGAGCTGGTCCATGAAACGATAGGAATCGCTGGACGTACTGGTCCCTATGACGTCACTCACAGAACCGATAATGAACTCGTTCCGGGAGTTATCAGCGTCGGCGTTACCCACCAGATCGGCAGTACTCGCTTCGACCTGGAACACCGAGCGCTCATCTCCGGAAACAAAGCTCGGCGCGGGCTCGTAAGCAGGATCCTCCGACACCTTGTTCATTTCGGCGACCGAAATCGCCTGCGTTAGATCCAGCGACCAGTCGAATGCCCAAGTACCCGACAATGGATCCTGCACAATGTTACTCACCGTCAGGCCGCGAACCGGCGTAGGAGGCACTTGTGTCAGGAACCCTGTCGGAATGACATACTTGAATGCCGGATCTGTACTGTTGTTCAGCAGTACATTGAAGGCTTCACCGGCATTGATACCGACGATCCGACCCGATACCCGCAAGGGGTCGTCCTGGGTTGGCGCCGACACCGTGGAATCTGGCGGAATGATATCAACCAACAGCAGTACGGGCGCACTGTAATCGTCCGCGTAGGGAAGCATCTCCGCGTTTTCGGCAATCTGCGCCGCGGTGACAATCGCTGAACGTAGCACCACCTCAGGCGCATCCCCCTGAGCACGAATGATGTCGAGAGGCACAGTAACCAGCACCCGCCCCAGCGAATCCCGGGGCATCTCAGGCGTGATGACAACCTCAAAATTATTGGGTTTGCCATAACTAATATGTCCAGGCGCCAGCGGAACCCAGCTGCCCGCCCCATTCTGGGCATAGTATTTCATGCCCCACTGAACAAAAACCTTGTCTCCGTCCCGGGCCCCATCAATCGGAGCGACGGTCGATTGTGCTTCCTGCAGATTCAGGCCATAGCCGGCGGCATCCTCGACATAAGGCACATCGATTAACGACTCATCAATACCAGAGCGCGCCAGACTATCCGAAGGATCGTTCTGCGTACCCGAGGTCGCCGCAATTTCCCTCAGGGCCGCCACCAGTTGATCCGCCCCATGCTGCGTAATCGCAAGCACAGCCTGACCCCCAAAGATCTCGACCACCTTGATCTGCTCAGCCAGCGCGTCGATCGTTTCACCGACGCTGCCGCTTAGCGAATCGCGTGCTGACAGCATGGCCAGCACCTGACCATATTTCTCCGCATCCGATAGCCCGTCCGCCACGGGATCAAAAGTTTCCTCCAGCGTGGTCACCACTGCTGTGCCTGTAAGATCCTTCACCCCGAAGATCTTGCCAATACCCGCATTGAACTGCTCGACCACACGGGTATCCAGCACAGCCTCACCTTCCGGCAGGACCATGCGACCGCTTTCAGCATCCGTCACCACACCGGCTTTATCCACTGCCATTTCCGTCAACGGTGACACCGTGACCGAGAACTCACCGGGTTTACTCACAACCACCATGGCCCGCATGGAATAGCCTTCAGCGTTCTTGCTCAAGGAAATCGCGTTGCCAGTAAATTCGTCGAGATAGTCTGGAAGAGTGGGATCGTCATCGCGAACCTCCACAATCACCGCACCACGGTAGCCTTGTGGATACTTCGCACTTGCACCAACACTAACTGTCACCTGACCGGTTTCAGGGTTCAGGCGTGAGTCAACATTTGTCAGGCGCTCCCCCTCATCGTCGTAGACATGGACGAGCGCCTCGGAACCCAGGAATCGACCGGTTACGGGCGTAACGATAAACTCGATCGTTTGCGTGTCTACTGCCTGCGTCACGCTGTACGGATGGAGAGTCGCGTTTTGCGCAAGATCCACAACAGTCCCGCTACCCAAGGTCACCGTCAGATTGCCCATGAAGAAATCGGGAGGCGCAATTTTCACGGTCGCCGTCATGCCATCCGCCCCAAGCACCAAAGTACCGGGAACTACCGCGATATCCTGAGACACCGGCACCCGATTTCCCTGGGCATCGACGATGGTTCCAGCACAATGAACCGTCAGATCGCTGTCAGCCAGACTCCGCACGTCGACCAACTCACTGAAGGACACCTTGAGTTCAATCTCACCGGTCGAGCGGACTGTCTGCGCCACGCCTTCAAAGGCGAGGGTTGCCCTGGGCGCGATCGTATCAATCACCACCTGGTGATCAGACGCCAGGTTCTCGTCCGCACTGATGCGCAGATTCGCACTGTTACCCGCCGCATCCCGGATCGTCGAACCGTTCTCCGCCAAACCCAACACCGCCAGATCCGCACGGTTCAGGTCCTTCGCACCCACCACATATTCAAACACCAGCGTGTCCGTGCCCGAACCGCTCACATAACGGCCCACCGAACCATTGCTTAAACTCAGCAGTGGCTTCTTCGCGACATCCGGCTGGCCATTGAGTAGCGGCGTGGTGACAAACACAGCCTCCGCAAACTTTACCGACACCTTCAGCGTCGTCCCCGCCTTGTAGTAACTCGACACCCCGTCCGCATCCACCGATACCGAGACCGGCTGATCATTAAGCACCGATGCGTCCGGCAGGTCCGCAATCCGCATGATCACCGGCGCGGTCTTGTCCACCACCACCGCGTGATTGACCGCCAGATCCTCCGCCACCGCCATACCGTCCAGATCATTGCCCGCACGGTCCCGCAGCCTCAAACCATTCAGCCTCAGTTGCGCCACCCCAAGGTCCGCACTGTCCGCGTCCCCGGAACCCACCACATACTTAAACAGCAGCACCGAACTCCCGCTGCCCGATACATAACTCGCCACCCCGCCATTGCTCAGCAACAACTCCGGCTTCACCCCGGCAGCACCCGTCGACAGGCTCGCCGCCTCGCTCAGATGCGCCTTAACCCAAATCACCTTGCCCAGCGAATACGCACCATCCACCGCGCTATAACCCGTCACCACCGGCGCCGACTTGTCCAGCATCACCCCTTGCAGCAACCCCAGATCATCACCAATCCGCGGATTCGATACGTTCCCCGACAGATCCAGTATCCGGTTGTGCTCCTCCACCAGCGCCAGAGCCTTCAGCTGCGCCACCTCGTCATGCGCAGACTGCATCACATAACGAAATACCCAACGCTCCGTCCCAGACCCCGACACATACTGCGCCACCTCACCATTGTTCAGCATCAACAACGGAACATCCGCATTCTCATCACCCAACACCACCGCCTCACTGAACCTCACCTCCAGATCCAGCTCCACACCCACCCGATACGACCCCGACACCGCACTCAATCCCACTACCTGCGCCGCCTGCGTGTCCACAGGCTGCACATACACCCCACTCATCTCATTCGCATTGCCCGCCACATCAATTACCGCACCCTCCTTCACCTGCACTTTGATCGGCGCAGCACTCCCCTCCAGCGGATTCACCACAAACGTGTAAACCCCGACCGGCATCCCCTCGTCCGGCCCCTCAAAACTGTTGGCGTCCAATACCCCGCCGTCCACCACCAATCCCGCCGCACTCAGACCGCTCACCGCCTCACTGAACTGCAGCGTAAAACGCACCGGCCCCGTCGCCTTACCCACCACGTCCGTCACCATCTGCACCGTCGGACGCAAACTGTCTATCCCGTAATTACCACTCTCCAGATACTGCGGCACCGCCTCATTACCCGCTACATCCCCAACACCAGCAGCATTCAGCCGGATCACATTCACCGCATCCTCAACATCACGCACCGGCGTATACACCGCCGTCCACGTCAACCCGCCATCTACGCTCTTGAGGTCCCGCAAATACCCGTGCGCTACCTCGAAATCCCCCACCTCCAACCCACGCACCGCCTCGCTAAATACCACCCGAACCGTCGTGCTCTGCCCCGCCACCAGACTCGTATCGTCCAGCGTCACGCTCACCGCCTCCGGCGCCGTCAAATCCACCACCACCGCCTCCGCGCCCACACCCAGCCCATACGGAACCTCCGGCAGCGACAACTCCCCCTCTACCCCAGACACCACGCCGCTAAAGCGCGTACCACCACTGCGAAACTCCAACACCCCCAACGCACCACTCTCTGCATCCGTCTGACTCACAAGGTAATCAAATACCAATACCTCCGCCGTGCTCGCCCCCGCATTGAAATGCGCTATCTCACCATTGCTCAGCTTAAGACTCGGGTCCCCCAGCGTACGGTCCAATACCACCGCCTTGTTCAAACCCACCGCCAGCTGAATCAGATCCCCAGCCTTATACGAACCCGCATTCCCGCTAATGTCCACAATCTGCGGCTGCGCCGCATCCACACGGATGTCATGCCGGTAACCCAGACGGCTCTGGTCACGCTCAATCGTCACATCCGCAGCGTTCCCCGACCCGTCACGGATCACACCACCGTTCTCCGCGATCCCCAATACGTCCAGATCCGTATCGTCAAAGTCCCCCTCCGACACCACGTAGCTGAACTTCAATACATTCGAGCCACTACCCGATACATAACGCGCCAACTCACCATTGCTCAGCGCCAGCACCGGAACCCCGCCAGCCGTGTCAACCGATACCACCTCCGTCATCTGCACCCGGATCAACACCTCTTTCCCAGGCACATACAACCCGTCAACACCATCAATCACACTCACCCGCGGCACCAGCGCATCTACCCCCAGCGCCTCCACCAATCCATTTACCCCATCAACCACCTGAACCTTCGCCGCATTACCCGCCAAATCCTTGATCCCGGCACCGTTCTCCAGCAGCGCCTGAACCTCCAGCCTCACCGCCTCGTCACCCGCCTGAACCCGATACTTGAAACTCAACGTCCTCGTGCCACTTCCACCCGTGTAACTCGCCACCCCACCGTTGCTCAGCGACAACAACGGCACACCCGTGCCCGTCACATACACGTTCTCGCTAAACACCACGTTCAGCACCACGTCCTGACCCAGCGAATAAACCCCGGCATGGCCATGCACACCGTCAACCACCGGCGCCGTCTCGTCTATCTGCCTCGTGTGCTCGCTCATGCGACCAGGGTTGCCCAGCGCATCCGTCACCACCCCGGCTCCCAACTTCACCGTCACCGCCTGCGCTCCAACAGCAGGCGTCACCGACAGCGTATACACACCCTCCGATACCTTGATAAACGCACCCTTCGTACCACCCGTCACGCTCAACCCCGAGGCCGTCAAACCCGTCACCGCCTCACCAAAGTTGAACGTAAACAGACGCTGACCACTCGCCAGCGTCTGACTCGTAATCACCGCCTTCGGACCCTGTGTGTCCACCACAAACGAGGCCACACTCTCACCCAGCCCCGCATTACCCGATACGTCACGCACCAAACCGCCGTTTAACGTGAGCACCGTGCTCACCGAGGCCGTCTCCACCGCAGGCGTAAACGTCGCCTGCCACACACGACCACCAGAACCCCCCACCGACACCAGATCCGATACCGTCCCGTGCGAGACCTGCAGCGCCGCACGTGGATTCACCACCGCCTCGCTGAAACTCAACGTCACCGTCGCCGTCTCTCCCGCACGCAGCTTCCCGTCCCCGCTCTGGTCCACCAACGTCACCGTCCCCGTCGGCCTCACCGTGTCCACCACCACCGCACCCGCACCAGCGAGCAACCCCGCCTTCACCACCAGCGACGCATCACTCCCGGACAACGTCGACACCAGCCTCGAACCATTCAGCAGCAAATTCCCCGCATCCAAATCCCCGCTGCTCGCATCCGATACCCCAACCACATACTTGAAACTCAGCACCCCAGTGCCCGCACCACCAACATACGTCGCCCGCGCACCATTCGATAACTGCAACTGCGGAACCCCACCGCCCACTATGTCCACAGGCTCGCTAAACCTCACCTGCAGAGCAATCTCCTCCCCGGGTATATAACTGTCACTCAACCCCTCCACAGCACGCACATACGGCGCCTGCGCACGAATCACAATGTCGTGACTCGCCGACAGATTGTTCCCCAACGCCCCAGCATCCACCCGAACGTCCGCCAGGTTCCCCGCAGCGTCCACAATCCGCGCATCATTCTCCGCAAGACCCAAAACCCCAAGATCCACCGTGTTCCGGTCGCTCGCCTTCACCAAATAATCAAACAGCAGCTCCGAACTGCCACTACCACCCGCATACGCCGCCATCCCGCCATTGCTCAGAATCAACACCGGCACACCACCGGCCGTGTCCACCGTCACCACTTCACTGAGCAATACCTTCAGCCTTACCACCTCCCCGGTCCGATACGGACCGTCCACCGAACCACCAGACTGCGATACACACACAATCTGATCAATCACCGGCGCCGTCACATCATCCGCAATATCCCCTCCACCAGACCCCGTCCCATCCCCTCCACCCGTGCCCGTCCCACCACCTCCGCCCGTGCCCGTCCCATCCCCCACCACACCATCAATCCCCACACTCGCAAAGTGCGCCAGATTGTTCTGCCCGGCACTCACCACAATCACCGCAGCATTGCCGCTGTAATCCCGAATCGATCCCCCATTCAAATTCAACGCCGAAACGTCCAGACCCGTCGCCACCGGGTCACCCTCCACCACCTCGTGACTGAACACCAAATGCCGTGTCCCGGAACCACCCACATACGAGGCCACCACCGGCAACACCAATCCATCACCATCCACCAGCTTCAGCGTCGGCACCCCGCCGCTCACCACCACCGCTTCATTAAACGTGACCGTGATCTCCAAACGCGTACCTACCCCCAACACACCACCAGCCGCGTTCATGCTCACCAGCTGCGGCGCCACCTGATCACCAACCACCGGCACCACATTCACCGTCACCGTGCTGTCCTGCGCCACACCACCCGCATCACGCAGCACCAGATTCCCGTTACCCAGCACACCACTCACCGTCACATCCGCAGACTCGCCGCCCAACACCGTCGTGATCGACCCCCCGTTCTCCGAGACCGCAATCACATCCAGATCCCTGGTCGCGCGGTCCGTCGCCTTCACCTCATACGCAAACACCACACGCGTCGCATCCCCCAGTGCCTGCGTCGCAGCCGCGTCAAAATGCGCAATCCCGCCATTGCTCAGCACAACCCTCGGCTTGAAACCGCCGGCACCCGCCAGCGCCTCCACCGCCTCACTGAACACCGCAGTGACATACACCACATCCCCAATGCCATATATGGCGCGGTCACTGTCAAAGCGCGTAATCGTTGCTCGCATGTTTCACTCCAATAGCCAATGGCTAATGGCCGACCATCGTCAGCCACTCAATTATTAATAAATAAACAAATAAAACAGATACTTACG
>Ga0222713_10002692_pt1 | contig 18766 bp, 41 predicted proteins | sample C33_649DmetaG_FD_165061 | JGI IMG/M metagenome (GOLD analysis project Ga0222713, IMG submission 165061) | Estuarine water microbial communities from San Francisco Bay, California, United States - C33_649D | ecosystem: Environmental > Aquatic > Marine > Unclassified | place: USA: California...
CATAAGCCTATTGGGATTAGCAACCAGTTTCATTTCTTGGTACGACTTGTCTCTAACCCTTCGATCCTCATGAGAAGTATTAGTCATTTACTTTTTCCTTTGCAATAGACTCAAGTTCTCTTTGTGCCAATAGGATGTTATTGTTTCTAATTTGACTTGTAAGTCTATACCGCTCTGCTGCTTCTTGTCTTTGCTGCTTTGATAGATGTGGTTTATCTGCAAGGCGAAGTTTGTTTTTACTTGCCCGTTTTTGTTTATGTTGAGAAACTTTAGTATTGCTTTTCTTCATTATATTCCTTATCCCATATCTCATATACACTCGGATCATACTCACTTGCTGCTTCATGCTGTATAATTTTCATGGTAATTAAATCATGAATGGCACTTCTACCAGTGTTTACTTCATATTTCTTATGAAGATCTTGTATTTGAAACAAAACTTCTGCAGCATGGTTAGAAGAATACACACTACAAGAATACCATATAAAACAAATAAAAGCAACAAACACCTACTGTTAATTAGATGTTCTTTTTCTATTTACCCTAAATCAAAATACTCCTGATATTATTAAATTATGAAGACTTCTAGATTTATCGTAGCAGCAATCGCTGCATCTTTACTCATCGCCCAACCAGCCCATGCAGATCAAATTACGGGTTCTGGTTCATCATTCATTGCTAACTTTATTAATGAGTGCCGTGTTCAATATGGAAAAGCCTCTGGACATAACATAGAATACACACCACTGGGATCAGGTGCTGGAATTAATATGTTTATGCAAGGTACTGTTGATTTTGCAGCAAGTGATGTGGCTGCTTCACAAATTAATAAAGCAAAAGATTTTGTATATGTTCCATTAGTCGCAGGCCCTATTGCAATTGCATATAGAATTGATGGATACAAAGGTAAAATTCAACTAAAGAAAGAAACATTGGCTAAAATTTTTGCAGGGGATATAACAAAATGGAATGATCCTCAAATAGTTAAAGATAATACTATAAAGAAAGTAAAGCCAAAACTACCAAACCTTCAAATCATGGTTTTCTATCGTGCAGATAGTTCAGGAACAACTCAAGTAGTAGCAGAATACCTTAGTGCTATTGCTCCATCAATTTGGACAAAGGCTCCAAACAAATCTTTTACACAAGCATTTCCAAAGACTCAATTACCTATAGGAACCTTTAGTTCTGTTGCTGGAACTAATCTTATGGCATCTCAAGTTGCACGTACAAATGGTGCAATAGGGTATATGGAATCTTCTTATGCTACAAATCAAAATCTTGCTAAGGCATCTATTGAAAATGGTGCTGGTGTGTTTATGCAACCTACATCTGAAGCAGCATCTGCATTCCTGAGTGACTTTGAGCCTGAAGGAAATGGCATCATTGTTCCAAACTATAACAACAAGGATAAGAAGGCTTACAACATATCCTCATTCTCCTATGGCCTAGCACCAACACAGGCAAGTGATAAAGCAAATATTATTAAAGGATTTTTTAAATATACTGCTACTTCATGCGCTAGTCTTTCAGCCAAAAAATTGGAATACTCTCCACTTACAGGATCAGCATTGGCTATAGCAAAAGCACAGATTGCACTAATTGGATCTAAACCTTAAAGTTCAATTTTTGCTAATGCTATAATTATATAATTATGAAAATATATTATTTTGGTGGAACTATTGATATGGTAGACATGTTGTATGAAAATGGTTTTGACGGCAACCTTTTTTTGGCTGGCAGTAAACATCCAGATGATTTTGTAAAAATTGCTAGATACATGGACATTAAGAAAGATTTTAAATATATGGTTGCAATAAGATCATATGCTATATCACCGCAGTATTTGTCTATGATTTGTGCATCAATAAATCAAATTGCTCCTGAAAAAATACAGGTTAATCTTATTTCTGGACATACCAAAGAAGAAGAAAAAAATGTAGGCGGAATTGTCGGACCCATTAATGATCTTTCTTCAAAAATTGACAAATCAAAATACATGATAGATTTTTTAGAAACAATGCATAACATGAAATTAAAAAAACCAGATCTTTATGTATCTTGCTCAAACAAATACACCTACGAAACAGCAAAAAAATATAATTATAAAACAATTTTACAATATTCAAATTATTTTACAAACGAATATGAAGAAAATATTGACCTACAAGACTCAATTATTTCGTTTGGCCCGATATTAAAAGAAAATGGAGAATATCCTGACATAGACATATCTAAATCTCCCGAAGATTCTGGATTCTATACAAAAGATAGCCTAACATTGTTTTTAGATAATTTAAAAAAATCTGGTGTTTATGGGGTTTTAATTTATGGATGGCCTTGGGAAACAGAGAATGAAAAAATTATTAAATTTATTAGTGATTATACAAAATGAAAATATATTATGTTGGTGGAACTGTTGACATGATAGACATGTTGTATGAAAATGGTTTTGATGGCAATCTTTTTTTAATTGGAAATAAAAATTTAGATAGTTTTATAAAAATTGCTAGATTTATAGATAATAAAAAAAACTTTAAGTGCATGGTTGCTATAAGACCATACACTATTTCACCACAATATCTATCTTTAATGTGTGAATCAATAAATCAAATATCTCCAAACAAAATACAAGTTAATCTTGTTTCTGGGCATATTAAAGAAAACGAAATGAATGTAGGTGGAATAGTTGGACCCGTTAACGATCTTTCTTCGCCACTTGAAAAATCAAAATACATGATAGATTTTTTAGAAACAATGCACAACATGAAATTAAAAAAACCTGACCTTTATGTATCTTGTACAAATGAATATACTTACGAGGTAGCAAAAAAATATAATTATAAAATAATTTTACCATATTCAAATTATTTAAAAAAAGAATATGGTGATGAAATTGATTTAAAAAATGTAATTATTGCATTTGCACCTACAATAAAAGAAAATGAAGAACATTTAGATATCGATATTGATGAATTATCAAAGGATTCTGGATTCTATACAAAAGATAGCCTAACATTGTTTTTAGATAATTTAAAAAAATCTGGTGTTTATGGGGTTTTAATAGCACGTAGGCATACGGGCAATAGACGCCCTTTAGAAACAGAAAACAAAAAAATTATTAATTTTGTAAAAAATTACACAAACAGCCATATTCCAAACAATGCTCCAACTAAAATAAATCCAAGTACAATTATTGCTTTATAGGCTTTAACAACGTTCATATAATCCTAACTTGTACGGTAATCAAAATGATTTTTACATACGCTGACAATCTTATAGCCAGCCATATCATTGTATATGGCTGTTGCTTCACAGAAATAGCACTTTTCACCATAAGCGTTTTTGGCAATGTCAGAGTAAAAGGCAATCATGCTTCAAGTATAGCATATCTTAGTTTTCGTGATATTATAGAAAAATGATTCCTAAAAACATATTTCAAACACATGAACGTGAATATGATGAACTACCAAAATTTATGAAGGCTATAACCGAAACATGGATAAAAATGAATCCTACCTGGAATTATGTATATATGGGGGCTAAAGAAAGAAGGGCATACATAGAAAGTTTTTACCCAGAATTGATTAAAAGGTATGACATTTTGAACGCAATGTATCAGGCAGATCTGTGGAGGTATATAATTCTTTACAACAATGGAGGATGTTACGCTGATATGGATTCAATATGTATTTGGCCCTTAGATAGCATGTTAGATGAAAAATATACCGATCAGGAAATGGTTTGTACTGCAATAGAACAAACAAAAAGAAAAGATTATGAAGGTGAATATGTAAATAATGCTAATTTTATGAGTATAAAAAATTCAAATATTTTAAAAACTACTATTGATACAATAGTTACAGATAATAAAAATTTAAAAATGTTGTCAAGACATTACTTAAATGTTCCATTTTCAGCATCTATTGTAGAAAACAAAACAAATATTTTATTTGAAATGGGCTTAGTTTCTTATCATTCAAGAGTTCTTAAGACACGCAGTTCAGGAGTAATTAATCAATATATAATGTCTCGTTTCCCTAATTTTCCAGAAAATTTAGATCCACCTCCCTATCCTTCTCCAGAAACTTTACATAACAATTAAGGCAATAGATACCATCAATGATTGCTTGTGTGGCATTGAGTTCGTTACAGGCTTTGCATGTAATACCGTTCACTCATACCATCCAATACTAATTAAAAACTCTTCTAAGTCCCAGTCAGGCTCATCTGAGATAACCTCATCATCTAGGTTTGTATCAAGATCTGGGTTATCACAATAAGCATAGATATCACAGTAATTGACATCTGAGTAGTATGGATCGTCAGAAATTGACGGGGTACTGAAGAATAACAATGATGCTAACATAGTATATATAAACATTAAATCCCCTTATATAACTGCCAGGCAATGCCAAGCATGGTTGTGAGTAAGGCTACAGTTAAGATGCTGATCATTAGTTTCATATCTTAGGTGCTGCCAAAAACTTTGGAATAGGAATAATTAAAACCCTATTCTTGTGTGTAACCAAAATTAATGGTTTGGTATTGTTGAGTAGAATGTTTCTATATTTCATATATTCATTATACGTTACGGCACGGTAATTGTCAAATCTTTAAAGTTCGGCGCGAAATAGAAGTAACAAACCTTTCTACGCCCTAAAAGGGCGATATTGGTTAATAGCCTGATTTGCCGATATGTTAGCATCTTCTTCAGTATGGGTATATCCGTATGAAACAATATTTGAATCAGCATAGAGAGTCCACTTCCAAGGAATTGGATCTAACATAAAGTTTGTCTCAAGTCGTTTTGGGCTTCTGCCATTATTTGGACCTTTTTTATACTTAGACACATACTTTTCAATTACTATCTTAAACATGGAACATTTTACATGTTTTGTGTTTTTATTTTTCTTATTCCACAAGATTTGTGTACCAACTAATATTTTAGCATTACAAACAGAGCAGGTACTAGGATACTGGCTTATAATATTAATGGATTCAGGACCCTTTATAGGTTCCTGTTTTGCTTTCTTAAGTTCCCTTTTCCTAGATGGAGTTAGTATGTTTCCATATTTGTCATACTTTACAGTACTGTAAGCATTGCTCTTTGTTCTGACCTGTTTAATCATATCACTCTGCTGCCAATATCTTAACTTCTAGTTCATCTTTATTCTCTGCTACAGTTCGAGAAGTCCAGTTAATAAGAGCGATAGTTCTGGTGATGTCATTATGAGATGCAAACTCTGACTTGGCAACTTCCAGGTATCTGGATATGTCGTTTTTGAGGTTTTCTAAGGCAAACATGAAATCCTCTTCGTATTGATGCATTTGCTTTTTATTTTTTTTAGTTATCATTGTTTAATCATATCAAATTTTTCGGGGGAAGTCAAGAAAGACCACCATTATCCCTATAACAACATAAACCTATACAATGGTTTGATATTTAAGGATAAACTCTTTGTATTCTTGGTTTAGTTCTTGAATAAAGGGCAAAGAGTTAACTACTTCCTCTATATGCTTTCTGTGATCTGATTTCTCTCTAGGTATATGACCATCATGCTCATCCTCCCAAAGAGTGCCTACTAACTGTGATTTGGCATCTATAAACCTTTGCTCATAGTCATCATGCAGTGTTCTGTTAAATTTCTTTGCAATATTCTTAAAATGGTTAAGGGGATCATTGATTAAGTCATCAAAGTTACCTATATAGATAAGATCAGAGTTGGCTGCTGCATACTTCATATAAACTCTATACTCTTCTGCTCTATTGTTTGCCATTTGTTTAATTGAGTTATCATCTGCAATTTGATTTAAATTTTGCTTATAGATTAAAGAAGATATGGCATCTTCAGGCTTTCGAAACAGTGTTACATTGTCTATATCTTGTACAGAAAAGATTTGAGGCATATGTGCTGTTGCAAGCATAGAGTTAAAGAATGCATTAGATATTTTTGACGAGTATACATTGCCTGATCGTGGAAAAGAGTTAAAAACTATTTGGTTATCACTCATCTATACAGTATACCAATTTTCACGGGGACATAAAGAAAGACCATTATTACCCCTATAAGAACATAACCCCATACTTACTCAAAGTCTATTTGTGATTCAAAGATACTTGGCTTCATATCATCATCCATAGCCCCACATACAGAGCAGGTGATTTGTCCATCAAGGTCTAATTCAAATTTACATTGGTGTGCCATATATTCATGATATCACATAGTTATCCACAAGTCAATACCGTTGGAAATAAAAGTTATACACAGGTTGGTGTATACTGGAAATATGAAAAACTCTGTCTTTACATATAACTTTATTTACACGCATAGATGTCTTGAGTGTGAATCTGAACTTGAGTTTAAGTCTATGAATAAAGCATCTGATCAGGTTATGTGTATGTGTGGATCAGCAATGAAACTTATTAGATATTGGGCAAAGTCTTCTGAATTTGATAGGTTATCCACAAATAAATAAAGCATAAATATTATAGTTATCAGGTAAGTTTTACAAACTTATCCACAGGTTTATCCACAATTAAATCTTACTAAGTAATAAATTAAGGTTTTGTAGTGGAGCAAAGTGGAGGATAATGGAGAATGGAACATTTTAATATAAGATCGTAATATCTTTTACCAAACCTTCAAACCTCAAACCATCATATCCCAAACCATAAAACCTTATATCCCAAACCCCATATCCCCCATATCACAGATATAAAGGTTTGTCAAGTTGCCAAATATGTATAACAATTTGGTAACAAATTTCAGGATATTTTAAAGTATTTCGTAATAAAATTATATAAAGGTTTGATAATCAGGGAAAAAGATTTATATTTCGTAATGTTTTATATAGGGGTATTTATTATAGGTGGTTTGATATATCCCGTGAAATATTTAGCCCCTTCGTAAACTTCGGGGAAAAATTTTGGTCCTTCGTAAAGGAGGTTTGGGAGGTTTTTAAGAGCGTTCGTAATATGCGACTAAAAGTTTTGTAGCCTCAACATAGTTGGTTTGTAAATAAGTTATAACCTTTAAAAGATCTATCAATTGACTTCTTTCTAATCTTAAAATATAATTCTCTCCGAGGATTTCGTCCAGTAAGTCTAGGTGTTGGTCAAGTAGTTTAACATCATCACCAAGTCCTACCTCATCTGCTAATAGGAACATGTCTAGTTTGTATACCTCTAGTATCTCTTGAGCGCTTACGTATTTATCTAACCCCTGAGATTGTTTGACTTCCCTAAGTTCTTTCGAAATAAACCTCATTATATGGTTTATACGTGACATTATTTTTCCAGGGATTTAAACAGACCAATTACATAGGTAATACCAGTATACTTCAAAACCTTTTCCTTTGGTGTTAAATGGATATGAGGTTTGTTATTTGGATCATAGTGTTTAGTAGAAAGAAAGTAAGGACCTAGTTGGTACTTAGAAAAGTTTCTTGGACTCATAACTATATTATAACATGAGGTTTAAGGTTCTTGAGTTCCCATTTCTTGTTCATTCAACATATCTTCAAAACATTCGTATTGCTGCTCTGAGTCTATATCCATAGCGGAACATAGGAGTTCATAGGTTTCTTCTATGAATGCCCTGCCTTCTGGGTTGGTTTCAACCAGGTTCTGATGTACTACATAGGCAAGGGGTAGGCCAATGTCATTGTACTCTGCAAAGTCCTTGTAGGGGTCCTGGTCACGATAATTCAAATAGAAGTCAGCCAGTACCGCAATCTTTGATGCATAGATATTCATATCACTCATTTAAACCCTCTCCAAATAACTCTGATAAATATTCTACTTGTTTTTCATATACATCTAGCATACCACGAAGATAGGCAAGGTTTGTAAATAGTTCTGAGTTGTCAAATGTTCCATAGTTTTTATTGTCAGTAATGATTGAGCCTTTAATTATATCAAAAAATCCAGTATCAGTAGGCTCACCTTCTTCTAATGCGTAGATATACTCTCTAATTCCATTTGCCAATAACCTAGAGTCACCTAATTGAAGATCCATACTTTTTATGCTTGGTGCTTTCATATCCTGTACTCGCTCTCTCTGTCAAGTTTATCTACATTGCCTCCAGCACGATAAAAATCTGCCGCATCCATTGTGATCATTACTCTTTCAAATATTGTAAATGGTAATGCCCTAGATAAATAGTATCCAACAGATTCTAAATCTAAGTTAAAGTTTGAAAACAACGTGCCTAGTTTCTTTACTACTTTTTCTTCATCTGTTTCTACGTGTTTAAGAAATCTACTCATATCACTCCAGTCTATTTAATTGTACCAGAAAAAGATAAAGGGCACAAGGTGAAGAGACCAAGTGCCCTATCGATAAGGGAGAACCCCTTCTCCTTATCTCATGTTAGCGAGAGGCTACCCGTTGCCCACGCTTAAGTGCTGTTAGGGATACGTTGTCGACGAACTTGCCATTCTTACGAAGAACGACTCGCTCTGAGGTGCCGTAACGTGTGTCCCAAGACTCTAGGTACGGGTAGGTCTTTGCTTTGATTGCTTTTGCCATTTTGTTGCCTTTCGGTTAGGGTTAGATCTGACTATTCAATTATACCAGTGGCGGTCACTGATGTCAAGTGGTACTCTATGAACTGTTCGATTGTAACAATATGTCCGTCATCGTTTACAGTCCAGGTGTCTAGATTGATTTCAAGATAGCCATATGATTCTTCTGCTCCATCTGGATTGTTTACAAATAGGCCATAACCTGTCTGCTCGTCCCAGGTATCTCCAATTAATTGAGAAACCATGATACGCAATGCATACGAGTCATCTCCCTTTCTTGGTAGTGCAGCCTTCATTGCACGAGCCAAGTCTTCCTTACGTGAATCTCCACCCCAATGACTGTATAAGGTTAAAGTATCCTCATTAGTCTTGAAGTGAAAGTTAGTACGTGCTCCCATTATTCATCCCCTTCTTTATAATCTAAAACAACAACTGACATGTCCGCCCAAATTGTTTCGGCCACATCAATGTCATCTTGTTTTAGTTCACTGAATAGAATGAAATTCATATAAGCCCCGCTGGGCTCATGTATTAATTCAATCTCATATGAGTTCATATTGTCCTTCGGGTAGTCGGGATATTAATTATACCGTTCTTAATGGTTGTTTGTCAAGTCCTACGGGTTACAGCCACACTTACAGCAGTCACGGCAGACCATATCGTAAGACTCACATATGTAGTCAATATTAATTGGGTCTAAACATCTACTACATTCTGGATCAGGTTCACCAATCATAATCTGAGTTACAAACTTATCATCAAACGGGACCTCAGTAAGAAAGTATCCTATTCTATTAACAACATGATAGCCATTCCAGATATAGGTACCGCCATCATCACCATCGCCATATGTCCAGATGTATAATTCTTTCTGGTTCTTAATGAATTCTAATTCATCACCATAAGTTTCAAACATACATCCATCAAAACTGGCGGTAGGATCTATATGGTTCTTAATAGGTTTATAAGTGTCAAACCATTCATCATCAGTCAATTCGATTAGGGGTATCAAGCACTCTCCAAGTGGGCTCGTTCGATACTTAGATTATACGTCATACAGTATAGGTTTGTCAAGGCCTCCATATATCCCTGCAAAAATCGGTCAGGATTATCTTTCATGGCTTCTTCACAGTCAACCATTTCAACTTTGAGGTGGCCGTGCAAAAGATCAATTAATGGAATAGTCTTATCTTCAAGTGCTTTGACTAAATGCGACGGGATAAGGGGATACTTCTCAGTCATCGTAACCTTTCATTACTTCGAAATAATGCTTAGAGACTTCAATAGCACCTTCAAGGTAAGGAACAATACTATCGGCACCGTCTTCGTTTTCTAAGTCTTGCTCCAATGAAATTATGTGAAGACGAACATACTCTCTTAATGCTTTTATGCCCATATCTGGAAGATGACTTCCGCATTCACATGACATTATTCCCCCCAATATTTAACGATAGTTTCCATAGTGGTATGAAGGTGGCAATCACACTCTGGTCCGCCCATATTTTCCTGGAATTCAAAGTGATAAAGATTATCCTCATATATAACATTAACTAACTGTTGTATTGTATGTGGGTATGTAGTTGGGTTCATATCTCAATTATACTCCTAGATCTGGGAAAAAGCAAATCATTTCTTAATAAAGGTTTAAAGATAAAATAAGATAGAGGTTTGATATAGGTGGTTTGGTATGGTTTGATATAATTGCCCATGGGCCAACCTTTTGCGATTCCGATGGGACTTGAACCCACGATCTCTACCGTGACAGGGTAGCGCATTAACCAACTATGCTACGGAACCAAGAGCAGTTTTAAATCTTGCTCAGGATTATTTTGTTATGCTACTTGAAGGACAGCATTAACAGTTTTAAGAATACGATTTTTTTCTGCGTTCATAGCAGAATCAAATCCACTTGCTGCTGCTAACTTAGATTCACCAGTACCACGATACCAGTCTAGGCGTTCGGTGATTGCGTTAAACGCACCCCAAGCGTTGCCAGCGATCATGTGATTGTTATCGCCAACATATAGATCATTGATAACATCAATTTTGTTTGTCCACATTGTCATAGCCTTTTTGGAATCATCATTAGGCTTAGGATAGACAGCGAGCAGAACATCATTGAATTGTTTAGCGTTGATTTCTTTTTCGATCATGGTGTTAGCCATTTTAGAAAAATCATCAAGGTACGCATTGGCTAATCCAAGAGCGGTACGGGCTGCTTGAACTTTACCATTAGCAGTTTGAGTGTGGCGAATCTTGAATGATTGCTTAGTAGAGCGCAACGCCATATTGAGAGTGTTAGCGCATACTACACGCACAGGTGTAACACTTGCTTGAATAGATACAGAACCATCGTGTGAGGTGTGAACCAAAAGATAGTTATCGATTTTATCTGCTACACCATTAGGGTCTAACACGATTGAGCGATTAAGTGCAATAGAACCAAATACTACACGACCACCCTTGATTGATCCAGCAGTTTCCCAACGGCCACCATCAAGCATTGCATCAGCGAATGAGAATAGATCCTCATTTTGTAAAGTGTGATAGCGTTCGCCAACTACGCCAAGCACATCATTTTGTCCTGCGATAAATGGATTCGTTCGGGTAACGAAAAAATAATTCTTATCGCATACTAGCGGTGTAGGCATAACAACATCCTCTAAGCGGACATCCCACTTATGAAGATTCGCTAACTCTAACATTTCTGTTGTATTGACTTCCTCTTGAAACACAGTACCTAAACCATGCCAAGCAGGTTGTCTAAATGAAGCGAATGATTTATCGCTTTCTAACTCATGAGCCATTTTTGTCCTTTCGTTTTGTTGATATTCTAATTTTACAGGATGGGTGAGCCAAAGTCAAATCGTAAGACTAAAAGATTGCAAATAGTACAAAACGGACATCGGCCCAGGGGTGGTAGCCAGTTTTAAGACTTGGCTAGGTCTATTCCCCTATTGGAATTATAGTGGTGTTACAGCGTCAATGCTTAACTCGGAACTTGAAATTTCTATATCCCAAGATGACGCTTCAATGTTGCTACACATATCGCTTGCTTCCTCTGCTGATTCTGCTTCGACTTCTGCATACCCGTCGATAGTAAAATAAACAGCAAAAGTTTTTTTGATTGTTTCAATACTATTCTCTGCTAAGAAAGAGTTAATTGAATTAAGACTGACATACACATTGTCCTCGCCACCGCCAACGTGTTCTTGAAAAAAAGATCTAACATTATCTTGCAACTTTAAATATAACTGAAAGTTGCTCTCTGATATTGTTTTGGTATCTTTTTGTAATTGCGTTAGTCTTTCGATTTCAATGCGTAACTCTGTATCTGTTGCTTGCATATTACTGTCCTTCCGATTGTAGGAATAATTCAATTTCATTTATTAACCGTGTTTCGTTATGCTTTACTGCCTTGTCAATTTCATTGTCAATTTCTTTATCACTAAGAAAGAAAGGTACAATTCTGGTTGCGGTCATAGCGGCAACACTTAGAGAATAATTATACAACTCTCGCATAATTGTTTCTAAGTCTACACCTTCTCCGATACTTGCCATTAACGCACTTGCTTCACTCGTGATTTCCTCTGAGTGTACACCTGCCATTGTTTCGTCTGCGATCTTTTCCATTAGGGGGTTTTCCATAGGGGTTCCTTTCGTTGTCATATTCTAATCTTAGCAGATAGGGCTGACAATAGCCAATCTTAAATAAGACATATCGGACATTGTGAGCAAGATCACATCGGCCCGTGGGCAAAAATTAAGTGAGCAGTTTTACACCTTGCTCAGGGTGTTAGTAGTATCAGGGCGTTTGCTTGCCCGTCTATTTACAGATAACGAGCAATAGCATTGTAAGTGCTAGTGCTAACAACTTCCTCATCTGTCATTTTGAGAATACGAACAGCGTTTTCAATTTCATATACTGTGTCATTGTATTCGCTTGTGTGTATGATGACATAATTTCTTTCAGGTTCTTTTGGTAGTTTTGACTCATCAACTGTTATATCAAAGTCAATGTTTAAGCATTTTTGGTAATTGCGATAACTTGTTCTAAAGTTTGTTGCTAACTTAGCATTAGCAAGAGCGTACTCGATAAGTTCTTTTTTGTACGCTTCGTGTTCTTTATTAAACTTTTTTTCTAGTGCTTCTTGCGCTAAGTAATCTTTCTTGAATTGTGTTAGTCTTTCCTCTAACGCTTTAATTACTTTTGCTGTTGCGATTTTTACTGAGATGGGTTTTGATTTTTGATACCTTGACATATTCGGGTTCACTTTCTGTTAGGGGTTAAGGGTGGTGAGCAGTTTATCCTTCACTTGCTCAGGTGAGGTTTGATTTGCTTATTCAGCAGACCAAGTTGTCCAACGCTCTTTTCCGCTTACATCAAGCAGAACACGCACCGAGCCAGATGCTTGTGGGTGGATTTCCTTGATAACGCCAGTAACTCCAGATTTTAGAGTTGTGTAGTTATCTCCGATTTGATAGTTTCCCATTTTTGCTTCCTTTCGTTTGTTGATAGTTCAATTATAGCAGTTTGAGGGCTATAATTCAAATCCTAGCGGTGTGAGATACACCACAGGACAATTCGGACATTTCACTCATGACCTAATCCAAATATTGCTAGGACAATTAGGGCAAGTAGTATAATTAGCACTTCCATACTATATTCCTTTCGGACAGTTCAATTTTACCATTTTGGCAGGGGATAGTCAAATCACTTCTTACTAGCAGAGAATAGAATATCATTCCTCTCATACACGCATTGGCCACAGGTAACGCATGCAGACCCTGCCTTAGAGATGAGCGGAATTTTCTTATTGTTCTCAGGACACTTAACGGCACTCTTGCCAATAAGGTTGAGCATGTCTTCCTTACCTTGTGCAAAGGTTTGGGAAAGATAGGCTAGTTTTATTCCTTGACTAGAGAGACCTTGTGCAATACTCTTGTTGTCGTCGTCGGTAGAGTAATATAAAGATAAGTTTGCAATATCTTTTAGAATATTAGCAGCGCTCTCTACTCTTGTGTAGACCCAGAATTGTACATCGGGATGATTAAGAATAGTTTCTTTCCACGCATTGGTATAGGTATCATTGAAAAAATCACCGTCCCAGTGAATGCGGAATAGTTTTTCTGCATTGCGCTTATCGCAATCTTTTTTAAAGTCTGCAATCATATCCATTAATAACAATTGCATTGTGTCTTGATCAGAATCTTTTAATAGGTCCCAATTGTGGAGCAGGTTATCTCTTACTCCCTTGTAAATCTTTTCTAACTTTCCTGCGTAGCAGACTTTTTTGCAGGTAGCGGTTTCTCCTGGACAGGAATAGGCTTTACCTGCGGGGAGGCCAAAGGTGTTAGCAATTGTTGCAGTCTTACCATTAGGGCTGACAGCATTAGCGACCTTTCTATCGTTTGATCTTTTTAGTTTGGGGTTCATGATTCTATTATACCTTCCTGCACTGACAATTTGGGGTGTTTTTTCTTGCGTACGTAAACTTTTTTTGACGGGACAAAGGAGGCAGCATTAGATCTACGTAACTCCATTAGGATACGTAACTCCTCATCTGTCTTTTTTGTCATAAGATAATTTTATCATTTAGTTAAGGCAAAGTCAATTCCTGGGAGATTCTACACAAATCGGACATCGGCCCATGGGCCCCGAAGGGCTTTTGTTATTTTCTATGCATGAGTGTTTTGTTTAGAGTTTGCAAAATATAAATACTATCTTTTTGTTTTCTAATATAATTAAATTGCAAAATCATTACTAAGCAAGATCCTGCAAGTGCAATTGTTATAGCGATTATATCTAAGTTTGTTATCATTTTAATTTTCCTCAATTTCTTTTAGTATTTCCCAAAGCACTGGCTCTAGTGCTAAGGATGCTTCATCTAATTTTTCTTGTAGTGTTTTAGTCATTGTCATATATCCATTCCCATAAGTGGTGAGATTCAATAATTGCATTAGCGGGAGCAAATCTTTCACCCTTCCAAGTAATCTGGAATGGCTCGCCATATCTATCTAATCCATCGCAAGGCAACTCGATTAGTTTTTGTGTTAGTCCATCATTATATGCGGTAATGGCTTCAACGCATACAGATACCATTGAATGAGGGATGGGCGGATAGTGATTACTACGCAACTGAATAGTGATCGCAGTTTCTAGGGGGATATTGAAATCCCCACTAGCCAACTCAGTAGATAAATTGTTACCCATTACGCAACCACCTCACAATAAGATCCATTGTTGTACTTATTGACTTTCTTTTCTGTTTCTTTTAATTCAAAGACGGCTACAACCATTCCAGTAAGGAAAGTTTTGATTACTTCCTCACTCATCTGATTAAACTCTGGATAGTCTTTTAGGTTTATTGTGTGTTTAAAGATGATCGGGGTTTCTACTGTTAGAGTGTTATTCATTGTTATTCTCCTTCTGGGTTTCCGTAGAGGGGTTGAGGGTCTTGGGCTTGGTCATAGTATGCCTCATATTCTGCTAAGTCCTCATCTGTCCAATCAGAATAAAGATCTGCAGGGGTTGAATCATTTTCTGGGGTATCAAAAATTGTATCTCCATACCCGTCAGTTTCTGGTGTAACTCTTTCGAATGAATAAAGGTAACTCATTACGCACCAACTTTCTGCATTAGTTTGTTAGTAGAATTGTAGCAAGCATTTTCAAATTTCTCTGGTGAAAAATTATCGTTATCTGCTTGAAAGAAATCTGCGAAATCCATTATTAAATCCTCGAATAAAGTTTGAGGTATTTCATCTTGGTATGCTCGCAAAATATCCGATACATTAACATAGTCTTTTCTTGTCATCATTATAGGTTTTCCCTTCGTTGTTGTTATATTCTAAGTCTAGCCTAAGCCACTGACAAACACCAATCCAAAATGCGGATAAATCGGACATTTCTTAAATTAGTTTTGTGAGATAGCCCACATAGGTTATCCACAAGTTATCCACAGACCCCACGGGTAGCCCCCAGGGGGTAACGACACGCCCGAGTGCGTTACATTGAAATATAAGGGTTTTAGTAACACTCTCCGCAAATTGGATAATAGTAGTCGCCACCGTCGGTTATGAATTGCGTGGTGTCTTGATTACAAGATGAGCATTTGTTAATTGTTCAACTCTAATATTTCTTGTGGTGGTGCGTCGCTATATACATATTTTAGATTTACTAAATCTATATAGCGAAAGCCACTTACTAAAGATTGTTCTCCGCAAGAGTTACAAGTCCTATCCCAAGAGTCTTGACCAAAATTACAGTCAGGACAATACGCACACGCACTATCTAATTTATATTTCATTTATCCCACCCGTATTTCTCAGCCCTTAGCAATAAGCCAAAGGCTAACACGCCAGCAAGCGCAACGAGTCCAGCAGATACGAAAGATAGTAGAGCCCAATAGTTCATTATTGACACGCCCTTTCAAATAGTGTTGGATTAAAGTTTGGATTGTCTCTTTCAAAGAAATCAGAGAAATCCATTATCAAAGTTTCAAGTACGCCAGCAGGCATATCAGTATTTTTTAGAATATCTGCTACCTCTTGGTAGTGTTTGCGTGTCATCATTATTTAGAGACCTCCCATTTTGACCAACGACCTAAGCGGTCACTATCAAAGTCAATATAGAAGCACTCAATGTTTTGATCACACTCAACGCATAGGGTGTAAGCAACCTCATCGACGATAGAGATAGCACTCACTAGAGGGGTGTGAGTATGGATTTTATTTATTGTTAATGTAGTCATTTTGACCACCTTTCTTGTTGTTATAGTTTTATTATAACAGGCACCACTGACATTTGCAGTGATTATGTCAACCACAATACAGACAAATCGGACAACTCTCAATGTGTGTTACATCACATAGCACAAATCGGACATTTCGGGCGGGGCCCACGGGCAGGCCCAGGGGCGATGTCCGTTTTGCCCTAGTTTGTTGTGTGAGGTACATTACACTTTAGCAAAATGTCCAGAATCGCCCAATTCTCGATTTGAGAATGTCAGTTCATTCGTGTATAATTCAGGGTATAAGGAAGTTAGGGAAAGTCCCTAAACTAGAAAGGCTCAAAATGAGTATTTATCAAGAAGATTGGCAACAAGTGCCATACGAAAAACAATCACCAAACTATAGAGGTGATTTGCTTCCAGAGTGGAAGAAAAAAGAGATACGAAATAGTATCGCTAAGGCTCAGTCAATACTTAACTCTATGAGTGAGATTGAGCGAACAGAGTTCGCATTACGCAACTCTAGATTAAATCCTAGTATAGATTGGAGTTTATAGAAATGGGTAATTTATTAGATGTGATAGCAGTAGATTGCGTTGAGTGTAACAGCGCAGGATTTGTTTTTTACGGGACAGAAGGAACGCTAGTCATGCCATGCGAATGCGAAGGAGAATAAAAAATGATAAATATCAAACTAACTACTACACAAGGTACAGAAAAAACTATGTCCTTTGATGAGATCGCTAAGGCGCACGTCTTCGTTGATAACTTGCCTAAGCGATTAAATAAATCAACACGGGTACGGGTTGACTGTGATTTATTAGGATTAAATGGGTGGGTACAGGGTACACAGTAAATAAAATAAATACGGTGGGCACATCTCTACGGTGTGCTCACTAATTTTTTTTGTTTATTTTTTTTATATACATGTATCGTACATCTGCAAAATATATTCAGATTTCTGTAAATTGACTTTTATTGCATAAAATCATGTTATAATTTTTTTATGGAGGGCAACATGCAATTCAATTCAATATATGACATATCATTAAACTCTGCTGGCAATGAGCCTAATTTTTTAGAACAATTTAAAGGCAAAACCACACTACTTGTCAACACTACAGTAGGCTGCGGTAATGCTAACCAAATGGAAGTCCTTCAATGGCTTCAAGAAAAGTATCAAGATCAAGGTTTTGAAATAATTGCTGTACCAACAAATGACTATTGTGGTCCAGGAGTAACTAAAGGTAGATGGTCAGAAGGAATTACATGTGGAGCAGACTCAGAGGCATATGGAAAAGAAGTTTACAACACCACATTTAAATTTTCCCAAATGGTTTCTTCTAACCCAAATGCAAATCTTAATCATCAACTAAATAATGGATTAGCAGAAGGAACAAATGGTTTAGGACAACCTACTTTGCCACCACACGAACTCTATGTAGAAATTGCAAATCAAATGAAAGAACTTTTTAGAATTCGAGATACAATTCAAGAAACACATCAAAAAGAGGACTTTTTATCTCCTTGGCTAAACATTGGATTTTACAATGGAGCAACGATGGGTGGAAATTTTGAAAAATATTTAATAGATAGCGATGGATATGTTGTAAAACATTTTACTTGCACAACCCTAAACTATGATATTGAAAAAACTCTTAAAGAATCTATGAATACTGAAGGAATTCCTGTTACTATGGGCGAAGGCAGAACAATGGAAGTATTTAACGAAGAATATTCTTTTATTTGTTCTGAAATAGAAAAAGTAATTGCAGGAGCAAAGTCTCCAGTAAATCCGCTTTTAGTAAAATTGTAAAATTTTTCAGAAAATCGGGTATATAATAAATACATGGAAAACAATGGTTTTGCATTAAAGGTTTTTCAACAAGAGGTTTGTCAACATTGCGATTGTCAAACCCCTATAGATTCAAACTCTAATTGGCATCAAGACGAACTATTTACTCAAGGATCCTAATATAACGGTTTCTTCACTTGAGTCCATATCCCGAATAACCATTTTATACACGTAATTAATTTCGGGGGATAGATCAGCAACATTCACAGATCCTCCATTACCATCAATACCAATGTATGTGGTAGCACCACTTGGACTTACAACCATAATTGCTGCTCTGGTTTTCTCAGCATCAAAGTTTGCGATTGGATCGAAAGAAATGGTAGCGCCCCGACCTTCATTTTGACTCAAAACTTTCGGGGATGAAATGTTAGCCCTATCTTCTTCAACATTACGACTATTAGGCAAAACCGGAATATCCACAACTACTGTTGGCGTCAATACACTTTGGATAATTGTGTCTGAGTTTGTCACCATATCACGGATAACTGTTTGTACCGTTACAAGGGCATTTGCTGGAAGATGATCTACTGTAACTGGAGTGTTTGTGTTATCTGTGGTTATGCTTGTAAATGACATACCGTTGGAAATTACCTGAACCTGAACGATTTTGTTTGGATCGTTGTTTTCGATTGGCTTGACTGTAATA
>Ga0222713_10002693_pt1 | contig 18764 bp, 25 predicted proteins | sample C33_649DmetaG_FD_165061 | JGI IMG/M metagenome (GOLD analysis project Ga0222713, IMG submission 165061) | Estuarine water microbial communities from San Francisco Bay, California, United States - C33_649D | ecosystem: Environmental > Aquatic > Marine > Unclassified | place: USA: California...
AGATTAAAAACTTACTAACACAAATTCTACAGAAACAAGGATAAAAAAGCATGAGCACTCTTACCCTTAGATCTGTAAAGGGGACTCCGCTGACAAATACTGAGGTTGATGACAACTTCAGCAATTTGAATTCAGATAAGTATCAATCGGGTGATAGTCCTTCTTTTGCAGATTTGACAATAACAGGCAGTCTTACCACTTCCGTCGCTGGCACAGTTACTGCTGCTGGATCGACTCAAGGTGATGCCACTGCACTAACTAAAACAGTCAATATTGTTACAACAGCAACATCAAGTCAGGGCGTAAAACTTCCTACTGCTGCTGCAGGTATCAATATTAAAGTTGTTAACACAACTTCAGTTACCATCGTGGTATATCCAAATACATCAGACGTTATTGACGGTGGAACTGTCAACGCTGGTGTCAATTTGGCACCATATTCATCAGTTGAATTGGTCGCGCAGGATACTCAAGACTGGTATCGTGTAACAAATCTCATTGTTTATGACTCAAGCGGTAACAGGCTAAACTAATAATGAATCCTCTAAAGGTCAAGGCAACAGGGTCCCCAATCACTTCTGCAAACATCAGCGGTTTGCAGACCATGACCGATGCTGAGGTAAAAAATTATATTGCCAATGTTATCACAGAAAAATTCGCAGCAACTACGAGCGGTGCTGGTACTGCTGAAATAAACATTACTCCGAATAATACTGGTGCTGGTGTATCAATTGGTAATTTCGTTGATACAAACAGAAATGAATCAATCGGAACTCACCCTGCTACGGGTTCAGTTACGACTACCACATTTTATGCAAAGCAAGTTGATACACTTGAAACTGAGAACATATCAAATAGACCAGTTGCATGGGATTCTCACATCGAGCAAATGTCAGACGGTGATATTGATGGTGTCATGGATCTTTGCATTGAGGCAATGGTTTCTGAATCTAGTTATACTGCAGGACAATACAAACTACAAGCAACTGCTCCGTCGGGTGGAACATGGGTTTCGCGTTATACGTTGACTGACATTGCACTTGGCGGAAATACAGTAACGTATCTGTGGCAAAAAACAGTTGCCTCGTCGTCACCAAATTCTGATTATACTCCATTGCGCCTTTTCAACGGCAGCAACTGCAAACAGATGACTGAATCTGAAATTGAGCAGATGCTACCAAACTTCCGCAACAGAATCATTGATACTGGAATCGGTACATATAAAATCCAATCGTCTGCGCCATCTGGTGGCACTTGGGTTCAAATGGGTAATGAGTTCTCGGATACTCGCGAGCAGGTTTCTCCGCAAAATTATGCAGGAAATTATAGTGGTAACTTCACAGGTAATTATTCCGGTACTTATACTGGTGGTGCATCTTACAGCGGAACATACTCGAGTTCATTTTCTAATACGCAAAATTACACTAGTAACTTTTCTGGTAGTTATACCGGAACTGCAGGTTATGCGGGATTCTTCTCTGGTGCTGGTAATTTTGCTGGACCAACATACACTGGACCTCTGGGTCCACTGATCGGGTATTCTGGTACTTATACTGGTTCGCCATTCTACTCGGCATTTTATTCTGGACCAGGACCAAATTATTCATCTAATTTCGCTGGTTCTTACTCTGGTTCCAGAAACTATGCTGGTTCTTATCTTGGTCCAGGACCAGGATATTCTGGACCTGTATCTTACTCTGGTTCCAGAAACTACGCTGGTTTTTATGGCGGTAGTTATGCTAATAATTTCACAGGTCCAGGAGGAAGTTTCGCTGGTCCGACATATGGTGGCGGAACTACATTCTTTGCTGGAGGATATGCTGGTTACTTTTTAGGACCAGCAAACTTTGGCGGTCCAATACGATATGCAGATGTGATACGACCAGATCCATACAGTGGACTACAGACCTACAATGCTGCCTATCAAGCATTTTACAGCGGAACTCAAACTTATTCTAATTTCTTCGTAGGGTTTTATTCAGGACCTGTCCCAGGATACTCTACTACATATACTGGTGTAGAATACTACACAGGTTACTTCACAGGAACATATGCTGGTTCTAGAAACTACGCTGGAAATTATGTAGGTACGGGCGGCACTTTCGCTACACCAACGTTTTATTCTGGTTCCAGAAACTATGCTGGTTCGTATCTTGGACCTTCGTATACTGGGTACTTCTCGTCATCGACTTTCTATCAGGGGCAAGCATACGGAACTTCCTATACAGGAAATTACAATGGTTTTGTTCCGCCTGTTCCATATACTGGGTATTTCTCAGGACCAGGAGGATCGTATACTGGTTACTTCACAGGTCCAGCAAACTATACGGGCAACTATCTTGGCACCTTCTCTACAACAACAAACTATACTGGTAACTTCACAGGTAACTATGGTGGGTCGGGGAATTACTCAGGAACTTACGCTGGGACGTATATAAATACCTTTACTGGCAATTATAGTGGCGCGACAATTCAAGCGACTAAAGATACAGTTTCAACAGTTAAGTTGTGGATTAGGACTGCATAAAAAATGGTATTGAGAAACAAATCTTCGGCAACACCTGTTTCTTCCTCAAACTGGCAAGGTTTGCAGGCGATGTCTGTCGCCGAGATTAAGAACTATATTGCACAAACTTTAACTGTTTCATTTGGGGCAAACTCCGATGGTACTGGTACTGGCGAACTTAACATCACAACAAACAACACTGGTTCAGGTACTGCGATCGGAACCTTTGCTGACACTGATCGCCAAGAAGCAACAGGCACTCACCCTGCTACTGGTGCATTTGATACAGTTACATACTACGCAAAACAGGTATCTGCTGCTGCGACAGAAAGTATTACGAATCGCCCAGTAAAATATGATGGCGGTATTCGTGAAATGTCTGACGGTCAAATCGATACCGAAATTCTGGACTATGCAATTAATGCGATGGTTTCTGAGACCTCATATACTGCAGGGCAATATCGCCTGCAGGGTTCTGCTCCTGCTGGTGGAACATGGGTTGCTCGTTACACATTAACCGATGTTGCTAATGGCGGTAATACCACAACATATCTTTGGCAGAAAACTGCTGCTACCTCTCTCTCGGATTCGAATCTACGTCCACTGAAACTGATCAACACAAAGGATGTCAAGGAAATGTCATCTTCTGAAATTCTCCAGATGCTACCAAGTTTCAGAAATAGAATTATTGATAGTAGTCTAGGCACATATAAGATTCAAGCAAGCGCACCAGTTGGCGGCACTTGGGTTCAAATGGGTGATGAGTTTGCGGATACTCGCGAACAAGTAACCCCACAGAATTACGCAGGTAACTATGTCGGGACTTACGCAGGAACTTTTGCTGGTTCGAGAAACTATACTGGAACATATGCTGGTGGTTATTCTGGTAGTTATGCCAACAACTTTAGTGGTGGTTACGTGGGTCCGGCAAACTATTCTGGAACATATACTGGAAACTTTACTGGAAATTACACGGGAACATATGCAGGTTCAAGAAACTATGCTGGTTCTTACGCAGGTAATTTCTCGGGCAACTATGTTGGTAACTATTCAGGTTCCAGAAACTATGCAGGTAACTATGTTGGTAACTATACAGGGTTCTATTCAAGAAACTTCTCTGGAACTTATACGCTGTTCTATGGTGGTTTCGTTGGTGGAAACTTTGTTGGTAACTATCTCGGAACCTTCTCGGGTAACTACGCAGGAACATACGCGGGTTCAAGAAACTATGCTGGCATTTATGCCGGAACGTATCTAGGAACATATACTGGATTCTTCTCGGGTTCGAGAAACTATGCAGGCAACTATGTTGGTAACTATTCCGGAACATATGCAGGCAACTTTACTGGATCCTATGCAGGAACTGCCACATATACGGGCAACTATCAGGGGTTCTTTACTGGAACTTATACAGGGTATTACTCAGGTTCAAGAACCTACTCTGGTAACTACGTTGGTAACTACTCAGGAACATATTCCGGAACATATTCTGGTGCAACTGTGATTGCAACCAAAGATACAGTATCAACCGTAAAACTTTGGGTTCGTACTGCATAAAACCCTTGACTTTTTATTGCAAAAGTAGTATACATAATATTAAGTAATGTACTTTTTTGGAGATTTGAATGACTACCAATCGCACAATTGAAAATCCTTATTGGGCAAATAAGGAAAAGCAACATGTCATCGCAGAATTTGTTTACCCAGATACTGGGAAACGAGTTACCGCATCAATCATGAACGATGGCACTAATCGCGACTTTGATGAATTGTTGAAGAAATATAGCATCGAACAGATCGATGCAAATACAAAGAAGCGTGTTGATGATCGCAACGAGCAAATCAAGCATAATATTGAACGACAAAAGGTTGATCGCACCCGAATGCAGCAGGAACAATTGTTCGCTGCCAAACTGGATGCATTTGAAATCGATAGCGTCAAGGCATCAAAGAATCGCGAACTGAAGTCGAAGATTCGTAAGGCAAAGAACATCATGGAAGTCACTGCATATACAGTGATGCTTCTACAGCAAGAAGAAGCGAATACTGCAATCGTCAAGGAAGCAGTCAGTGCCGAATAATGGATTCCTATATGTTGCTACTAGACGTAAAGGATACTACAGGGCAGCAAGAAACTCGGCGATTTCTCTAAAGGATTTTTTTCCTGATGCGCAAATTACATTCTTTACTCACGAAGAATGGGTGCAACCAGATGACTATGAAATCTTTGACAACGTAGTAACTGAAAATGTTCCTCGCGATAAGCGTGCCAAACTATGGGCGCTTGACCAAACTCCATATGATCTGACAGTCTACATGGACTGCGACACTGAAGTCGAACACGAGGATATTCAAAAAATCTTTGATCAGATTCCAGATGATGTTGATGTTCTCTTTACTGCGAATCGTCCGTATAATGCAGCGCTGACTAAGTTATCTGAAACTGAAGAGATGACTGAACACTGCGGTATTTTTGTTTATCGTAACAATTCACAGACTCTAAAACTTATGCGTGCTTGGTATGATGAATACTGGGAACAAAATAAACCTGACTGGGATCGGAAGCACTACCCTGCTGCTGCAATTGAATGGGATACATTCACAATGTGGCGTCTCCTAAATCTTTTTGATTTCGGCGTAAAGACAGGCAGATTCCCCGATCCCGATGCAAGATGGAACTTTGTTGTTGGGTATAAAGAAGAAGAATTACAGGGGCAACCTATTGTGATTTATCATTATACTATTCCGCATAGTCTATTAGATTAATGATCGTAGAACCAGCAGACCAAGAAAAATTCAAACCATTTTTTGATTTATTCAAACTATTAAAACAAGAATTGGGATCAGTATCCTACAACTATTGGTTGGCAGGTGGCGCAATCACCTCACATTTTACTGATTCACCCATAAATGATTTTGATTTTTATAGTAACGATCCAACACAATTCATACAGGATCTGAAACTAATTACTCCTGTAGTAAATAAAAATCCATATTCTTACGATTTCATACTCGATGGAAACAAACTGCAAGTTACAGATTATCCATATAGAGATCCAGTAAGAACATTATATAATTACGATTATACCATTTGTTGTATTGCGTTTGATGGAAACAACATATATTATGCAGAAGAGTTTTGGGATGATATACATAGTAAGACTCTTCAATTTAGAAAAAATAATATTCATCCACTTACAGCATTTGAACGTCTGATCAAATACACTAAACGAGGTTTTAGTCCTACTGCTGAAACTATGTTGCGAGTTGCAAAAGATTTGTCTCAGAGATATGGATATGCGTGGGATAAAATAACCACTGATCACTTTAGGAATTATTGATATGTTAAAGTTTACAAGTTCTGTTTCTCAAGAATTGCAAGATATTTTGGATCCATTTACCGAATGGTTTTTTGCTCAGAATGATCAGCATCTTGTTCTTGGACCAGAAGATATGCAACTAAAGCGCAAGGGTGGGTTGACCCACGAAACATCAACTGACGAACAGTATATGAACCACATCATAAACAAAGGCGAACGGCATGTTGGATTTCCTGAAGTTGCATTTTGCACTGATATGGGGCAGGCGCATGGACAACCGTGGTTTCCAAGAGAATACGGTGGAAGGCAGCAAGAAACTAATAGAGAATTGATCAGTTATCTCGGTGCAAGAAACAATGCAGTCTTTACATATTACCCTGAAGACGGATTTATGGGATGGCATACTAACTGGAATGCTGCTGGTTATAATATTCTGATCACATATAACTCAGAAGAAAATGGTGGATTTTTCAGATACCTTGATCCAGTAACAAAGGAAGTTGTTACTATGGTTGATCCGAAGGGATGGTCATGTAAGGTCGGGTATTTTGGTAATAGACAGGAACAGGATAAAATTATCTATCACTGCTGCGGCAATACATCCAAGAGATTGACGTTAGGATATGTTGTTCCACACCTAGAAATCTGGCGTTCAATGATTGAAGATATTACTGGCGAGGATGCTTCTCACTTTGGTTGATCTTTTGGCGTTCTTTGTGCTTTGCCAGTAGTTCTTCCAGGATAGTCAAACTTTCGTGCATCTTTTCAATTTCATCTAGCATTTTTGGAACAGCAACCGATGCTTGATTGATGATTGCTTGTTCGTAGTTTGCGCGAGGAATGGTGGCAAGTTGTATTCTTCTGCGTCGTAAGAAATCTTTTATTCTACTAAGTAAAGAAGGTTTTCTTGCCTCGACCATATTCAACTGACTACCTTTTTGCTCAGTTGCTTTTTGCCGCATCTTTACGATCTGATCTTCTCTTGCTTTCTCTGCTGCTTCTTTTTCGCGAATAAGTTTTTGGTTTTCTTCGCGTAAACTTTGCAGTTCTGCAGAAAATCTAGTTTCTTCTTCTGCTCTCAGACGTTGTAGTTCTTCATGTTTTTCTTGTGCAATTCTTTCTTTCTCAAGTTCTTCTTGGGAAGGTTCATTGCTTACAATTTCTTCTTGCAAGTTTCCTTCGGTCCACTCTTCCACGACTATTTCCTCGGGTGGAGGCGGTGGTGGTATTAAAGGTTCTGGTATATAATCTTTTGGTGGAGGTGCGACGACTCTTGCTCTACCCATATCATTTCCTTCCTATGACCATGAATCGATCGAACTCAACTTTGCCATCCCACGACCAATAAGATTGTTTAATTGATCCTTCATACGAAACAGCAGTAACCCCCACATTCTCAATATGCTCTTCAATTGTAGGAACACAGTTAATACCATACATTTCTTTGAAAACATTTGACGACTGACAAGCAAAGATACAATCTGGATTGGCGGTTGTCATTTTCTTCAAAGGATACATTGTTTCACAGCAAAGAGAAATAACTACATCAGTTTCTAGCGCATTAATATCATGGTATGCAAACGGTATATCCCAGTTGATGTGATTGAGTTCTACACCTTTCTCAGAATAATACCGATTGAAGACTTTTGATAGTTCTAGTGCATCCTTATCAATATCAATTAGATTAATCTTCTTTACGTTTAAATTTTCACACAGCAAAGGAACTAGTGGAAATCCCAACCAAGAATTTAGAATGGTAATATCCATCTGTTTTGGTCCACGAGTCAATCTCTGTAGTTCTTTTACCAACCAAATAGCAGCATCCATTGTATTGGGATTCATCGACTTACGAAAGTCTTCATGCTTCCATGGCATCTCATGGGCAATTTTATCTAGTCCTTCGCCCCAATGGCGATAATTGTTCAAGTAATTATAGTTTAACATCTTGTGGTCTTTCCATTGAATCATATAAACAAATAAGTGGTTCTTCTCTGAAAACTTGTTCTCTCACATCAGTTGGCCACATGTATCCATAGTTATAACTATACACCCAACCATCCGGAAAATAGTTGATCTTCAGAAGACGTTCTCTCTGATGACCGAAAAGATTATCAAGACCACGATAATAATAAAACATTTGGTCAGGGTAATCTGTAACGAACTTGGTGATTTTATCTACATCCAGTCTGTCATTCCATCTTAGAACACTTGAGTTTAGATCTGTGTATTTATGGGGAATCTGTTTCGTGTCCTCTTTCATTTTCTTCATATTGTGCCAGTGGGTACGAACAAATGTTAATCCATCCTCGGGGTCGTGCTCAATAATACAATCAATGTTGTGCTGAATTCCAATATCCAAGTCCAAGAAAAGTTTCTCACCCTGTTGCCTAACTACTCTTCTATTGAATAGGTATAATTTATTCCACCATTTCTCGTAATAATTATCGGCAGGTAACGGAATTACATTAATTTCTGGATTTAATCCAACCGAATGTTCTGTTAAGCAATAGAACTCAAACTCAGAAGTAATATACTTCTTGCATTGCTCCAGAATTTTATTGACATGTTCTGATCCATATTTGTATCCCCACTTTACGGTATAGATACTAATCATTATACATTCCAATGTTCTAAAAGATAAGGATCAACGAGCGATTCCTGTTTTACTTTGCCTCTGCTGTTATCTTGAAATGGTAGCAAGTCAACATTAAACACGCAGAGGATACAGTTCTTTCTATATATTCCTACTTCTAAATCGTCTTCATGCCAGTTACGACCACGATTGTATGAATATGCAAATGTGCTTGGGAAGTGCCGCCAGAGTGGTGTATCGCTAAAGTCGCCCCAGCGCCAACTATGATAGTTGTCAGTTCCATCCGTAAATGTGAACCAGATACGCTCTTGATGTTCTAGAACATCCTGCCAAATGCATTCTGTTTGATCATCTGACCACACCATGCAACTACCATTAGTGTAAGCACCATGTGCCAGTTTGAAGTTGCGAGACTTCATCGGGCGAGGGTCTTGCCACCAAGATCGCAACTTGGTAGGATTCTCAAAGTCATATGTAATGATTGGTGACAAGTCGTTCTGAATAATTACATCCAGATCGAAGAATACAAATCTTCCAGTTGGTTTATCTTCTGCGAAGTTGTGGGTGTTAAAGATAAATGTCTTGGGTCGATCCCAGCAGCGTGCCATACCATATTTGAAATCCTCAGATCCGAACCAGTATTTCGGATGGATGTTGGGAATGTCTGGGAAATCGATGACTTTAATTTCATGATCAAAACCTTCACTGTTATCTGTATAGCAATAGAAATGAAATTCAAATCTATCTGGCGTATGTTTCTTTGCCATCCGATAAAGACGATTGACAAACTCGGCTGAATATTTGGTTCCCCATTTACAACAAACGTAATTAACTCTCATTCGCAGTTCCACAATCTAATAATGTTTTCGTCTAAACAGTCAGATAATTCTTCCTGTTCTCTGGCGGATGGATGTGGAACATTGTCTGTATTAAACAAACAGATCTTAGCATCTTGGCGAAACTTGAATCGATTGACATCATCCGGATGATGCTTGCCTCGATTCCAAGAATAAATCCAACCACCTGGAATATCTTTCCAGAAATCTCTCTGCCTCCAGTAATGATAGTTGTCACTTCCCTTGAAGAAAGTTTTGAACACAGATTCCGCATTACTCAAGACATCTCTGTAAATGTGTTCGCATGATTTACCAGGCCAAAGCATCATACTGGAGTTGAAAAAGGTTCCGCGAATATCAATAAAGAATCTGTCGTGTTTCTGAGATTCTGGTTGCCAGCGACATTGAATAATACGAGGTTTCTGCGCAAGTTCTTCTATGTCAGATATATCTTCTTGGATTACTACGTCAAGATCAAAGAAACACCAGTTACCTTCGTATCCTAACCAGTTATGTGAATTAAATACTAAGAATTTAGCACGGTCAAAACAAAATGTTTCTTTACCGAACCAATATTTTGGGTGTAGAATACCATCATCTGGTATTGGCGCAGTATCACACTCAATTCCCTCTGCATCATCAGTATAACATGTAAAAGTATATGATGTGGGATTGCGAGCATAATTCTTCTGCACCATTTTATAAAGATTGTTTACATATTTTGCGGGATACTTATCGCCCCACTTAATACATACGAAGTTCATCATACTCTTTATCTGCTCCAGGAAACTGATCTAATCCATTTAATAATGCGATGGTATAGTCTGGTCTATAATAGAAAGATTCATTATGGTCGTCAATCCCATAATAGTCTGCGCCATACACGAAAGAATAAATCTCACCTTTCGGAAAGTAATTAAATCTAAAATCTTCGTGCCAAAGAAACCTATCATCTCCAAAATATTTAACCATGAAGTAATCAGGGTCGGAATTAAAGTGTTCCCATATATGTTTGGTAGTCCCATCTTTCCACAACATAACACTTGAGTTGTAATTACTCAAATACCGCATGTCATGTGTTTCGCCAACAATATCTGGAAACTCTTTATTCTTCCAATAAGTATACGCGATTGTGGGATGATTGTCAAGGTAATTCCACAGATGATCAATATTTTTTTGGATTCTAATGTCAAGATCTAAGTAAAGAACATCACCAAGACCTCGTTGACTGAACAACCAAACCTTATACCAATGTCCTTCGACATTATCTGGTAGAGGCCAAGCAACCACGATTGGGTCTAAATCAGTTGGGTCATCAGTAAAACAGATATAGGTATACTTCCTACCAGTACTCTCAACGATTTTATTTACGTCTTCAGCGGAATATTTTTTTCCGTATTTAAGCATCACTATCGTCTTCATCACAACTCCGAAATTATAAATAGTCTCAAATGATTTATAAGGGTTTCTCATGGCGACAATTCAAAATTTGTATATTGATCAAGGAACTACATATTCCCTTTCAATTACAGTCAGTGATCAAAACGGCGACGTAAAAGATCTCACAGATTATACTGTTCGCGGTCAATTAAGAAAATCTTATTATTCTTCCACGTCAACAAGTTTTACTGCATCTGCAACTTCTCCAACTGACGGTGAAATCACCATCTCTCTAACTGCAACACAAACAAGTGCATTAAAGGCAGGGAGATATGTATATGATATTGAAATTGAAAGTGATGAGGAAACACTTCGCGTCCTAGAAGGTATTGTTGTAATCAACCCAGAGGTAACACGATAATGTCAGTAAAAGTAACTGTTCCATTAAATAGAGGAGTTTCTACTTCTGTAGGGAATCAGAATGGAATAAATACAAATATTCTAAGTAAGAATGCCGCTGCAAAACTCGAAAATTTGAGCAATGTGGTTGTTGATGATACGGTGCAAGATGGTTATACGCTGGTATTTAATTCAGCGACAAGAAAGTGGGAAGCAGCACCTGCCGAGGAAATTAGTCTCGGTAATATTGATGGCGGAACGTATTAAAATAATAATAACCAAAAAAGGAAAATGTAATGTCAACAATTATTCAAATTAAGAGAAGTTCTGGCGCAACTGCACCAACTACATCGGATCTGCTAGAAGGCGAAATGGCATATGCACAAGACGCATCTGGTAACGGTGCAGGTGCGAAACTTTATATCGAATCAATTGAAGGTTCTTCCGCTGCGATCCATGCAGTCGGTGGTAAGTATTTCACAGACAAGGTTGATGCTCGTCTTATTGACGCAACTTCAACAGTTGGTGGCGGCGCAACTTTCGCCGAAGCAACAAACAACGGCACTAACAAAATAACTGTTAAGGCACCAAATACACTTGCTGCTGACTACACACTTACTCTCCCTGCAAACGATGGCGATGCTGATCAATATCTGAAGACAGATGGTTCGGGCGTTACCACATGGGCAGCGATTCCTTCGGGCACGTTCACAATCAGCGACAACCAAGGAACTCCAAATACTGATTCCTTCTCGACTGGTGGAACTCTGACTTTTGCTGGTTCTGCTGGCATCAAAACAACTGTTTCAGACAACCAAGTTGGTATTGCTGTCGACGTAAACGGAACAACTGAGGTAACTGCTCTTGCTGACGGCGATGAGTTCCTTGTTTATGATGCATCGGCAACAGCAAACCGTAAAATTACTGCCGAAAATATCGGTGATTACATCTATGCTGGTCTTTCAGGCGACATTACAGTAACTGAAGCAGGTGTTGTTTCTATTGCTGCTAACTCAGTTGCTCTTGGAACAGACACGACAGGTAACTATGTTGCTACTGTTGCTGGTACCACAAACCAAATTAACGTAACAGGTTCAGGTTCTGAAGGTGGCGCAGTTACCGTTGCTCTTACTGACGACGTTACGCTTGTTGGCGATTTAACAGTTGGTGGCAATGACATCAAGATGAATGGCGGAACTACTGCTATTACTTTCTCAGGTTCAGGCGACGTTGCAGTTGCTGGTGACCTGAAGGTTGGCGGTAATGACATTAAGACTGCCAACGGTGCAACTGCTCTTACACTTACAGACTCAACTGGTGACGTTGCTGTCAAGGGCGACCTGAAGGTTGAAGGTAATGACATCAAGTCATCAGACGGAACCACTGCCATTACAATGTCAGGCGCTGACGTTACAGTTGCTGGCGATCTTAAGGTTGGCGGAAACGACATTAAGGCATCGGACGGAACTACTGCCCTAACTCTTTCAGGCGCAAACGTTACTGTTGCTGGTAACCTGACAGTTTCGGGAACAACAACCACTGTTAACTCGACAACTCTGACTGTCACCGATCCTCTCGTGTTCGTTGGTAACGATAACAATGCAACTGACGCAGTTGACATTGGTCTGTTCGGTATGTATGATACGTCAGGTTCACAAGACCTTTACTCAGGTATCTTCCGCGATGCTTCGGACGGTAAGTGGAAACTCTTCAAGGACTCACAAGCAGCACCAACCACAACTGTTAACACAGGCGCAACTGGTTACACTATCGCAACTCTCGTTGCTAACCTCGAGGGAGGAACTATTTCTTCGCTTGCTTCTGCTATCACTGTTCCAAATGGTGGTACTGGTGTGACTTCGCTAACTGCTAATGGCATTCTTTATGGTGGCGGCACAAGTGCAATCGGTGCGACAGCGGTTGGAACTGCAGGGCAGGTTCTAAAATCAAACGGATCTGGCAATGCTCCTTCGTTCGGTAATATCGACGGTGGAACTTACTAATATATAATATGGGAGGGGAATTTCTCCCCTCCCAACATTTTGGAGATACATAATGGATCAAACTAAGTTTATTAATTCGTATATTGCAAACCTTGCTGAACGACTGAAGGCATTGACACTTGATAATATCATGCTGAACACTCAACTTACAATGGCAAATGAAAGCAATAATGAGTTGAAGCAAAAGATTCAAATTTTAGAAGATATGATAGCGATTCCAGTTCCAAAGTCCGAATATATGGGTCTCGACGGTAAATTAAAATCTGATTACAAGTATACCGAAGAAGAAGAACCATATCTTGTTGATGATGCGGAACAGAATGAGAAGGAAGTTCTGAATGTCGACAGTAGTCCAGATAAAACGAAGTGAAACGACTGGGGCAGCACCTGTTGCTGGTGATCTAGCAGTCGGAGAACTCGCAGTCAATTTGACTGACAAAAAATTATTCTCTAAGAAAACTGATGGAACTGTTGTTTCTATTGGTGGTGTTGGGGTCGACGGTGGGACGGGAGAAACTTCCGTTACCACAATTTCGTTTGCAGATACTGCATTCAGTGACTTCAACGTAGATACAACCACAAGTCCTGGAACTGCAATTGTTCGTCTCAATCAGTTAACCGATCTAGACTACGGATTAATTACTGATGCTGTTGCAGCATATAATTCAGTGGATTACGGGAGTATCTGATGGCGGCAAGAGTCAAACTGAGAAGAGGTACTTCTACGCAGCACCAAGCATTTACTGGAGCAGAAGCAGAAATAACAGTCGACACAACTAACTGGTCAGTTAGAGTGCATGATGGATCAACTGCTGGTGGTCACGAACTTCTAAAAACATCTTTGGACAACATTGAGGACGGTGCCATTCTAGATGGTGGAACATACACCTAAATAGATGGACTAGGAGATACAAATGGCAACTATTTTACAACTTAGAAGGGGAACTACTACTCAGCACTCGTCATTTACTGGTGCTGTTGGTGAAGTTACTGTCGACACAACCAAAGATACGGTTGTTGTTCACGACGGAACTACTGCTGGTGGTTTTCCTTTGGCAAAAGAATCTGCATTATCAAGTTTTATCGATTTAACTGACATCTCTGTTACAGATGCTGGTGGTGAAGGATCTCTGTCATATAACAACACAACTGGTGTGCTTACTTACACCGGACCAAGCGCATCAGATATCCTGACAGCAATCAAAACTGTTGATGGTTCTGGTTCAGGATTGGATGCAGATCTTCTTGATGGTAACTCGAGCGCATACTTCCGTATTAATGTGTATGACGCAGCAGGGAATTTGTTAAACTAATATGGCAACAGTAGTTCAACTGAAACGAAGCGAAACAACAGGTTCAGTACCCGTTGCTGGAGATATTGCAGTTGGAGAACTTGCTGTTAATCTGGCAGACGGAACATTATATTCTAAGAAAACAGATGGTAGTATCATTGAAGTTGGTGGTTATAACCCAGAGTTTTTCACAATCCCAGAAACAATTGATTTAGGCGATTTAGCAGGAACTAGTCCGTCGACATACGACATGGGTTCATTATAAATAGTCCTAAAGAGGACAAGATATGGCAATTTCTTCAAGACAAGGTTTAATTGATTACTGCTTACGCAGACTAGGGTTTCCTGTACTCGAAATTAACGTAGATGAGGATCAGGTTTCTGACCGCATCGACGATGCCTTGCAATATTTTCAAGAATATCATTTTGATGGGGTTGAGCGTCTTTACCTTACTCACCAAGTTACAACTGCAGAACTTAAATTTTCAGGTCTATCCGCTCCATCTTTTGAGATTGATGAAATTTTAACTGGCGCAACATCGGGTGCGACTTGTAAACTTTTCTCTCTCAGCGGGACGAATTCTAGAGTTTCTAGCGTAAAAGGAACATTCGTTGCGGGTGAAACTGTTACTGGATCAGTGTCAGGATTTAGTAGAGCATTGGCATCAAGCAGTTTCTATACTCCTGGAGATATTCAGAACGGATTTATTCCTATTCCTGATGCAGTTATCGGCGTAATTCGCGTTCTACCAGTAAACGGTCCAAGTTCTGGTATGAACAATCGTAACAATATGTTCGATATTATCTACCAATTCCGCCTGAATGATATGTATAACCTACTGTCAGCAGACATGGTTTACTACACCCAAGTTCAGCAACACCTATCAATGCTTGACATGCTTCTGGTCGGCGACAGATCTATTCGCTACAATCGTAAGATGGATAAGATGTTTATCGACGTAAACTGGGAGGAAGTTTTCGATCCTGGCGATTATGTAATTATCGAATGTTATCGTATTCTTGACCCTACTACATATACTCAGGTATATGATGACATGTTCCTCAAGCGTTATGCTACTGCACTGATCAAACGTCAGTGGGGCGAGAACATGAAAAAGTTTGGTGGTATCCAACTTCCTGGGGGTGTTATCTTAAACGGTAAAGAAATTTACGATGAAGCAGTTGAAGAAATTACTACAATCGAAACAGAGATGCAACTAAAGTCGGAACTCCCTGTCGATTTCATGGTGGGATAAGATATGCCTACCAACTTCTACTTTCAATCTGGCAATACATCTGGAACCACAAACGAACAGCGTTTGGTGGAAGATCTTGTCATTGAAAGTTTAAAGATTTATGGTCATGATGTTTACTATCTCCCACGACAAACTGGTAATCTAGATGGTATTCTCGGCGAGGATGCGTTACAGTATTTTGATCAGGCATATCCGCTCGAAATGTATCTTGAGAACGTTCAAGGTTTCGAGGGTGAAGGCGAACTGTTCACTAAGTTTGGTTTCGAGTTTAGATCTTCCGCAACTTTCGTCGTTGCTAAGAGACGCTGGGAAGAAGGTGTTGCTCAGAATGCAACACTACAATTACCAGGGAGACCAGCAGAAGGCGATCTACTTTACTTCTCGAAAACAAAAACGTTCTTCGTAATCAAGTATGTTGACTTCTTAAATCCGTTCTATCAACTTGGTAAGATCTACACTTATAAATTGCAGTGCGATGTATTCGAGTTTAGTTCTGAAAGAATTGATACTGGTATTGAAGAAATTGATGCTATTACAGATAACTCTAGTCAGGATCTTTATAGATTCCAGTTGCTCATGGAATCTGGCGATCTAGTATTGAATACATCAGACGATTCGATTGTTCTACAACAATATGCCACAGCAGATACTGATCCGCAAGCAGACAATGATGAATTCGAAGTAGAGGCAGACGGTATTATAGATTTCACAGCATTCAATCCATTCGGTGAGGTTCAAAAGAGAGCATAATGTTTCTACGTCAACACTTCTATCACCAACACATTCGTAAAGCAATCATTGCTTTTGGCACAATCTTCAATCAGATTACTGTGAAGCGATTTAATGCTGCGAATGAAACCGTACAATCTCTACGTGTTCCTCTGGCATATTCACCAAAGAATAAATTTCTTGCTCGTATTGCAGAGGTGCCAAGCACAACTACGCAAGCAGCAGCAATCATTCTGCCGAGAATGGGTTTCGAAATCACAGGATTGCAGTATAATCCTGCTAGAAAAATCAACCTGCTAACTAAGAATGTCGCAGTTGGTCAGGGTGACGATCCTAATACACTACGAACACAATTTACAAGCACACCATATGATATGAACGTGTCGTTGTTTATTATGTCAAAGAATCAAGACGAGGGACTGCAGATAATTGAACAAATTATTCCATTCTTCAACCCTGATTTTTGCGTAACAATAACAGATATTCCAGAAATGGGAATCAAGAGAGATTTACAAATAGTCCTTGACTCGATCAATTACGAAGATAATTACGAAGGCGATTATCTACAGCGTCGTTCAATTATTTGGACTATCAATTTTACGCTTGGATTAAATCTGTATGGTCCAGTTGAGCAACAAGGTATTATTAGAACTGCTATTGCACAGACATATACCGATATTGATCAACCAAACTATTCGCAGAAATACCAAGTAACAACAGATCCCGATGATGCAACACCAGAGGGAACATGGGATTACGTGGAACAATTCGATGAAGTCTATGAACAATAATTATAAAGATCTTGACGAACTATTCGGAACCGAAACAACAGAAACTCCTAACGCAGTCGAAGTAGTCTCTGAGGTTCCTGTCGTGGTTGATCAACCAGCAGTTCCTGAAATCATTTCAACTGGTGATGATATCGAGGACGATTATCAAATCGCTAGAAAAAAACTCAATGCTCTTATCGATAAGAGTCAACAAGCACTTGATGGAATGTTAAACGTTGCACTTGCCAGCGACAGTCCTCGTGCTTATGAAGTTGTCGGTCAGTTGATCAAAACCACTGGTGATACTGCCAAGGATCTATTGGATTTACAGGCGAAGAAAAAGAAACTGAAAGAAGAAGATAAACCAAAGAACCAAAACATCGACACGCAAAATAATATCGTGTTTGCTGGTTCTACGCAAGATCTACTCAAAGCATTGAAAGCGGAAAAAGAAAAAATCATAGACCATGAGTGATGACAATTCATACCACGGTAATATTAATCTAAAACCGATTGGTTACAAACATACCTTTACGCAAGAGCAACTGGAAGAACTGATCAAGTGTCAGGACGATCCAATTTACTTTATTGAAAATTATTGTTTAATCGTTTCTCTCGATCTTGGTTTGATTCCATTCAAACTTTATGAGTGTCAGAAACGAAAGGTTCACCATATCCTAGATAATCGCAAAGCGATTCTCATGGAGGGTCGTCAGCAGGGTAAGACTATTACTTCTGCTGCTTGTATCCTGTGGTACACGCTGTTCCAGGATGCAAAAACAGTTGCTATCCTCGCAAACAAGACTTCCGCTGCTCGCGAAGTCATGAACCGTTATCAGGGCATGTACGAGAATCTTCCTATCTGGATGCAGCAAGGCGTAAGAACTTGGAACAAGGGTGACGTTGAATTAGAAAACGGTTCGAAGGTATTTACTGCTGCTACGACTGCATCTGGTATTCGTGGTAAGTCAGTTAACTGGTTGTATATCGACGAAGCGGCGATTATTCCAAACACTGTTGCTGAGCAGTTCTTCGCTTCGGTTTATCCTACAATTTCTGCTGGTACTACCACAAAGATTCTTCTAACCTCAACACCTCTTGGTTATAATCACTTCTGGAAATTCTGGAACGAAGCGGAAAAGGGTGTTAATGGGTTTGAACCTATGTTCATTCCATACACTGAGATCCCAGGACGTGATGATGCATGGGCAGAAGAACAACTCAAGATGCTCGGGGAACTCAAGTTCAACCAAGAAGTTCTTTGTAACTTCCTTGGTTCGAGCAACACTCTCATTGCGGCGAAAACACTGGGCGCAATGAGTTCTATCGATCCAATCTATATGAAAGATGGGTTGGATATTTTCGAAGACCCTCTTCCGGATAGAACTTATGTTATGGGCGTTGATACTGCGCGAGGTATCGGTGGTGACTACTCGGCATTTAGTGTCATTGATGCGACAGAAGTGCCGTATAAATTAGTCGCTAAATATAGAAATAACAAAATTCCACCGATGTTATATCCAAATATTGTTAACAAGGTGGCACGAGACTATAATAATGCCCATGTCATGATTGAAATTAATGATATTGGACAACAAGTCGCAGATATTTTACACAGCGAATTAGAATACGATAATATTTTAACAACTGCAAAGGATACCAATAAACAGTATCTATCTC
>Ga0222713_10002699_pt1 | contig 18749 bp, 18 predicted proteins | sample C33_649DmetaG_FD_165061 | JGI IMG/M metagenome (GOLD analysis project Ga0222713, IMG submission 165061) | Estuarine water microbial communities from San Francisco Bay, California, United States - C33_649D | ecosystem: Environmental > Aquatic > Marine > Unclassified | place: USA: California...
CGATGACCCGCGACGAGGCCGCGGCCACCATCGAAGCCCTCGGCGGCAAGGTCTCATCGTCTGTCTCGAAAAAGACCACGTATGTGGTGGCGGGCGCCGAGGCTGGATCAAAGCTGGAGAAGGCGAAGGCCCTCGGCGTGGCGGTGCTGGATGAGGGGCAGTTTCAGGCTCTTATAATGACCTCACAGGCATGAAGGTGCACGCGTTGACGGCGGTCGGCCTTGCGGCCGTGGTGAGTTTCCTGTTGGGCCTGGTGGTGGCGGGAGGCGCCCCGGGCGGCGTGCGGCGCGGTGTGCTCGCACCGGCGGCCCTCGAAACGCATCCGCTCTCCATTTCCATGGCCCCTGCGGTGCGTCCAGCCGGCGCGGCGGTTGACTTCGCGGAAGTCGCCGCGCGACTCAACGGCACGGTCGTGAACGTGGATGCGGTGTCGCGCGAAGAGCGCGGACGCCAGACTCCTCGCCGCTTTCAACGCGAGATGTCGGATGAAAACGGCGTGCCGCGAGAAGGATCCGGCAGCGGATTCATCATCGATTCCGCCGGGTACATTCTGACCAACCACCATGTGATCGAAGGGGCCGATCGCGTGACAGTCACGCTCAACGACGGACGCGCGCTCCGGGCGACGGTCGTCGGCATAGATCCCGCCATCGATGTGGCGTTGCTGCACGTGTCGGCTACCGGACCGCTGCCGGCGGCACCGCTCGGCGACTCCTCCACGATCAACGTCGGCGAGTGGGTGTGCGCGATCGGGAATCCCCTGGGTTATGTCCACAGCGTCACGGTCGGCGTGGTCAGCTTTCTCGGGCGCAAGTTGTTCGACCAGAGCCTCGACGCGTTCATTCAGACCGACGCGGCGATCAGTTTCGGCAACAGCGGAGGTCCGCTCATCAACAGCGCCGGGCAGGTGGTGGGAATGACGACCGCGATCAGTTCCCAGGCGCAGAGCATCGGATTCGCGATTCCGATCAACCAGGTCCTGTCGATTCTGCCGCAGTTGCGCGAACGAGGCCGCGTCGCGCGAGGATATGCGGGCGTCCTGCTGACGGCCGCCACGCCCGGCCTGAAGGCGGCGTTGTCGCTGGGCACCGACCGCGGCGCGTTGATTCAGGATGTGCCTGAGGGCACCCCCGCCTCGCGTGCCGGCCTTCGACCCTACGACGTCGTGACGGCGATCGATGGGCAGCCCATTCCCGACGATCAGGCTCTCATCCGGGAAATTGCGGCGCGTGTGCCAGGCACCGTCGTCCGTCTTGATATCCGGCGTGACGCCTCGACACTGACCGCGTTGGTCAAACTCACCGAACGACCGCTGCCGCCGACGGTGCGGCCGGCCAGCGTGCCCGGAGGCGTCCGTGCCGTGTTGAGTCCCGAGCAGGGCCCACTCGGCCTGACCGTCCGCGAGCTGGACGCGGCGACGATGAAGCGATTCGCCCTGCCGGACACGTTGAAAGGAGTGCAGGTCCTCGACGTCGACACGGCGGGGCCGGCGCGTCAGGCGCGCGTGCGCCGCGGACACATCATCATCGAACTCAATCGGCAGAAGGTGACCTCGGTCGCCGATTTTCAACGGCTCGTCGCCACGTTCGCGCCCGGCAGCGTGGTGGCGGTGTATGTGTTTGACCCCTTGACGCATGAACGGGCGATTTACGCCGTGACGCTGGACCCCGCATGAAAGCACGCATTCTGGTGGTAGACGACGAAGCCGCAATCCGCGACACCATGCGGATGCTGCTGGAGTACGACGGCTACGACGTGATCGTCGCCGGGTCAGGCCAGGAAGGCCTGACGATGGTGGAGCGGGAACATCCGGATCTGGTGTTCCTTGACGTCAAGATGCCGGGCATGGATGGGCTGGAGGCGCTCAGCCGGCTGCGCGGCATCAATGACGCGTTGCCTGTCGTGATCGTCTCGGCGCACGGCACCACGACGACCGCGCTGGAGGCGGGACGGCTCGGCGCATTCCGGTTTATTGAAAAGCCCCTGTCGAAGGACTACGTCATCGATGCGGTGCGTGAAGGGCTCGAACTGGGCAGCCTGCGCAGGGAGAATCGCCAACTGCGGTCCGCTCTTGAGACCCGGCACCAGGTGGTCGGCGACACGTCCGGTCTCAAACGTGTCATGGACCAGGTGCGCAAGGCCGCGCCGACAAACGCCACAGTGTTGATCCTCGGAGAAAGCGGCGCGGGAAAGGAACTCATCGCGCGCGCCATTCATCGCAACAGTCTGCGCGCGAAGGAGCGATTCGTGCAGGTCAATTGCGCGGCGATCCCTGAGGAATTGATCGAGTCCGAGCTGTTCGGCCACGAGCGTGGCGCATTCACCGGCGCGACGGACAAACAGACGGGCAAGTTCGAACAAGCGGATCGCGGCACGATCTTTCTCGACGAAGTCGGGGACATGAGCGCGAAAACGCAGGCCAAAGTGCTGCGTGTGCTGCAGGAAGGGGAAGTCGAACGCCTGGGCTCCGCGCGCACGATCAAGGTGGATGTGCGCGTCATCGCCGCGACCAACAAGGATCTGGAGCACGAAATCGCCGAAGGGCGGTTTCGGGAAGATTTGTATTTCCGGTTGAGCGTGATCCCCCTGCATGCGCCGCCCCTGCGGGATCGACTTGAGGATATTCCGGCACTTGTCGCCCACTTCTCGGCGCAGTTTTCCCGCGAGAACAACCGGCGCCCGGCGCGGTTTTCCACGCAGGCCATCGAGGCGCTGAAGCAGGCCCGGTGGCGCGGCAACGTTCGTGAGCTCAAGAACGTGGTCGAGCGCCTGCTCATCATGAGCGACCGGGATGTGATCGACGGCGCCGACGTGCGTGCCGTCGTCCGCCCCGCGGACGGCAGCGACCCGCGCCCCGCCGCATCCCCCTCGTCGTCATCCGCCCCGTCGGCGCCGGTGGAGACCGCCGCCACGCTGCGGGAATTCAAAGAGACCACGGAACGGGCCTGGCTGGTCGCGAAGCTGCGCGAGAACGCGTGGAACATCTCGAAGACGGCCGAGGTCATTGATACCCCCCGGAGCAACCTCTACAAGAAGCTCGAGCAGTACCGGATTTCCCAGGAGGCCGACGGATAAGGGACAATGGACGTTCCGTCGTGGTGAACGAGACGATCGCCGTTCGACGCATCCGTTCGGGTGAGTCGAGGGGAGGAAAGTCCGAACTCCGCAGGGCAGTGCGCCGGGTAATTCCCGGTCAGGGTAACTTGAAGGACAGTGGCACAGAAAATATACCGCCTCCGTTGGCCCGGTTGACTGGCGCGGTGTGCTGCGCGATTGATGTGGGCGCGCGGCACTCCCAGCCCAGTGAACCGGGTCAACAGAGGTAAGGGTGAAAAGGTGCGGTAAGAGCGCACCGCGTCTGCTGTAAGGCAGATGGCAGGCAAAACCCCGCACGGAGCAAGGCCAAATAGGGAGGCGTTTGAGGACGGCCCGTCCGAAGCCTCCGGGTAGGCTGCTTGAGCCAGTCAGTGATGACTGGCCTAGAGGAATGATCGTCCTCGACAAAATTCGGCTTATTGTTCACCACGACGGAACTTCGTAAGGCTTGTGAACAAAGGTCTCGAACAAGGGTAAAGTAGGGACCCCGGAGGGTCGGACTCATGAAACATCTGAAACACGTGCTGTGGGTGTCTGCTGCGGCGTTCGCCGTGATTACCTGGTCGCCATCGGTGACGGCCGAGCCGGCCGGTGCCGCGTCGGGTCTCACGGTGCAGGCCGACCAGGCGGGGGAGGCGGGTCGTGGCCAGGCGCGTGGCGGGGGCCGCGGGCGGGGTGGGGCCATCACCCCGGTAAACGGGCAGTGCCCGGCCGGCACCGCACTCATCGCCCCTGAGCAGTGCTCGCGCATTGTGCCGCCGGTGAACGGCGCGTGCCCGTCCGGCACGACGCTTCAGCGCCCCGGCAGCTGCATGTTCCCTGAGTTTCCCGCGCCGTCGATCCTTGACTACCGGCCGCGTTCCACCCTGGTCGTCGAAGAACACCTCGTGCCGCGCGCGAAGTACCCGGTCATCGACATCCATAGCCACCATGGCGTGTCCGACCTGAACATCGAGCAGACCATCAAGGAGATGGACTCGTTGAACCTGCAGATCCTCGTCAACCTGAGCGGCGGATCGGATCCGGGCCAGGTCAAGGGCCGGGTGGACTACATCAAGAGCACGAAGTACGCGAACCGGTTTGCTGTGTTCGCCAACGTCAACTGGAATCAGCCCGACGCCCCGGGATGGGCGGCGAAGGCCGTCGCCGACCTCGAAGCCGCCGTCAAGAACGGCGCGATCGGCCTCAAGATTGCGAAGAATCTGGGACTGCAGTCGCAGAAGACCGATGGCACGCTCGTGAAAGTGAACGACCCGCTGCTCAAGCCCATCTGGGACGCCTGCGCGCGCTTGAACATTCCGGTCATCATCCACACGGCGGAGCCCGAGGAGTTTTTCTCGCCGCTGGACTACCAGAACGAGCGGTGGCTCGAACTTGCGCTGTTCGAAGACCGCCGCAACTACATGCCCGGCCGTCCGAAGTTTGAAGATCTGCAGCGGGAACGGGATGAACTGTTCATCACGAACCCGAAGACGCGGTTCATCGGCGCCCACTTCGCGTATTACGGCAACAACCTGAAGAAGGCGGCGGAGCTCCTCGACAAGGCCCCGAACGCGGTGCTGGAAGTCGGTGCGGTGTTGTACGACTTCGCCCGGCAGCCGCGCGCGTCCCGCGAGTTCTTCATCAAGTACCAGGACCGTGTGCTCTTCGGGAAGGATGCGTATTACCCGGAGGAGTTTCCGTATTACTGGCGCGTCTTCGAAACGGCCGACGAGTACTTCGACTACTACCGCGATTACCATGCGTTCTGGAAGCTGTACGGCATGGACCTGCCTGATGAGGTCCTCAAGAAGCTGTATTACAAGAACGCCCTCCGCGTGGCGCCCGGCCTGCCGCAGACCGGCTGGCCGCGGTAGGTGGGCGGATGGGTAGGTTGAGCTGATGGCAGTGTATCTGGTCACGGGAGGGGCGGGTTTTATTGGGTCCCACCTCGTGGAGGCGTTGCTGGCGCGGGGCGAGTCCGTGCGAGTGGCCGACAACTTCTCGAGTGGCACGCGCGCCAATATTCCCGCCGGCGTCGATGTCGTTGAGGGCGATCTGGCCGCCCCGGGAATTGCCACACGCGCGATGACGGGGGTGGACTACGTGCTGCACATGGCCGCCGTCCCCTCCGTGCCTCGCTCGGTGGCGGATCCCATCGGCACCAATCACGACAACGTCGACGCCACACTCCAGGTGCTCGTCGCTGCGCGCGACGCGGGTGTACGTCGCGTGGTGTTTTCCGGTTCGTCGGCGGAATACGGCGACTCCCCGGACTTGCCGAAGCGCGAAGACATGGTGCCAACGCCGGTCACGCCGTACGGTTTGCAGAAACTGATCGGCGAACAGTACTGCCGGATGTTCACGTCGCTCTACGGGCTCGAGACCGTCTCGCTCCGCTACTTCAATGTGTTTGGTCCCAGGCAGAGCCCGGACTCTCCGTATTCAGGCGTGATTTCCCTGTTCATTCATGCGTTCCTCCGCGGGCAGGCACCCACGGTGTTCGGGGATGGTGCGCAGACGCGCGATTTTGTGTACGTCAGCGACGTGGTCAGCGGCGTCCTGCGCGCCGCGACCACACCCGGCGTCGCCGGCGAGTCGATCAATATCGCGACGGGCCGCAGCGTGTCGGTGCTGCAACTGGTCAACGCGCTCCAGCAGGTCGTTGGCACCTCGGTTGCGCCGGTCTTCGCGCCTCCGCGTGGCGGCGACGTGCTGCATTCGCAGGCCGACATCACCAAGGCGCGCACGCGGCTGGCGTTTGAGCCGGCCGTCTCCCTCGAAGACGGCCTGCGCCAGACGGTGGCCTGGTTCAAGCAAGCAACGCCGGTAGGCGCCTGATCCGTCCATTTACGGCGCACGCGCAACGGCCGTAGTCACCGGCGCGCATCACCATAGGTGCACGCGGTGGTACATCCCGCCGAACCTCAATTCCCTGAACAGTTTCCGCTGACATCGCATCGCGCGGTGTTGTTGGCCCGCGTCCTGCAGCCCTGACGGACCGGGACCCGGCCAGCCGACCCGCAATCACCATGCGGACTCCAGACCCTGCAGTCAGGAAACGAGCGGCTGCGCCGGCCCCATCACGCGCCCGGTGTATGGGACACCGGGTCCACTGAGGAGATTCGTCATGTATCGCACACTGATTGCCTTCGCCGTTGTTGTCCTGGTCACCGTGGCTTCCGCATCCACCATGCACGCGCAGGACACGGCCCGTCAGACCGCACGTCCCGCCGCTCAGGACACGACGCCGGTCAACCTCAACACGGCGACGGCCACCGAGTTGGAGAAGTTGCCTGGGATCGGCCCCGCCACCGCCCTCCGTATCGTCGAGTTCCGCACAAAAAACGGCGCATTCAAGAAGGTCGAAGACCTGATGAACGTGCGGGGCATCGGCGAAAAAACCTTCCTGACGCTCAAGCCGCTGGTGATTGTGACAACGCCGAAGGGCGCGGGGTGGTAGCAGGCGACACCGGTGCGTCGCTGCTTGAGATGCTGGTCACCGTGGCCCTTGTGGCCACGGTGACCGCGACGGGGGCCCCGGCGGTGATCCATGCGCGGGATGCGCAGGATGGCCGCCAGGCCGCGACGTACCTGGCCGGGCAGTTCCGCCTGGCGCGGCAGCAGGCTGTCCTGGCCGGCCGGCACATCGGCTTCGTGTTTGATCGGAGCGGTGAGGCCTGGGTGTTCAGGCGATGTGAGGACCAGGACGGCGACGGCCTTCTTCGTCTTGACCTTGCCGCCGGCATCGACACGTGTGAGGGCGAAGCGCGCTCGATTGACGCGTGGTATCCGCGCACGACGATTGATCGGGCGTCGACGGTACCGGACCTCTCGGGACAGATGACCGGCGCGGCTGTGGCCTTCGGCGCCTCCGGCATTGCGAGCTTCTCGCCGCTCGGGTCCTCCTCGTCCGGCTCGGTCACGGTGATGACCCGTGGTGGCCGGCACTATGCGGTGCGGGTCGCCGGCGTGACCGGGCGTATTCGTGTCGTGCGGTTCTCGGTGGAGACTCGCCGATGGATCGACCTGTGACGAATCGCCGCTGGCGGCGATGTGTGGTCGGGCGGGATGTCGTCCTCGTCAATGAGAGCCCCACTGAGGTCTGCATCGAGGGCCGCCTGCGGCTGCGACCGGGGAGTTACATCGAGGTGTGCCATGGCGACACGCGGCTCGCGTTTGTCAGCACCTGGATGATCACGCGGTTGGGTAAGGACGGCCCGGTCTACCGCGGCGTGTGCCGATGGGAAACGCCCGGCGGGTAGCGCGCCACCCGTCGCCGGCGGTCGCCGCGAGGTCCGGGCCAGCGGGGCTGGTGCCCGCGATGGCATCAGTCTTGAACCTGCGGGAGGCGGAGGGCTCGATGCTGGTGGGACGAAGCGAAGTCATGCAGCGCCTGCGCACACAGATATCCCGGCTCGGGGCGACGCAGTTTACGGTGTTGGTGACGGGTGAGAGTGGAACCGGGAAGGAACTTGTGGCGCGCAATGTTCATGCGGTCAGCGCGAGAGCCCGTGGCCCCTTTGTCGCGGTCAACTGCGCGGCCCTCGTTGAGAGTCTGCTTGAGGCCGAGCTCTTCGGGATCGAAGAACGGACGGCCACGGGTGTCAAGGGACGCCAGGGCAAGTTCGAGCTCGCAGAGGGCGGCACGTTGTTTCTTGACGAGGTGGGCGATCTCTCGCTGGCTGCACAGGCCAAGTTGTTGCGGGTACTCCAGGATTTATCGGTCGAACGCGTCGGCGGCGGCCGTTCGCGCCCGATGGACACCCGGGTCATTGCCGCCACGAACCGGGAATTGACGACACGGGTACGGCAGGGGCAGTTTCGCGCCGACTTGTACTACCGCCTGTCAGGCGTGGAACTCGCCGTGCCGCCGCTCAGAGAACGGCGGGAAGACGTGCCGATGCTGGTCGATCACCTGCTCGGCCGGCACCAGCGGCTGCGTCGTCTGGTTGCCAGTGAAGAAGTCATCGAAGCGCTATGTGCCTTTGACTGGCCGGGCAACGTCCGGCAGCTCGAACGGGTACTCGAACGGGCGCTGGCGCTCGCCCCGGCGCCAAGGCTGACGCTCGGCGACCTGCCGCCCGAGGTGGTGGGTGACTATCGGACGATGGCCGGTGACCGGCCTGGCTGTGAGCGATCGCTGCGGGCGTGGAGCAGTCGGTATGCCCGGCTGGTGCTTGACCGGTGTGAAGGAAATCGGCGCCGGGCGTGTGACGAACTGGACATCAGTTACCACACGCTCCGTGCGTTGTTGCGGTACGGCGCCGGCGCCTCACCAGGTGACCGCCGTGCCCTCGAGGTTGCAGGGTCACCGCTCGACGGATGTCCGTGAATCGGAGACAGAGGAGGAAGCCATGCTGTTCGTGAAGGTCGCTGAGATGGTGGCGTGTTTTGCCCACTATGTGGTTGACAGCTGGGAAGGGACACTGGCGTATGCCGCGTGCAAGGACGAGCTGCCGCTGTACGCCGATCCCTTTGAGTGCGTGCTGGGATGGGCCATCGCCGAAGGCACGGCGCTGGCCGCGTATGTCACCTGTGTGTATTCGTGAGGAGGATGCCGATGAATCGAATCAGTCGCACTCGTGTCCTGTTCGCCCTGGCCGCGCTGGCTGCGGCTTCGTCGGCGGGCGTGCCGATGGCTGCAGCGCAGGTGGCCCCGGACGTCATCGTCACACGCAACCCCGGTAATCGAATGCTGGTTGAGGTCACTGAAGCTGGAGTCTCCATCCGGAAGGAGATCGCTCCAGAGGGCTCCCTGGTCACCATCACCACGCCGACGGACCATCTCCAGTTGCGGGTCGCGCGCCGGGAGCTGACGGTACTGACCCCGGGTGGATCGGCGAAGGTCGTGCATGGTACTGCGGATGAGGTCAGCCGCCTGCTCACCGTGCTGCAGCAGTCGGATGCCGCGGCCCGCGGGCTCGGCCTGCTCAAGCGGGTGCCCGTCACCAGCCGGCACGTCGGCCAGCAGGCGCTTCTGCTGACACGCGTCATCCTGGAGGCCGGGGTGGGGCAGTCGCCCTCGATGGCCATTACGCAGCGCTGGATCGATGCCGAGTCGGCAAGGGTCGCGGCAGGCCGGCGGGTCAGGCCCGTGGTTACACGGGTCAATCTGACCGAAGTACAGCTCGGGTCGACGCCCGGCGAATGCTGGGACAAATATGTGGCGGAACTGGGCCGGATCTCCGCCGACTACGACGAGTGCACCAGGGACCTCCGTTGGTACCATGCGCTCGACTGGGCCGCGTGCACACTCATCTTCTCAATTCGTGCGGAAGCCACGGCCCTGTGGTTCTTCAACTGCAACGGCGGTCTGCCGTTTGTGAACTGACGCGGAGGTCCCGATGGGCGCGTTTCTGATTTTTCTGCTTCAGGTGCTGCTGGCGGTGCTGGTCACGGGGCTGGTCTTCCCAGTCCTGCTGATCCTGGCGCCCGCCAGCGGATCCCTGGGCCCGGCACCGTTCTATCTCTCAATCGCGGTGGTGTTTCTGCTGCTGCGGCTGGCCTGGCCACGGCGAACCAGCGCTCCCTAGTGTGCACCCGGCGGGGGTGGCGTCGGGTCATCGCGGTTGACCCATTCGTGAGGCGATAGTACGTTGATAGGCGCGAGATGACCACGCCACCCCCTGCCTCATTGAAGAAGACGCCCTTGAACGCCCGGCATCGTGCGCATGGCGCGCGGATGGTGGAGTTCGGGGGTTGGGACATGCCGGTCGAATACACCGGCATCATTGACGAACACATGGCCGTGCGGACGCAGGCCGGCCTGTTCGACGTCAGCCATATGGGCCAGATTGAGATCGCCGGTGCGGACGCACTGGCGGCGGTCCAGTGGATCAGCTCCAACGACGCCTCGCGACTGGCGGACGGGCAGATCCAGTATTCGGCGTTAACCACTCCCGAAGGGACCTTTGTCGACGACATCCTGGTGTACCGGATGACGGCCGAGCATTTCATGCTCGTCGTCAATGCCGGCAACATCATGAAGGACTACGAGTGGATCCGGGCGCGCGTCGCTGAGCGCGGCGGGGATGCCAGTGTGGTCAACTCGAGTTCGCGGTATGCGCTGATCGCCGTGCAGGGCCCGAAGGCCGAGGCCATTCTGCAGCGTCTGACCGCCATTGAGCTCCCCGCGATCAAGTACTACTGGTTTGCCACGGGCGAAGTGGCCGGCGTGCGCGTCACGGTCTCGCGCACGGGATACACCGGTGAAGACGGGTTCGAAGTGTTTGCGCCGCCTGCGCAGGCCGAGGCCGTGTGGAACGCGCTGCTCGATGCGGGCGCGCAGGATGGCATCAAGCCCTGCGGACTCGGTGCGCGAGACACGCTCAGGCTTGAGGCCTCGATGCGCCTGTGTGGGTCCGACATGGACGAGCACACCTCCGTGGTCGAGGCGGGGCTGAGCTGGATTGTCGGCTGGAAGAAGGCTGATTTCATCGGTGCCAGCGCCCTTCGGGCCCAGAAGGCCGGGACGCTTGAGCGGAAGCTTGTCGGTTTCGAGATGGTGGATCGCGCCATTGCGCGCCATGGCTATCCCGTGGTGATTGGCAGCGACACGGTCGGCGTGGTCACGAGCGGTACGCAGACCCCGTTTCTCAAGAAGGCGATTGGCCTGGCCATGGTGCCGGTCTCCCGCTCCGAACCCGGCACGCCCCTTCAGATTGAGATCCGCGGCCGGCGTGTGGCCGCCGTTGTTGTTCCCGAACCTTTCTACAAACGTCCGAAGACGGTCTGACGACCGTCACCTACAGCTCGAGGAGTTGGCATGTATCCGACTGATTTGAAGTACACGAAAGACCACGAATGGGTGCGCGTGATCGGCGATGAGGCGGCCATCGGCATCACCGACTTTGCGCAGAAGCAGCTTGGCGATGTCGTGTTCGTGGAGTTGCCCGACGTGGGTCGCGTCCTCACGCAGGGCGAGGTCTTCGGCACCATTGAGTCGGTCAAGGCCGTGTCGGAACTGTTTTCTCCTGTGGCCGGAGAGGTCATCGCCGTCAATGGCGATCTGGGCGCGCATCCCGAGGCCGTCAACGGCCGGCCGCATGACGCCTGGATGATCAAGGTCCGTGTGTCGAACGCCGGCGATCTCGCCGCGTTGCTCGACGCCGGCCAGTACGAAGCGCTCACGCAGTAACTTTCCCGCCCCCGTTTAGCGAGGTTCGCCGGTGTCCGACACGTTTCAGTCCCGCCATCTTGGTCCCCGTACGCATGAACTGCCGGCGATGCTCTCCGCCGTCGGCGCCTCGTCGCTTGATGCGTTGATCGATGAGATTGTGCCGGCCGACATCCGGCTGAAGGGCGCGCTGGCGTTGCCGGCGGCGGAGACCGAGTCCGCCTACCTCGCACGTCTGCGCGGCGTCGCCGCGAAGAACACGGTCTGCCGGAGCTACATCGGCATGGGGTACTACGACACCATCACGCCGGCCGTCATCCTGCGCAACGTGTTCGAGAACCCGGGCTGGTACACGCCGTATACGCCGTATCAGGCGGAGATTGCGCAGGGGCGCCTCGAATCCCTCCTCAATTTCCAGACGATGGTGACGGATTTGACGGGGATGGATGTCGCGAATGCCTCGCTGCTTGATGAAGCGACAGCGGCGGCCGAAGCGATGACGTTGCTCGCGCGTGTCTCGAAGCGGCAGAGCGCAAATACGTTCGTCGTGTCGCCGCGCATCTTCCCGCAGGTGCGCGACGTGCTCATGACGCGCGCGGAACCACTCGGCATCACACTTCGGTTCGAAGACCCGGGCACGGCCACGCTTGATGAGGACGTGTTCGGCGTGTATGTGCAGTCACCGGATGACCACGGGGAGGTGCGCGACCTGAAGGTCCTGATCGAGCGCGCGCATGCGGCGGGCGCCCTTGTCGCCGTGGGGTCCGACCTGTTGTCGCTGGCGTTGTATGCCCCGCCCGGAGAGGCGGGCGCTGACGCGGTCATCGGGTCGGCGCAGCGCTTCGGCGTCCCCCTCGGCTACGGCGGGCCACACGCGGCGTTCTTCGCCACCCGCGAGTCGTTTGTACGCCAGGCGCCGGGCCGAATCATCGGCGTGTCGGTGGACTCGAAGGGCCGGCGCGCGTATCGCATGGCGTTGCAGACGCGTGAACAGCACATTCGCCGTGAGAAGGCGACGTCCAATATCTGCACCGCGCAGGCGCTGCTCGCGAACATCGCGGCGTTTTACGCCTGTTATCACGGGGCTGAGGGCATCCGGGCCATCGCGACGCGGGTGCACGGCTACACGGCCAGACTCGCGGCGGCCCTGAGCGCGGCTGGATGGACGCAGACCAACGCGGCCTATTTCGACACGTTGCGTCTTGAAGGCACCGCGGCACAGGTGGCCGGGGTCAAGGCGGCGGCGGAGAAGCGGAAGATCAATTTCCGGTATCCGTCCGAAACCGTCGTGCAACTGTCGCTGGACGAGACGGTCACCGGTGGGGATTTCGCGGACGTCGTCGCCACGTTCGGCGAGGCCGCGGGTGCGGCGATCACGGTGCCGGCGACCGGAGCGCCGATCGCGCAGGCCCTCGCGCGGACGTCGACGTATCTGACGCATCCCGTCTTTAACACCCACCACTCGGAAACGCAGATGATGCGCTACATCCGGATGCTGGAGAAGAAGGACATCGGTCTCGACACCGCGATGATTCCGTTGGGCTCGTGCACAATGAAGCTCAACGCGGCGGCCGAGATGATGCCGGTCACCTGGGCCGAGTTCTCGAAGATCCATCCGTTCGCGCCGAAGGCGCAAGCCGCCGGGTATCAGCAGGTGATCGACGACCTGGAGAAGGCGCTGTGTGTCGTCACCGGGTTCGCGGCCGTCTCGCTGCAGCCCAACTCCGGCGCGCAGGGTGAATTCGCCGGACTGCTGGTCATCCGCGCCTATCAGCACAGCCAGGGGCAGACTCACCGGGACGTCGTGCTGATTCCCCAATCGGCACACGGCACCAATCCCGCGAGCGCCGCAATGGTCGGCCTGAAGGTTGTGGTCGTCGCCTGTGATGCGCTCGGCAACATTGACGTGGCGGATCTCAAAGCGAAGGCCGAAGCGCACAAGGACAAGTTGTCGTGCCTGATGGTGACGTATCCGTCCACGCACGGCGTGTTCGAGGGCGGCATCCGCGAGATTTGCGCAATCATCCATGCCAACGGCGGTCAGGTCTACATGGACGGCGCCAATATGAACGCGCAGGTGGGCCTCACCAGTCCTGCGTCGATTGGCGCTGATGTGTGCCACCTGAATCTGCATAAGACCTTTGCGATTCCGCACGGCGGCGGCGGCCCCGGCATGGGACCGATCGGCGTGGCCGCACACCTCGCGCCCTTCCTTCCGGGGCACGCGGTGGTGCCGATGGGTGGCGCATCAGGCGTGACGGCTGTGTCGGCGGCGCCGTGGGGCAGTGCGAGCATCCTGCTGATCTCGTACGGCTACATCTCCATGCTCGGTGGCGAAGGCGTGACGGCGGCGACCAGGTTTGCGATGCTCAACGCCAACTACATCAAGGCCCGCCTTGAGAAGCACTACCCGGTGCTCTATGCGGCGGCGAATGGCCGGGTCGCACACGAACTCATTTTCGACCTGCGTCCGTTCAAGGCGCACGGCGTGGATGAGACCGACGTGGCCAAGCGGTTGATGGACTACGGCTTCCACGCGCCGACGGTCTCGTTCCCTGTGGCAGGCACGTTGATGGTCGAGCCGACGGAAAGTGAACCGCTGCAGGAACTCGACCGGTTCTGCGATGCGATGATCGCAATACACGGGGAAATTCAGGACATCATCAGCGGGAAGTCCGACAAGCTGGACAACGCCCTGAAGAACGCGCCGCACACGGCCCAGGACGTGTCAGCGACTGAGTGGAACCACAGATACACCCGCGAGCAGGCGGCGTATCCAGTGGCATCGCTGCGTCAGCACAAGTTCTGGCCGACGATTTCGCGCATCGACAACCCCTACGGCGACCGCAATCTCGTGTGTGCGTGCCCGCCGATGTCCGACTACGAATAGGGCGCAGACGCGCCGACGCGGCGCCTGAATGCCTCGAGCAGACGCCGCGTGACCGTCCCCGGCGCTCCGGTGCCGATGACCCGTGTCCCGACACGCACGACGGGGGTCACTTCGCGCGTTGTACCTGTAATGAACGCCTCGTCGGCGCGATAGACCTCCTCAGGCCCGAAGGAAGCTTCGTCGGTGGCAACCCCGGTGTCGCGTGCGAGCTCGATTACAAACTGCCGCGTGATGCCGGGCAGCAGGCCGTCGGCCAGCGGCGCCGTGCGCAGGCGGCCGCCGGACACGATGAAGAAATTCGACTGCGAACATTCCACGATGTGGCCGTCATGGTTCTGCATAAGGGCTTCGTCCGCGTGATGGCGGAGCGCCTCCTGCATCGCCAGCGCGTTGTTGAGCAGATTGTTCGACTTGATCGTGGGGTTCAGCGCGTCCGGATGATTGCGGCGGACATCGACCAGTGCCACCGCAATGCCTTCGGTGAACGTCCGGTCCGGTGGCGCGGGAAAGGTCTTGACGATAATCACAACGGTCGGTGTGGGGCAGGCGGCCGGGTTGTAGGTCAGCGCTCCAACACCGCGCGTCAACAGGATCCGGATGTACGCCTCCGGCAGAACACCCATCAGTCTGTCGTGCGCCGCCATCGTGTCCGTCATCCAGCCCGACATCTGCGCGTCCGTGAACGGCACGTCAAGCGCCATCAGGCCGGCCGACCGGCGCAGCCGGTCCATGTGGGGCCCGAACAGAAACGGCTCCCGGCGGTAGGTGCGCAGGGTTTCATAGACCCCCTCGCCGTAGAGGAACCCGTGGTCAAACACCGGCACCATGGCCTCCGCCGCAGGGGTGATCCGGCCATTCACATACACGACTGCCTGATGTGCGCTCATACGTGCGCGTATAGTACGCTCCCTCCGACGGGTTATGCGAGTTCTCAACACGGCACAGATGCGGGACGCCGACCGGCGCACGACAGACGACGTGGGGATCCCGTCGATTGTGCTGATGGAAAACGCGGGACGGCAGGTGGTCACGGCGATCGAAGCCACCTTCGAGGATGCCTCCGCGCTGACCTATGCAGTCCTCTGCGGCAAGGGTCAGAACGGCGGTGACGGGTTTGTCGTGGCGCGCGTGCTGCGAGAGCGCGGCGTCGACGTGGCGGTGTATCTGGTCGGCACCGGTGCGGACGTGCGCGGGGATGCGCGGACGAACCTGCAAGTCCTGTCGAATCTCTCGGTCGATGTCGTGGAAATCGCCGACGCGGCGGCGTGGGAACTGCACGCGCCGGCCGTACTGGGCGCGGATGTGGTTGTCGACGCGCTGTTCGGCACGGGCCTGCGTGGGCCGCTGTCCGGCCTTGTTGAATCCATCGTTGAAGACCTGAACGCGTCCGACGCGCCGGTGGTGGCCGTTGACCTGCCGAGCGGACTCGACGCGAGCGAGGCCGCCGTGCCGGGGCCCGCCGTCGACGCGACACTGACGGTCACATTCGGTGCGCCGAAGATTCCGCACGTCCTTCCCCCGGCAGAAGACCACGTCGGCAGTCTAGTGATCGCGGACATCGGGATTCCGCGGTCGGTGATTCAGCAACTCGACGGCCCGTGGCTGGAACTCCTCACAAAAGACGCGATGCGGCGTCACGTAACTCCGCGACCGGCCGAGAGCCAGAAGGGCGACTACGGTCGCGTGCTCGTGGTGGGAGGCTCGACCGGCAAGACGGGAGCGGCCTGGCTGGCGGCCATCGCCGCGCTTCGCTCCGGCGCCGGCCTGGTCACCGTGGCCACGCCGCGATCGTGTCAGCCGGTGCTTGCCTCGCTGGGCGCCGAGTACATGACGCTGGCCCTGGAGGAAACCGCCGACGGCCATGTCGCGTTTGAGGCGGTGGACGCCGTGCTTGAGTTCGACGCCGATGTGATCGTGCTCGGTCCTGGCCTGGGACGCAGTCCGTCGGCCGCAGCCTTCGTGCACGCAGTGGTCGAACGCGCCGGGATTCCCGTCATCCTGGACGCCGATGCCTTGTACGCCTTCACCGGCGAGACCGACCGTCTTCAGGGGCGTGACGATGTACCCGTGGTGATTACGCCGCATCCGGGGGAGATGGCGCGGCTGCTCGGTGTCTCGATTGACAAGGTCCAGGCGCGGAGGGTGGAGATAACACGCGACCTTGCCACCTCCCGGCACCTGCATGTGGTCCTGAAGGGGCACAGAACCGTGGTGGCGGGCCCTGACGGCCGCGTCAGCCTCAATATGACCGGTAACCCCGGTATGGCGACGGGGGGCACCGGCGACGTCCTGGCTGGCATGATTGGCGCCTGGTGCGCCCAGTTGCTCGACGCCTCGGCCGCCTGTCAACTCAGCGTGTATGTGCACGGCCTGGCGGGGGACCTCGCCGCTGCGGATGAAGGAGAGGTCTCGATGATCGCGGGTGACATCGTCGACCGTCTGGGGGATGCCGTGCTTGAGTTAACGGCGCAGAAACGGGCGGACGCATGAGCCAGCGCCTTCTCACCCACTCGTCGTCGGAAGCCGAGACCGTCGCGGCGGGACGGCACCTCGCCGAGATGTTGTCGCGCGGGGATGTCGTGCTGATCTCAGGACCGTTGGGGGCGGGGAAGACGGCGTTTGTGCGCGGACTCGCGGAAGGGTTGGGCGCCGCGTCGGGTGATGTGTCGAGCCCGACGTTTACCCTGATCCAGCAATACGCGGGCCGCCTGCCGCTGTTTCACGCAGACCTGTATCGCCTGAACGAAGCCGAAGCGGCGGATCTGGGACTGGAAGAAACAGGCGAGGATGGCGTGCTCGCGGTGGAGTGGCCTGATCGCTGGACGCACACTCCGGTGCACGCGTGGCACGTGGCCATCGCGGATGACGGCGGCGACGAGCGCACGATCGTGCAGGTGCGGACCTACTCGACGCGGTAGTTTGGCGCTTCCTTGGTGATGATCACGTCGTGCACGTGGCCCTCACGCATGCCGGCGGTCGTGACACGAATCAGTTCAGCGTCGCGCTGCAACGTCGGGATGTCCGCGCAACCGGTGTAGCCCATCCCGGCGCGCAACCCGCCCATGAGCTGATGAATCATCGCCGCGACCGAGCCCTTGTGGGCGACGCGGCCTTCAATGCCTTCCGGCACGAGCTTGTCGGTGTTGCCTTCGAGTTCAAATTCATCCTGGAAGTAGCGATCGCGGCTGCCGCGACGCATCGCGCCCAGTGAGCCCATGCCGCGATATTCCTTGAAGCTGCGGCCCTGGTAGAGAATGACTTCGCCGGGGCTCTCGTCGGTGCCGGCAAACAGGCTGCCGACCATCACGGCGCTGGCGCCAACGGCGATCGCCTTGGTGATGTCCCCGGAATACCGGATGCCGCCATCAGCGATGATCGGCACGTCGCGACCCGCCGCGGCGCGTGCACAGTCGGCCACGGCGGTAATCATCGGCACACCGATGCCGGCGACCACACGCGTGGTGCAGATCGAGCCGGCCCCGATGCCGACCTTTACAGCATCCACTCCGCGATCGATCAGCGCTGTCGTGGCCGCGGCGGTCGCGACGTTGCCGGCGACCATGTCGACGTCCGGGTAGTCCGCACGCAGCTTCTCAACCATGTCGAGTACGCCCTGCGAGTGTCCGTGAGCCGTGTCGATGATGAGAATATCCACGTGGGCCGCGATGAGCGCGGCGGCCCGCTCCGGCGTATCCTTGCCGACGCCGATGGCGGCGCCCACGCGCAGACGGCCGAGGTCGTCCTTGCAGGCGAAGGGATACTTCACCAGTTTCTGGATGTCCTTGACGGTGATCAGGCCCTTGAGCCGGTAGTCGGCATCGACGACCAGGAGTTTCTCCACCTTGTGGTGGTGGAACATCTCTCGCGCCATGTCGAGCGTCGTGCCGACCGGCACCGTGATGAGGTTCTCCTTGGTCATGATCGCCGAGATGGGGCGATCGGTGCTGGTCGCGAAGCGCAGGTCGCGGTTGGTCAGGATGCCCACCAGACGGCCTTCCTTGCTGCCGTCGTCAGTGATGGGAACGCCGCTGATGCGGTAGCGCTTCATGAGTTCGAGCGCTTCGAAAATCTGGTGGGCGGGGGAGAGCGTGATCGGATTGACGATCATGCCGCTTTCGGACCGCTTCACACGGTCCACTTCCTGCGCCTGCTCTTCGGGACTGAGGTTCTTGTGGATGATGCCGATGCCGCCCTGCTGCGCCATCGCGATCGCCAGACGGCTCTCGGTGACGGTGTCCATGGCGGCGGAGAGAATCGGCACGTTGAGCCGGATGCGCCGTGTCACGCGGGAGGAGATGTTGACCGCACTGGGCAACACCTGCGAGTGCCTCGGCACCAGCAGCACATCGTCAAACGTCAGCGCTTCCGTCAGTCCACGCCCCACCTGTGCCGCCGCTCCCAACGTCTCACTCATCGCGTCATTCCCTCACATCCAGCCAACCGCTCATCCGCCCAGCAACCCATCCGCCCAGCCGCTAGGCGCCATGACATTTTTTGTACTTCTTCCCGCTGCCGCAGGGACAGGGATCGTTCCGCCCGACTTTGGGCTCGTCGCGCCGAACCGTCCTGATGTCGGCGTCGTCGCCGCCCGTGCGCGCGGGGATCGGCGCTCCGGATGTGGAGGCTCCTCGCGGCAGGGCCGTCGCTCCCGCGCTGGCTGACGCG
>Ga0222713_10002702_pt1 | contig 18736 bp, 20 predicted proteins | sample C33_649DmetaG_FD_165061 | JGI IMG/M metagenome (GOLD analysis project Ga0222713, IMG submission 165061) | Estuarine water microbial communities from San Francisco Bay, California, United States - C33_649D | ecosystem: Environmental > Aquatic > Marine > Unclassified | place: USA: California...
AAGATAAAGGAAGCGAACTTCCAAAAATCATGCTTGTTCTTGACTCTCTTGGTAACCTTGCAACAAATAAAGAACGCGGGGACGCAATGAGCGGTAATGATAAAAAGGATATGACTAAGCAACAAGAACTTCGTTCATTATTCCGTGTAATTACAACGGATCTTGCTGAAATGAAGATTCCTTTTATTTTTACCAATCACACATATGCAAGTATCGGTTCATTTATTCCAGGACAAACAATTTCTGGAGGTGGCGGTGCTATCTATAATGCATCAGTAATCTTACAGCTTTCTAAAGCTGGTCTTAAAGAAGGCGGTGATGAAGCGGCTGCTGCTGGAGTTCAAAAAACCGGTATTATCGTTACATCAAAAGCTGCAAAGAATCGTTTTGCTCGACCTATTCCTGTTAAGTTCCATATCAGTTTCTATAAAGGCATGAATCCTTATGTTGGATTAGAAACATTTATTAACTGGGAAAACTGCGGAATCCAACGCGGTAAGATTCTTGACCAAAAAGTATTCGATAAGTATGTAGCTGGTAAACCTGCTGAGGCAGTAATTGCACCAACTCGTTGGGAGCATAAGATGGAAGATGGTACCGTTAAAGTATTCTATCTTGAACCAAAAGAAACAGCAAGAACTATCGTGGTACGTCACCTTGGTTGTGAAGTAAAACCAAATGAATTGTTTACATCAAAAGTAATCACTGAAGAAGTTCTTCGAGAACTTGATGAAAAGATTATTAAGAAAATGTTCATGCTTCCAAATATCGCTGATCTTAGTGAACTTGAAGATATGGAAATTGCTGATGATGTATTAGACAACGAAACTGATAACAATGAGGATTAATCCAAATAAACTTGAAGTGAAATATGCCCTGGAACTATATATGGAGGTTCCAGGGTTTCCTTCACAACAGGATATTCTTTATGTTATGATTCGTTCTCTTGAAGATCAAGACTTAATTGATAAAGAATTTAATCCTGACAACATGTGGAGTGCACTTCGCACATGCTTTGGAACTATCACGGAAATTCGTGAGTTCTTAAATTCAATCTCTGAAGGAGATGATCCATATTTAGAAAAAACAAAAACAGATAAACGGGGTGGCTATTTTAGGCTAATTAGAAACCCGTGGATGTAAACTATTTAACATTACAGTATATAAATTAATATGGTAGCTACACACTTAGAAAAGATATTTTTTCACTATCTCTTGGAAAGACGGGAGCTTCTTGGCATAGTTAAGTCAAGATTTTTTGAAACTGCTGATATTCGAAAGATATACGAAGTAATTCAAGAGTTTGCAGAAAAGTATAATGAAACACCTTCTAAATCTCAGATCAATGAATTGATTAAGATGAAAGGTTTATCCGAGGAACTTGATACAACAAAGATTGATTATTTGTATGAGGTTAATCTTAAAGAGTATGAAGAAGATTGGTTAAAAGAAACAGCGGAATCTTGGATTGAATATAAGAATCTTGACTTATCCGTATTTGATCTTTTAAACTATCTTAAGACTACCAAGGTAACAACTGAAAATGTTAAAGACGTTGTTCAAAACGCAAAAAACATAATCACAGAAAGAAACAACATTCAATTTAATTTCGATGAAGGTCTTGACTTCTTTAATCCTGAATCTCACTTACAACCCGCAACTGATACTTTTAGTTCAGGCATTCCAATGGTGGATCTCGTTCTTGGGGGAGGTTGGTATTCAAAAGCTCTTTTCTGTTTTATAGGTGAAATGAAAATTGGTAAATCTATTTGGTTGGCCAATGTAGCCGCTAATAGTGTAAAACTTGGATATAACACAGCTGTTCTTTCTCTTGAAATGAGAGATCGTAAACTTATTAAACGTCTTGGTGCAAATCTTCTTGGTATTAACATGAAAGAATACGCAAAAGTTGCTGAGGATAAGCAGTTAATGAAAAAGAAGATTGGTAACATGGGTTATGAAAGTTTACAAGTTCCTGGTAAATTATACGTAAAGGAATTTCCTACTTCATCCGCTGGTGTTCCTGACATTGAAAGATACCTATTAAAAATGGAGGAACTTAAAGGTATTAAGTTTAAAGTAATTGTTCTTGACTACATTAATATCTTAAAGAACTGGAGAAATCCTAACTCAGAAAATACATACATGAAGATTAAACAAATTGCTGAAGATGCTCGTGCTATGGCAATGAGAAATAACTGGGCAATCATTACAGCAACTCAGATTAATCGTTCAGGTTTTGGTAGTACTGACTTATCTGCTACTAACATTTCGGAATCAGCTGCATTAGGACATACTGTAGATGCTATGTTTGGTATCATACAAGATGAAATGATGCACGCAAACCGTGAATATATTCTCAAACTTATTGCTAACCGTGATGATGGTTACAAAAATGCTCGACAAAAATTTTTAATTAACTATGATCTTATGCGAATTACGCAAGACATGGATTCCCAAATGATAACAGAATAATGAAAGAAGACAAAATTTTTAACAACCGATATAATACAGGCGAGATTGAATATGAAGTGTTTGGGAAAATCCAAGTACATGAAAAATTTCTGCCTCGAGATGTATTTGAAGAATACCTCGAAAATAAACTTCAAGATGAACTTTATGAAATCTTCATAGCTGCTGATTTTTATGAAGAGTACTCAAAAAACAAAAAAGTCGTAAGAAGTGATGTATCACGAGTTTATTACTACTTTGATGATAATCTAAAAAACACAAAAGCAATTTCACCAATTGAAAAGTTTATTGCTATTGCTGAGTTTATGAGTATTCCGTATGAACAGCTATATGAAGAATTAGCCCCAGTTTACAAAGAAGCTCTATTACGAGAGCTTGATGAAAAGTATAAGATATTTTCTAAAAGAAAGATCAAAAGATTATTCTAAAAACTGAGTATACTTTTGTGTATATAAATTAAAATAGAAAATTCTATAATGGCTCACAATTCACTCATTAACGATATTAGGTGTAACATTGACATTGCAAAACAAGAAGGTGAATACTATGTTATTCACGGCTGGGTTTTTAATGAAAATCGTCCTTTAAGCACAATCAAGTTAGTAACAGGTTACTATCATGAATTGATTGATTTGCAAAAAAGAACCGATGTTGTAGATTTTTACAAAACAGCAAATGCTGAGTTATGTGGGTTTACAATTAGAATACCAATTAATACCGTTAAAGAATCAATTCATCTACAAGTATTTACAGAAAAAAGCTGGGAAAGTTTTTATGTTATAGATAACATTAAGTTAGCACCGCTAATTAATGATAATGGGTTTAAGCAGACTAAACCAGAATTTTTAGTAGTTGATGATTTCTATAAAGATCCTGATGCAATTCGGGATTTTGCTCTTACATTAGAATATAAAGAACAAAAAGATTACTATAAAGGACAAAGAACCGAAACACCGTATTTTGTAGATGGGACTAAAGAAATCTTTGAATCTCTTCTTAATCGTAAGATTACTAATTGGGATCATCATATGTCGGGTAAATTTCAATACTGTACAGCGTATGAACAATTAGTTTATCATCATGATATTCAATCTTTTGCTGCTGTGGTTTATCTAACTCCGGAAGCACCGCCTGAAAGTGGTACTGCTTTTTTTCGTAGAAAGAATACAAAACAATATAAAAACTTATCTGATGAAGAAGCGGCTACTCTAAATAAAACACAAAAGGAACTACTTTTTGAAACTTATTTAGAAAATGCTGTTTATGACAGAACTCGATGGGAGCTTATAGATCTTATAGGCAATCGTTACAATCGTCTTGTTATTTGGGACGCACAATTATTTCATGCCGCCAATGCTTACTTTGGTGGAAACATTAATGACTCAAGATTATTTCATATTTTCTTTTTTGACGCAGAATAACTTATGGTAAAAATAGATGCAAAAAGAATCTGGCTTATATCAGATACACACTTAGGAGTTAGAACAAACTCAAGAGAGTGGATGGACATAATAGAAGATTACTTTAAAAATACTTTCATACCTTTACTTAAAAAGGAATCAAAACCCGGTGATGTTCTTGTTCACTGTGGTGATGTTTTTGACTCGAGGCAGTCAATTAATCTTTATGTTTTAAATAAAGGTCTTGAAATCTTTGAGGAAATTAACAAGATCATGCCAATCTACATGATCATTGGTAATCATGACATTTTTATGAAATACTCTAACGATATTAATTCGTTAAAGATATTTAAGCACATGCCAGACATTCATATTTACCAAGAACCTACTCTTGCTCAACTTGGTCCTAAGAAAGCACTATTCATGCCTTGGGTTGAGGATTCAAATGAGTTTGCTGAAATTGTAAATGCACCAGAGAATCGGGCTGACATTATGTTTTGCCACACAGATATTAAAGGAATGTCTTTTAACAAGTTTGTTAAAATTGAAGAAGGTTCTGACCCTGATAAATTCTCTCACTTTGAAAGAGTTTACTCTGGTCATATTCACTATGCTCAAAAATACAAAAACGTAAGAATGCTTGGTTGCCCGTATGAACTTACTCGTTCTGACAGTGGCAATAAAAAATCTGTTTGGTTACTTGACTTAGAAACAAATGAAGAAACCAGTTTTGAAAATACAAGATCACCTAGATTTGTAAAGTATAAACTCGAATGGATATTGGAACAGCCTGTTGGTAAACTTCAAGAAATGTTTGATAACAACTTTGTGGATATTCTTGTTACACCAACATGGTCACTTAAGTTTCCGTTTTCTATGTTTGCAGAAAAGTTCAGCGGTTATCGCAAAATTAATCCTATCATTACTGAAGGTGAAGAGATTATGACAGAAGACGGCGAAATTGTTGAATCATATGAAGAAATTAATTTATCTAATCTAATCGAAAAGCACATCGATTCTTTACCTTACTCAGAAAACGTAAAAGAAAACCTTAAAAAGGTAAGTGCTAAATTTTATCAAGAAACATTAAAAGAACTAGAAGAAAAACGATCATATGAAAATCAAATCGATTGAGTGGAAAAACTTTGGTAGTTATGGTAATACAAATCAGAAAATTGAATTTGATAGTAACCAGGGTAATTTCTATCTAATAGTTGGAGGAAACGGTGCTGGTAAATCTACAATTTCTGATGTTATTAAGTTTGGTCTTTATGGCCGAGTTGATAGTAAGAAATTGAGAGAACTACCAAATCGTTTTAACAATAACTTAATGGCAAAAATAGTAATAGAAAAAAATCCTACTACTACAGCAACCATTGAAAGAGGAATAGCGCCTAACCATTTTAGACTTCTTATTAATGGAGTTGAGTATGACCAGGCTGGTAAGAAAAACATTCAAGAATATCTTGAAGAAGAAATCTTAGGAATACCTTACTATGTTTTTAACAACATGGTGTCATTATCTATTAATGACTTTAAGAGTTTTATTAGTATGGGTGCTCATGATAAACGAATGATCATTGATAGATTATTTGGTTTAGAAATCTTAGGCCACATTAAGTGGAAGATTAAGTATAAGCTAAAAACACTTAAAGAATATCTTGATAACATTGACACTGAAATCTCTGTTCTTGAAAGAAGTATTCAAACTTCAAATCAAGAATTGGAAAACTTAAACGAAAAACTAAAAACTGCCGGTGAAGAAAAACGCAAGGACTTAATTGAAAAGATTGAAAAATATCAAGAGTTCATTGCAAATGCAGGTGCTAAGTTACAAGAGATTTCCGAAAAAGATAAAGAGATTCAAGATGCTATGAGTCTTTGGAATAGTAAGTTAAGTGAACAAAAAGCCGAAGAAAGAATCTGTACTGAAAAGATACACTTATATGAAAAAGGCAAATGTCCAACATGTGAAAGTGATTTAACAACTGATGCTCATAAATCAATGTTTGAAGAGTTCTTGCGTAGAAACCAAGATGCTAAAAATCTTACAGTTGAGATAAAAGAAAAAACTGACGCTTTACATGAAAGACAAAAAGCTGTTCGAAAAATATATGAAGAAGTTCGTACTAAAAAGACAACAGCAGAAACTCATATTAATTCTTGGCGTAATGAATTGGTAAAATTAAATGAAGGCAAGGTTGATAACTCACAAACTGAATCCTTAGAAAATATCATTGAAGATGCTAAGACAAAAAAGGATGGCGCTATTATTAAGAAAAGCGAAGAAGAGAAAAAAGGTAACTTTTTAAGAATCGTTGAAGATGTATTTGGAGATAAGGGTGTTAAGTTATCTGCTCTTAAAAGAATCGTACCTCTTCTTAATGCAGAAATACGAAAAGTAATGGCTGATCTTAACATGGACTATCGAGTTACCTTTAATGAAGAGTTTGATGTTGACATTCAGCATTTAGGATTTAAGGTTTCACCAGAACAATTAAGTACCGGAGAAAGAAAGAAAGTAGATTTTGCTACACTAGTTGCATTAATAAGATTAATGAAAATCCGTTTTGCTGGACTGAACCTAACTTTTCTTGATGAAATCTTTTCTTCTATTGATTCGGATGGAATCCATCATATATTAAAAGTACTACATAAAACTTGTCGTGAACTTAATTTAAACATATTTGTAATTAATCATAGTCAGTTACCAACTGAAATCTTTGACTACAAACTTGAAATTCAAAAAAATAACGGCTTTTCAAATTTAACCATAGAAAAGATAGGTTGATATATAACTAAATGGCAAAGACAAACTTCTTACACAAGTATAATACAGATAATGTACATTCACGAGCTGTTATAGTCGGCCTCGTGAATTTGCTAAATACTCGTGTCCAATATGAAAACATTCTATCTGATACCAATATAGATGTGGTAACGGTGCCATTCTTCTATAGCATGACTGGTGATGAAAGATTTCTACAGGATTACTTCTTAGAATGGAATGATTGTGTTCATCCTAAAATTGCAGATGGTAACTATGATGTAATACCAAGAGGGATAGTTACATTAACAGCAAACGCAATTAACACCACAGCAATGACCCACAGATTTGTTCGTGGTAGTTATGTAAAAGAAGTAGCTGGGCAATTACAAACATTTAATGCTTTTCTAAATTCAATTCCGTTGTCAATGACATTTGATGTTAAGATTGAAACTGATACGAATTTAGATGCATTTAAGATACAGCAGTCTATTATAGAAACTTTCTACAAAACACAAGTTTATTCTGTAAGTTACAAAGGATTTAGAGTTCCTTGTCAAGTAGGCTTTCCTGAAGATTACGGACTGGATAAAACTTTTGAATTTACATATCAAGCTGAAACTAAAATTTTAATTAGTTTTTCTCTTGCAGTAGAAACATACTTACCTGTAATTGATCCAACAACCGAAAGAAAAAATTCAAATCGTATTACATCAGCAGGCGGCGCTGGTTTAGGCCTATCAGAATTTAATGATAAAAGTATTTTGAAGTTTACTTTTAATTCACCAACTCCAAATGCAACTTATTTTTCAGGAAGTACTCTTCCAATTTCTTGGTCAAACACTGGAACTATTTTAAGAACAAACATTTACTACAGATTCCCAGGATTAGGCGGTGATTGGTTATTCTTAGCAAGATCAGCAGAAAATAAAGGTTCTTTTGATTGGTCTATCCCATTTTTAAATATAAGTGGTGATACTGTTGCAAACGATCCAATACGTGTAACCGCTAATTCAGCTACAGGAAAAGGCGCAAAACTTAGAGCTATCATAAATTCAAGCGGAGAGGTTGAAAAGATAGTAATTTTTGATGGCGGGTTTGCTTATACAAACGGAGATACTATAGAAGTTTCACCTTTGATATTACCACCGCCAGGAGTACCATCATTCACAGCGCCAACGATTACAGCAAATGTACAAGATGGCAGAATTATCGGTTGTAATATAATTGACCCAGGCGCTAACTTTGAACCTACACCGACAAATTATATTGAGTTAAAGATTGAAAATGATGTAGATGAGTCAATTTATCAAGTATATGAAACTGCGTTCGGGTTTAAAGCAGATGCTGATCCTTTCTTTGATCCTATGGGTCCAGGAATGAAACAGTTAAAAAACCTAAACCCAACAGTTGCTGATCTTGTTGCGCAAGGTGTTACTCTTGTCGGACAAACAATCAGCGGTCCCGCTACGGAAATAGGGTCAAAAATCCTATCAGCCGATGCGATAAATAATTTATTAGTTATTGATAAAGATGTTACCCTTCTAATCACAGATGGGGAATATACTTTAGAAAAGCAAACTGCAATCTTCGAAATACAGTGATAAAAATGTAATTAAGAAGCAGAATATATAGTATAGATTAAAAATATCAACAAAAAATGTCAAATCTTAAGAAAAGAGTAGAAGTTCTTCTTGGTACAACACAGGTACCTGAAGTTCGTGAGGCTTGTACTGAGGCGTTAACCAAATTTTCGGGAAGTATTATTCCGACAACGCCATTTAGCCAGTCAAGTGTAATCGAAGAATCCATTGTAAATACATTAATTGAATCAATTGAAAATGTTGATGAAAACGTAACAAAGGATTTCATTAGCGTAGAAAAAAGAATCATGGGAATGAATAACCTTGGAGTTCGTAAAGCAATTTCTGCTGTTATGGAAGATGAGTTATCAAAACACCCAACGGTTCGTTACATTGTAGAAAACCTTCGTCGTTTAAATGACGTTCCTGAGTGGATTGCTGCTGATACAGCTATGGAAGCTCTCGCAAACTTTGAATGGTCTCCAGTAGTTCGTGAACACTTAAGTATTCTTAAGGAAAACACTGCTAAATATGCTGAAGACATTAAAATCTATAAAGCAGTTGCTGAGGCTAAAAGTTCAAGATCTTCTTATCTTATGACTGGATTGGAAAAACATGTAGATTCTTACTTAAATCGTAGAACTGCAACCAATCGTGCTAAGCTTATGGAATCTTTAAACAAATTCATTTTTGATCCAGCTATTAAAAATCTATACAACATCGTTGCTGAATCAGCTAACGGTTTCCAAATTAAAGCTGATTCTAATGACGCTTACTTTAAAAATGTTTATTCACCGGTTTATGTAAATGAAGGTGTTGAACATTTTACAGTATTTGGTAAAGCATTCAGTAAAAAAGGTGATGATGTTACTCCACTTACCGAAACTGAAATGGAATATCTTCCAGAAAACTTTATGTGGTTAGCAAATTACTTGCTTCAGCCAAACGTTGAGATTTCTGAAGGTGGAATTAAAATCTTTTCAAGAGATAAGAAAGTAGAAATCATTGAAGAAAATGAGTTACCTGTTGTAAAAGTTAACGGCAAGGCTGTTACCAATGCTGATTTTGAAAAAGTTTATCTAAACTCTGGAATCTTTAGAGTTGAAGAAAGAGAAGTTCTTTCATCAGTATATAAAATTGTTGAAAATTGGGGAATGATTTTCGAACTTGATTTCGTAAAATCAATCTTTTCTAACTCTAATCCTAATCGTCGTGTAGATATCTTTAATACAGGAGATAAACTTCATATAAATAAAATCGATACAGTTATGAATGAAAACATTTTCATTGCTGATTGTAACGGTACACAATCCCGTAACATGGTTCTTGAGTTTATGAACTATGATCTTGGGAAAACTTTCTCTAACATGCTTTCTAAAGATGAAGTTAAATTAAATGAACTAGAGGCTAAAAGAAAAGAATATCTTGACGCTATCGCATTTCTTGAAGCTCGTAAATCTAAAATCGACAGTATTGAAGACAGTACTGTTCGTGAATCTGAAGAAGTTAAAGAAATCTTTGAAGCAATTAACGAAGAAATCACTCGCCTTAAAGAATCTTATGCTAATGTATCAAATGAAATCAAAAACTTTACCACAGTATCTGAAGGTGTTGGGGTAAATGTAAATGACGAAGTTGAGCATTTAAAAAAAAAGCAAGAGTAACAGGCCTTAGTCAATCTGACAAAGAAATCACTTTACAATACGAAGACGGAAAAACTGCTAAAGTAGATCCTACAGAAATTAAAGTACTTAAAAAAGCCTCCTCGGCACAACCTGGCAACGATCTTGAGATAATCACTCAAATTGACGGTGCTTCAGTTGGTGTCAAGGAGGCTAAAGAGTTTGTAAAAGGCAAACTTAAAGATGATTACGATGGACCAGGCGCTGGTGAAGAAATCATGATTAAGGCTCTTGACTTTACAAAAAAGGGTGATGATGATAACATTACCATTCTGTATGGCGGCGGTAAAGAAATTGAAGTGAAGAAGAAATTCGTAGAACCTACGGAACTATTTGAAACTGGTGTATATAATTCTGAAACGGATACCAATACTAACCCTAAAACCGATGAAAACAAACCCGATGCGGTTGGTGCAGTGGTTGATAGATTATCTGAAAGACTTAAAGAAATAACAAGTTCACTTGAAGAAATGAGATTATTTGTAAAAGACAATTCATCTTTATCTCATGATTCACTTGATAAATGTATTAATGAATTAGGTTCTTATTTGAAAAGTCTAGAAGAAGAGGTTAAGAATGGTGCTTCCGCAATTGTAAACTAAATAACAAATGGCAAATTACGTAGAACCAGAAGAACTTAAAAAAGAAGTTCTAATATCACTTGAAAAAGGTGAACTAACACCAAGAGCTATCGAAATCTTTCAAAGAATGGCAAAAGAAATGTCAAAGAAATTTCGATATAAGGATGAAGAAGATCGTAAAGATTGTATAGCATTCGCTATGATGGATGTTATCAGATATTGGAAAAGTTTCAATCCTGAAAAATCAAAATATCCTTTTGCTTACTATACGCAAATACTAAAGAACGGATTCGCAAAGGGTTGGCGAAAGCTACACCCAATTAGTTCACTTGACCAAGTATCTATTAACAGCGATAACTTCTATAGTATTTAATGAGCAATATCAAATCAAATAAGCCAACAGGGAAAAGTGGTTTCCGTCAAGGATACTACGTCCTTAATAATCCTGAAAAATATGTAGGTGATCCCACAAAGATTATCTACAGATCTTCTTGGGAATATAGGTTTTGTAGATATTGCGATGATTCACAGAGTGTAGTTAAGTGGTCTTCTGAACCATATCCCATTAAATATATTAGTCCAATTGATCAAAAGCAACATGACTATTATATTGACTTTTACATGAGATTAAAGAAGGATGATATTGAAGTAGACTATTTGGTAGAAGTTAAACCTGAAGGCTCTTTGCAGAAACCTGTATTTGAAGGTATTCAAACAATGCAAAAGTTAAAAAACTTTAACTATGCAGCTAAAACTTTTCTTGTTAACACAGCTAAGTTTGCTGCAGCAAAACAACATGCAGAATCTATTGGTTACAAGTTTGTTATTGTAACCGAAGAATTTCTGTTTAGAAATGCACGATGAAACAGGAGAAAACATTTCTTGACCTATACAAAGATGAAAAGAATAAAGATGCTTTAAGAAAAGAAGCACTTACATATTTTCAAGATAAGTATGTAAAGAATCCGTTTTCAGATTATTGGATCATTGAGCAACAGGAAAGATTTAAAGCAAAAAAACTAAAGTTTTTCATACCAGGAAGAATTTACACTTTTGCATATAATCCACATGGAGTTGACATTTTAGATTTTTATGATAAAAGACCAATGGTTTTTATTATAGGTCAGTTTGTATCAGCAAGCAGTGGATATAACATAGTTCAAGGTATTAATTTAAACTTTTTACCCGAACAGGCAAAAGCACTTTTTTTAGATACCATGATCAGTTCATTTGGTAAAGCTTATGAAGAAGCTGACAAAATGAGTGATAAAGATCAAATTGCTTTAATGCAATCGATTAGTTCAATGGTAACAAACTGGTATTTTATGACTGGCGTATTTGATAAAAAGGCAAAAGTTGGTCTGCAATTTGCAACTCGTAATTATGATTTGGCAAGAATGATTCAACCGGTGTTAATTGAAATGGAGGACTTTGCAATGCTTCCTTATTTTACACCAAAAGAATTGGTAGGAAAATCACCAGCTTATGTTTATCAACAGTATATTAGATCAAAAAATGCTATTCTTAAAAATAGTGCGATTAAAAATTCTGGTGATGCAAGAGCAAAACAACAACAAAAGAAATACAAAAAGCCGGGTGGCTGATAAAGAATATATACTTAATAAACTAAAAGAAACACAATGGCAGGTTTTATAGATAGAGTAGGGGTCAATCCAATTTTTGGGCAGTTATCAAAAAGCCTAAAGAATCTCGCTAACCTCGGTATGAGGTACGAAGACATGGTTATTCGTCAGTCAAGAGCTGTCGGTGTAACTGAAGCAGAATTTGGAAATCAGGGTTATTTACCTGAAGAATTTTTATACTCTCTTGCATTATCAGACGTAGGGTCTAAAAAGTTTATTGCATTTTTTGATAAAGATTACAAATCTCGTAGAGAATATCTTCGTAAGTTTGCAATGAATGGTGAAATTGAGTTTATTCTTGATACCTTATCAGATGAATCAATTGTTTATGATGAAGGAAACTATTTTGCAAAACCAGATAACTCTAAAGTAAAAGAAATACTATCACCGGATTCTCTTAATGAAATAGTTGAAGATATTAACACAGAATATAAAAAAATCTATTCTCACTTTCATTTTAATGAAGGTCATGATGGTTGGGGTTACTTCCGCCAATTCTTAATTGATGGATTTCTTGCCTTTGAAATTATTTTTGATCCAGACGGAAAAAACATTGTAGGTTTTAAAGAACTTGATGCAATATCTTTACGTCCTGGTGTAGAAAAAGGCGGAGACGGTAATTACAAAAAGATTTGGGTACAATACGAAGATATTCCTTCAATGAAGAGAGTTTTATTGGATTCTCAAATTATTTACATATCTTACGCAAAAGGAAACTTTACATCTCGTGTATCTTACGTAGAAAGATTGGTTCGTAGCTTTAACTTGTTACGTATCATGGAAAATAGCCGAATCATTTGGAACATTATGAACTCTTCATTCCGTATGAAGATGGTTGTTCCGATTGGTACTAAATCACCACAGAAAGCTAAAGAATCTTTGGCTGAAATGATGGCTATCTATAAAGAAGATATCTCTCTTAACTATGAATCAGGAGAACTTGCTGTAAATGGTCAGCCTTCAATGCAATTCTATAAAAACTATTTGTTCCCATCTAAAAATGGTGAGCAACCAGACATCTCGGTAATTGGCGGTGAAGGTTATGATCTTAGTGATACTGACATCGTAAAATACTTTAAGAATAAACTTCAAGAAGATTCAAAAATTCCATTCTCTCGTTTTGATAATGATAATGGAGGAGGGCAGATTAATATCTCAGCTGATAGTACAAATCGTGATGAAATTCGTTTTGCAAAATTTGTTAATCGTTTAAGATCAATCTTCCAAGAAATACTACTTAAACCGTTATTCATACAGATTGGATTAAAATATCCTGAACTTGCTGAGGACGAACTTTTCAAATCTACTCTTGCATTAACCTTTAATAAAGATAATGTATTCGAGGAAATGAAAACCATGGAAATCATGGAGAAACGTTTAGAACTTGTAACAAATCTTATGGGTATTATGACAAAACGAAAAGATGCTTCTGGTATGGATGTAGACGTTCCTTACTTCAATCCACAGTTTGTGATAGAAAAGTATTTGAAATTAGATCCTGCAGATATCAAAGAAAACGATCGTCTGAATGCACAAAAAGAAATCGACGATCTTGCTTATATGAAAAAGCAACAAGATCTTGCTGGAGATCAAGGCGGCGGATTCTAAATCAAATCAACTTAAATACAAAGGTTCCGGAGTTAAAACTTCGGAACTTTTTTGTATATAAACAATAAATAATTATAGCATGATTGATATAGGTAATTGGACTATATGTTCAGATAACAATTCACCAATGACACCTATTGTGTTGGAAGGAGAACTTGATAAAGAAGAGCTTACACGAATTGAAAATTTACTTACTGACTTAAAACTAACTGATTTTAACAGTGATGATTTGTCATTTAAGTCTTGCTGGGTAAATTACACAAATGATACTGCTTGGATTTACGGTAGAATTGCAAAAATCTTTGAGTATGCAAATAGTGCATATAAGTTTACCGAACTGTCTATGATTGAAAAAATTGCTTATTTTGAATTTTCTGAAAAGGATAATCATGATTGGCATTCTGACCTTGACATGGGTATTCCATTTTCTTCAAGACGCTTGGGTGCTATAATTAACCTCTCAGGCTCAGAAGATTATCGTGGAGGGAATCTAGAGTTTATGACAAGTAATAAACCGTACTCAGTTAGTCGTGTCATTGGAACCTGCGTGGTGAGCCCTTCTTACTTGTTAAGAAGAATAGAACCTGTTACAGAAGGAAAGAAAAGAGTACTTATTGCCTGGATAAACAGTCCAAACCCCGTATAAGTTGTTAATAACTTTTTAGTTAAAAATTTGCTATTGTGAAAAACAATGGTTAATTTTATCAATAATTAATAAACAAACATAAATATGAAATACTTATCTATTGACATTGAGACAACAGGTCTTGACAGAGAAAACTGTCAAATTCTTTCGGTAGCTGCTATCGTTGAAGATACAAAAACTAAACTACCCTTTGATGAAATTCCAAAATTTCATGTTGCTATTAAGAGACCGTCTATCAACGGAGATATGTATGCAATCAATCTAAACCGTGATTTAATTGAGGCAATCGTTCATTACCAAACAGCAAAAACTCAAGATGAAAAGAATGATTTGGTCCAAATGACAGGAATGCAATTTCTTGAAGAAGATCAAGTGGTTGAAGCTCTATTTCAATTCTGTTATGATAACGGTTTAGTTGAGTTTGATCCAGAATATCTTGCAAAAACTTCTCACATCGTAAACGGAAAACGTTATCCGATGTTAACCTCAAAAATGCCAGGAGTACACATTACATGTGCTGGTAAAAACTTTGGTACTTTTGATAAAATCTTTTTGGAAAGGTTACCAAGATGGAAACAAGTTTTTAGAATCCGTCAACGAATTATTGATCCTTCTGTTTTATTTACTGATTGGGCAAACGATGAATCTTTACCAAGTCTATCTGACTGTAAGAAAAGGGCTGGTTTATCTGAAGTAGTTACGCACAACGCGGTTGAAGATGCCTGGGATGTAATCGAACTATTAAGAAAACATTATTAATCAACTCAAGAACTGAGTATACTTTTTTGAATATAAACAATAAACTAAATGGCACAATTATTTACTGAGAAATTTCGTCCAAAGAATCTAGAGCAAATGATCCTACCTGATAGGATTCGTAAATCAATAGGAACCGGTGAATTACACCAAAACTATTTGTTTTATGGATCACCTGGTTTAGGTAAAACTTCGTTAGCAAAAGTGCTTGCTAATAACTATCCTTACTTATACATTAACGTTTCTGATGAAAGTTCAGTAGATGTAATTCGTGAAAAGATTACTAATTGGTGCTCGACTATCAGTTTGCTTGACGGCGCTGAGAGATTTAAGGTTGTAGTACTTGATGAGATGGACGGTGCATCGGATCAATTTTACAAAGCACTTCGTGCAACTATTGAGAAATTTGCAGATACAGCCCGTTTCATCGGAACTTGTAATTACATTAATAAAGTTCCAGATCCAGTGCAATCTCGTTTTACTTGCATTAGCTTTGACTTCTTGAGTAAAGAAGAAGAGAAAGAAGTAATGGTTGAGTTTATTAAAAGATCGTGGGCAATCTTTAAAGCAGCCGGTATTGAGATTGAGAAAGATGCAATCGTTGAGTTCGTGAAAAGGAATTTTCCTGACATGCGTTCAATTGTAAATAAGATTCAAACATTTTATGTTCAGGGTGTAAAGAAAATCAATCCTGAAGATGTTAAGAAACTTAATTATTCTTTCCGAGATATTTTTGAGTTGGCTTGTAAATCTGGTGATGCTCAAGAAAACTATAAATTCTTAATGACAAATTATGGAAGTAAAGTTGATGATGTATTACATTCTTTAGGTAATGAATTACCTGAATACATCCGTGATAATCATCCAACAAAAGTTGCAAAAATTCCTCAAATTCTAATTAAGGTTGCCTACTATCAGGCACAAAGAATACATGTAATTGATCCATGTATCTCTATGGTTGCCGCAGTATTCGAAGTACAAATGATTTTAAATTCGTAATCATGCAAACAGTTGAAGATTTTTTACATCATGCCTATACATTAGGTATTCATGAACAAGTCCTCGCAAACATGGAAATTGTCAAAAAGCAAAAACCGTATTACAATACACAAGAATTGGTTGAAGACGCATATCATTTAACAATTAAAGAAATGGAAATATACACAACAGAAACTAGAGAATGGAAATCATCTCTAGTAAACAAGACAGAATACACTCCTGATACAATGGAGTTAATCATTGAATTTAACAATGGTAAAAAGTATCTTTACAAAAATTTTAGTGAAGAACAATATCATGCATTTTGTAATGCTGAATCGCAAGGAAAACATTTTCTAACTGAAATTCGTAAAAAGTATAAAGATACTGAAGACGTAATAAAATTAGATACAGATGAACAGAGTACAGGATCTTAAAAATCATATTGCTGCTAAATACCCAAAACTTGCTGTTAAGAAGTTTGACATAGCAAAAATTGGTGCAAGAATTTACATTTACTTTGTAGATCTTGATGGCAACTTACAAAGAGAACAACTGTTTCGCGGAGCATTACCTATGGTAAATGAAGTACCCGTATTGAAACAACAGTTGGATCTTAACATAAAAAACGTTATGCAAAAGTGGAACTTTTGTTAATAACTTCAATCCAATAAATTTGCTATTGTCAACTACAATGGTTATTTTTATACTATAAATACAAAATAACATATAACTATATGAATCTTATATTCGACGGTAATTACCTATTTTACAAAACGCTGTTTATCTTCAGCGGTTATTCATCTGGCAAAAAGTTGCTAGAAGATGAAAAAGATCAAGCAATGTTTATGAGAAAGATTGCTACTGACATGTCCCACGCAATCCGAACCTTTGGTAATCCCGACCGAATTGTGTTTACTATTGACTCAAGATCTTGGAGAAAAGATATTGAAATTGAAGATGGTGCATACAAAGGAACCCGCACAAAAGATGAAACAAAAATTGACTGGGATTCTTTTTACAAGTGTATGAATGAGTTTGGGGTCATTCTTCGCAAGAAAGGTATTATTGTTTCTAAAGAAGAACGCGCTGAAGGTGATGATCTTATGTATCTTTGGGCAGATCGTTTCTTTCAGTCTGGAGAAGACAGTGTTATTATTACCGGTGACAAGGACTTAACACAATGTATTCGTATGAGTGAGAAAAACTTTGTCGTGGTTTACAATCCAAATTCAAAAAGCCGCAAGATCGTTGCACCAAAAGGATTTGCAAAATGGCTAAGATCAGAGGACTATGATTTATTCGATGCTTCTACTTTTATGAACCGCAGTAAAGATCTAATTGCTGAAGCATTAGGCTCTATTGAAATTCAAGAGATTGACCCTGCTTATCTTATTTTTGAGAAAGTAATCATTGGAGATGCCGGTGATGCTGTACCACCAATCTGGACATGGGAAAACAAAGGTAAAACATTTAGAGTAACTCCTGCCAAAGCAGAAAGAATCTATGAAATCGTTAATCGTACAAAATTCGTTGAAGACGTTTACGATCTTCCAAATCGTGCTACTGAAATTGCTAACGGTATCTTAGCTACTTGCAAGCAAACTGCGCCGGCTGAAGTAATCAAATCAAGATTGGATCGTAACCTACTTTTGGTTTACCTTGATGATCGCACTATACCGACAGACATTCAAGAAAAATTTGCTGATGCGTTTACAAAATCTAGAGATAAGTTTTTATCTGCTGCTAATTATGATATGAATTATCTTTTAGCAGAAACAAGGTTTATTTCTGCTGGTAAAACTTTTGAAGCAGATATCTTTAAACAATTTGATATCTAAAAGTTTATTAGAGGTTGGAAAACTATCTTACCTATGGCAAATATAATCAATAAATTAAAATACATCTAAAGACATCTAAATACATGGAACTATTCGAATTGATTAACACAATGTTTAAACCTCAAGAATTTAAGAAAGTTAAATTACATGAAAGAGGTAAACACTTTTTTATGATTAATCGTTTCGCAAGTATTAAGTTTCCTGTACAAGCTTCTTATTTTAATCATATCAAAATTAATCCCGCTCAAGCTGTTACATTTTGGCAAGAGCTTTGGAGTAAATCATATAGCAGAACACCAAACTGGATGTATGTTAAAACTGCAAAGGCAAAAGCTGAAAAGAAAGCAAAGCAACCTTTTACTGATGAGTTCATCAAAATCTACTGTGAGAAATTTCAAATGTCACGCAGAGATTTTGATGAATCATTGGAAATCTTAGGCGATAGTTTTATTTCTGAGGTAAAACAAATTGAATCTATGATATCGCAATAATCACCGCTGAGACCGGTGAATATATACAGAAAAATATAGACACTGGATGTTAGCAATCCTTTCACAACCGGGCGACTTTGTTAAGATAACACAAGATAAGCCTTTTCATTACGTTACAAATCTTACTGGGTGGTGCGATGACATCACAGGAACTGGTGTCCTTAAGAAGGAATTTCGCTGGGGTACATCAAACCGAGTAAGAGCTTCTTGGATTGATCTTACGGACCAAAACCTTCAAGATGTTATTCTTGACCCGGCAAATGATCTTTTTGTAGATTTTCGTATAAC
>Ga0222713_10002707_pt1 | contig 18716 bp, 22 predicted proteins | sample C33_649DmetaG_FD_165061 | JGI IMG/M metagenome (GOLD analysis project Ga0222713, IMG submission 165061) | Estuarine water microbial communities from San Francisco Bay, California, United States - C33_649D | ecosystem: Environmental > Aquatic > Marine > Unclassified | place: USA: California...
TCGGCCCGGTCACCCAAATGGTTCGGGTGGTGTCGGAACCATAGCCACCAAAAACGCCACCAATGTCGAGCACGATCGCATCGCCGGCGTTGATCACCCGCGAAGATGCTTCGTGGTGTGGTGAGGCCGAGTTCGGGCCAGAGCCAACGATCGCGAACGATGAGACCTCGTGCCCGGCGCCCGTGAGTCGCTCACGCACTTCGCGCGCGACATCGTTCTCGGTGCGACCAAGTAGCTTGCCGCTGGTGATTGCCATCACGACGGTGTCCACAGCGCGACCTGCGCCGCGCAACAGCGCCGCCTCTTCGGCCGACTTCACCATGCGCAACTTGCCAATCACCTGCGACGCGAGTTGCGTTTGGGTGATTGCGCCGTGGGTGCGGAGTGCCGCCTCAATGCGAATCAAGAAGGTCGACCAGAGTCGATCGGAGACAGCCACGCCGCGCGCGGCAGAGCCTGGTCGGCCGCCAGCCTTCACCGCAGTGGCAACAAGGGCAAAGGGATCATCGGTCTCGCCGAAGGTGACGCAGGCTACGTGGCCGCCGCGCATCGCTGGCGCATCGCCGGCCATGCCCGCTTCAAGTCGCGGAACAATCAGTGAGGGGGCGCCGTTCGCTGGAATCACCAACATCGTGAGTCGCTCTAGTGCTGGTGCTGCATAGCCGGTGAGGTAACGCATGTCGGCACCGAAGCCGAGCAGCACCGCATCGAGACCTGCGTCGTTCACCGCGTCGCGCGCAGCGGATAGTCGGGCGGCATAAGCGGCAGGGCCGATGAGCTTTGCTTCGAGAGCGTGACCGGCACCAAGGCCTGGAGTTGCTGCGTCGTAGGCGGCGCTGATCTCGGCGCTCCAGTTGCTCATGCACCCTCCCCTGTCGTTGCTGGGCTCGTCGCCGGCGGTACCGGCAGATCGAGTAGCCCTGCGAGGATCGCATGCCCACGCTCAAAGAGCGCGCGGTACGGCATGGCGCGCACCGCCCCTGCGGCGATCAGGCTCGCCCGCCCCTCAGGATCGTCGTGCTGGACCAGGGCCAGGACCCGCGCTCCCGTAGCCACTACGTCGCGGACCGCCGCCTCGGCGTCGTAGGCACGGGCGGTGGCGTCGATCGCCACCAGGTCGGACGAGTTGACCGGGCCCGCGGCAAGGCCTGCGAGGAGTGGCACTGGCGAAGTAAATCGCTGCACGTCAGCGCCGAGGGTGCGCCCCTGTCCTTCGAGTCGGGTTGCCCAGATCAGATCGTCGGCCAGCACCAAGAGGCGCGGCGCGGTCACTCGACCGTCCAGGTCTCCCCGGAGGCGAGGAGCTTCTGCAGGTCGACTGGACCCTTCGCGGCACGCGCCGCCTTCGCTCCATCGATCTGCTCAATCAACAACTGGTCGTGGGTTGGACGTGGCACGCGACGGAAGACGCCGACGGGCACGGGGAAGTCGGGCCACCACATGCGGCTCAGGATCTGCGTGCGCGTGGCATCAGGATCGGTCTCGTCGTGCACCCACAGGTCGGCAACGCTCACGCCGTTCTCGCCAATGGTCACAACCTCTGGGCGAAGACCGTTGAGGCGAATCCCCTTGTTCTTCTCAGCGCCGAAGATCATCGGCTCGCCGTGCTTCAGCACCAGCATGCGGTCCTCTTTCACCGACTTGTCGGTGAAGTCGCGCCAGGCGCCGTCGTTGAAGATGTTGCAGTTCTGCAGCACTTCGAGGAAGGCGGCACCTGAGTGTTCGCCTGCGCGCTGCATCATCTCTTGCAGATGCTCAGAGTGCGTGTCGACCGATCGTGCGATGAAGCTCGCTTCGGCGGCAGCAACGAGGTTGAGCGGAATGATCGGCGTCTCAATGGTGCCGAGCGGCGTTGACTTGGTCTTCTTGCCGATCGGCGAGGTTGGCGAGGCCTGACCCTTGGTGAGGCCGTAGATGCGGTTGTTGAACATGATCATCTTCATGTCGACGTTGCGGCGCATCGCGTGGATCAGGTGGTTGCCGCCGATCGAGAGGGCGTCGCCGTCGCCGGTGATCACCCAGACCATCAGGTCAGGTCGCGCCGCCTTGAGCCCGGTGGCAATCGTTGCCGCGCGGCCGTGGATCGTGTGGAAGCCGTAGGTGTTCATGTAGTACGGGAGGCGACCCGAGCAGCCGATCCCGGAGATGAAGACGATCTTCTCCTTGGCGACGCCGAAGGTAGGCATGGTCTTCTGGGTCTGCGCGAGGATCGAATAGTCGCCGCACCCTGGGCACCAGCGCACATCCTGGTCGGACTCGAAATCCTTCTTCGTCAGCACCGGGAGTTCAGACTGGGTCACTTCGCGGCCTCCACACTCTCGCCGAGGATCGACTCGGCCTTCGCCTCAATCTCACCGATCTGGAACGGCTTGCCGCGCACCAGGTTGAAGCCCACGGCATCGACCAGGTACTTGGCGCGAATGAGCATGCGCAGCTGGCCGGCGTTGAGCTCGGGCATCAGCACGTGCTTGAAGTTCTTCAACATCGCCTCAAGATCGGTTGGCAGCGGATTCAAATAGCGCAGGTGGGCGTGGCTGACGCGCTTGCCGCGCGACTGCAGGCGCTCCACCGCCGAGCGAATGGAACCGTAAGTTGAGCCCCAGCCCAAGATGAGCAGGTCGCCCGTGGCCTCGCCGTAGATCTCCGTCGGCGGAATATCACGGGCAACGCGCGCCACCTTCTCGGCGCGGAGCAGGTTCATGCGGTGGTGGTTGTCGGGGTCGTAGCTGACGGTGCCCAACTCATCGAGCTTCTCGAGGCCACCGATGCGGTGCTCAAGGCCTGGGGTGCCCGGCACCGCCCATGGGCGTGCCAACGTCTCGGGGTCGCGCTGATATGGGCGGAAGCCCGGCTTGTCTGAGGCGGGTGCGTTCTCGACCTTGATCGAAGGAAGATCGGCAACGTTCGGAATGCTCCACGGCTCGGCACCCGTTGCCAAGAAGGCATCACTCAAGAAGACAACCGGGGTCATGTGGTGCAGTGCGATGCGCCACGCCTCGATCGCCATCGTGAAGCACTCGGCTGGCGTTGCTGGCGCAATCACCGGAATCGGTGAATCGGAGTTGCGACCGAACATGCTCATCAGCAGGTCGCCCTGCTCGGTCTTCGTTGGCATACCGGTCGACGGACCAGCGCGCTGCACATCCACAACAACGAGTGGCAACTCAACCATGACGGCGAGGCCGAGCATCTCGGCCTTGAGCGCCATGCCTGGGCCAGAGGTGGTGGTCATGCCCATGGCGCCGCCGTACGCCGCGCCCACCGCAGCGCCGATCGCTGCGATCTCATCTTCGGACTGCACCGTCTTGATGCCGAGGTGCTTGTACGACGAGAGCTGATGCAGGATGTCGGAGGCGGGAGTGATTGGGTAGCTGGCCAAGAAGAGGTCGCGCTCAGCGAGCTTCGAGGCCATCACAAAGCCGAGAGCGGTCGCCTCGTTGCCAGTGATGTTGCGGTACGTGCCGGGTGGTAGGTGTGCTGCTGCCACGCGGTAGTGCGTATGGAAGATTTCGGTCGTCTCGCCGAAGGCATAGCCCGCATGCAGTGCGCGACGGTTCGCCTCAGCGATTGCATCTTTGCCGGCGAACTTCTCGGCGATCCACTTCTCGGTGCCGGCCATCGAACGCTCGTAGAGCCAGAACATCACGCCGAGGGCGAAGAAATTCTTGGTCAACTCAACCTGCTTACTGCTGAGGCCGAGACCCTCGCATGCGCCAACCACCATCGTCGACATCGGAATCTCATAAAGGTTGTAGCCCTGCAGGCTCTGGTTCTTCAGTGGATCTTCGGTGAAGCCCGCCTTGCGCAGGTTGATGTCGTTGAAGGCGTCGGTGTTCACGATGATCGCGCCGCCGGGCACCAGGTCACCAAGGTTCACCTTGAGCGCCGCCGGGTTCATGGCAACGAGAACGTCGGGGCGATCGCCTGGGGTGTGGATGTCGCCACTCGAGAAGCTGATCTGGAATCCAGAAACGCCTGGCAGCGAGCCGGCTGGCGCGCGAATCTCGGCGGGGTAATCCGGCAGGGTAGAGACGTCGTTGCCGAAGAGTGCGGTGGTGGCGGTGAACTGCGAGCCGGTCAGCTGCATCCCGTCGCCCGAGTCGCCGGCGAAGCGAATCGTGACGCGGTCAAGCTCGGTTACCGTGCCGTGCTGCGCTCCCGAATCGGGGGTGGTCACGTCGCTCGTACTCCTCTGCCCGTGGGTCGATTAGCGCCCAGACCGGGCGCGTCCACGCGAGCCTACCGCATCTGGGTAGGCGACCCGTAGGGCGGCCAGAAGGCGCTCCTCGTCACGGCGGGAGAGGAAGTGCCAGAGCAGATAGAGGGTGACGCCGAGGGTCCAGAGCACCCCGGCAGCCAGCACACCCACGTGCATGCCGCCAGCCGCCACCTGGGCGAGCGCCTCGTCGAACCCCGCCCCCCAGAGGAGCACAGCGGCAACGGAGTAGCCAATGGTCATCACGCTGCCGTAGCCGCTCAGCCGACCAAAGGAGAGGAACGAGAGCTTCGGTGCGTCGGGCTCATAGAAGTACGCCGCCTCCAGCCGATGCGCTGCGAGCACATCGCGACCGAGTCGTGCATTGATGGCGCGCTCAAGGAACTCTGCATGTCGTCGCGCGAACACCGTGTAGTAGAAGCTGTACCCAGCCTCAAGAAAGGCGAATGGAACAACGTAGAGGAGTAGCACGCCAACCGGTGCGCCAGTGCTGAGACCAGAGAGCGCAAGAAGCAGCAGGCTCACGACGCCCCAGATGGTGATCTGTCGAAAGAAGAGTCCCGAATACGCGCCGAGCATGCCGCGCATCCGGTCGAGTTGCGCCTCAAGGATGCGGAGCTCTTCTGCTCCCCCACGTCGTGCTGCCATCGTCTCCCCCTTCATCTTTTTCCTGCAGGTATAATCGCACGATGAAGCGATTAGCCGTGCTGCTCCTGACCATCATCGCCGCCACGAGCCTCGGCGCGTGCAGCACCGCCGCGGAGCCGACCGGTACCCCGGCATACACCGTCACCCGCAGCTGGTCGAACGGCATGGAGGAGAAGGCGGTCGTCTATGCCGATGGGCGAACGATCATGACCCACGGTGAATACTCTGAAAAAGTGACGCTCCCTGCGGACCAGATGGCCGCACTTGCGGCAGCGGCCGCCCTCGAGATTCCTGCAGGTTCCAACAGTGACGACCCGATCATTGGCGTTGCAATTGGCGCTGGTGCACCCATTCGCCCAGCGGGCCTCACGAAGGACTCGCTGCCTGAGCTGCTGAACCGACTCCTCGACTCGCACACCCTGCACCCGTAAGGGCTGCTAGCGCGCGGTCGCCTCGATCAGCACGAGGTGTCGGCCAAGCACTTCGGCGCGGCGATCGCTGAATCGCGAGCCGAGCATCTCCCCCGCCGCCTGCTCCAGGGTCGCCGGATCAAAGTTCGGTGGGGCGAGATCAATCACCGCAATCCGCCCACCCGGCGCGAGCCATGCGTGCGCCACGTCGATCATGCGTGCCCGCGGCTCTGCGGCCAGTTGGCTCAACACGAACGGCACCACGACGAGTCCGGCGGGCGCCCCCTCTGGTCCCGCGTCGATCGCGCGCGGATGCAAATGAGCAGTGAGGCCGTGCGCGATGAGTCGGCGACGGGCGCGCTCTAAGCGGTCTTCACGCGCGTCGTAGGCGCTCGTGTCGCCGCGCGAGGCGAGCAGCACCGTCCAGAATCCGATCCCCGCACCTAGCTCCACAATTCGCCCCTCATATGGGAGTGCGTCGAGCCAGAGCACCGCGCGATCAAGTTCGCCCTGCCACGTTGCACCGCCGAGTGGTCCGCGATCGTACGGCGCGCGATTCAGGTACCACGCCTCAAGTTCGTCGGGATGTTGCGGTGGAGGGAGCAGACCGAGTCGCGCTGGTACGCCGCTCTCACCAACCTCCGGTGCACCAGTAGCCGCGCGCGTTGCAGGAGTTGGTGCGAGTGGAATGCCAACCGGTGGTTGCGCACCTTCGGCGCGTCGGCGCAGGCCCTCTTTTAGTTTTGCTTTGAGATACGGCTGGCCTGGTGCGCGTTCAAGACAGGCGGGGCAGAGAAGGGTCCATGCCGAGAGGTCTTCGAGCGTGGTCGCAGAAACCGGAAGTCCGCACCAGGAGCACGAGAAGGGTGCAACGGCGCTCAAGGCGCCCGCCTCAGCGCGGCTTAGCGGCGTCGACGGCGGTTCGTGCGCTGGCCTTGTCCTTGTACCAATCGGCGTCGATCTGAATGTAGCCAGACCACTGCGCGGGTACCGACTCGGCTGGGAAGATCGAGTTCACTGGGCACTCTGGCTCGCAGGCGCCGCAGTCGATGCATTCATCTGGGTCGATGAAGAGCTTGCGATCGGTCCCCTCTTCGAAGTGGATGCAGTCCACGGGGCAGACGGCAACACACGACTGGTCAAGTACATCAACGCACGGTTCTGCGATCACGTAGGCCATAGCCGTGAGCTCCTCTCTCTTGCCCCCTTGTGGGAGCCTGTGCGCGAGAAGGTACCACTTCCCGCCCGACTTGCTACATCCCCGAGGGCTGGTACCCCGCATCGAGGAACGGGCTCGGGTCGTCCTGGAAGTCGAGGAGGCAGCCGCGCCCGCAGAAGTAGAAGCGCTCCTGCCCAGGGGCGCTCACGTCGAGTGCTCCGCGGTGGCGGTCGGCCTGGCCGGCTACGGCGAGCCCCGCGACTTCAATAGAGGTAGTGAGGGCGTCAGGGGCGATCGTCACCTCCATGCCGCAAACCGGATCAATTGCCACGCTCACTCTTCACTCCTCTTCCGCTCCGCCAGGAGCATCTCTCGTCGACGGATCTCGGCAATCGCCGCCGCCGTCTGCGCCTCATCGTATCGCGATTGCGGACGATCCTCAGACTTCGCCAGTGCGGCCAAGACCACGAAGATCGCCGCCAAGAAGAGTGCGTCGCCCACGAGCCACATGATCGCGCCGGCGAGCTGCTGATCCTCGAGCGGCGTTGGGCCCCAGGCGCGCTGCAGCGTCACGTAATGCGGGTAGAGCGGCGTTGAGGAGAACATGATCGCCACGCCGAGGAAGCTGTTCTGCGGCATCTGCGTAATCAGATAGGCCAGCGCACTCCCGCCACGCAGACGGTGTCGGATGGGGTCGACCGAGAAGATCGGCGCCCAGAAGAGGAGGGCGGTGCTCAGATAGAGCGCGTGCTCCATGTTGTGGATGAACGCGTCCTCAAGTGCCGTCTCAAACATGACCGAGAGGTGCGTCCCCCACATCACTGCGATGAGCAGCGTCCAACCGACCAGCGGGTGGCTGATCACGCCGACGACGCGGCTCTGCAGCACGGCGAGGATGCGCGCGCGCCAGCGCGGCGATGCGACACGCAGAAGGAGTGTCATCGGCCCCGCCTGCAGCAGCAGGATCGGCACCGGGAAGAGCAGGATGAGGTGCTGCACCATGTGCATCGAGAAGAGGGTGGTGTCGTAGCGCTCGATTCCTGACTGCAGCGCTAGGAGAAGGAAGGCCAGCGCGGCTGCGAAGCTGATCGTGCGACGGCGCGGGTACGGGTTCCCCGGATGTTCGCGTGCCACCTGGCGGATCGCGCGCGCCCAGAGTAGTCCAACGAGCGCAACCGCAACGGTGACAACGGGGGGCCAGGCCCAGTAGAGGAGCGACTCCAGGGAGAGCTCCGGCGGGATCGGCCCGTGGGCTGGGATCAGCAGCAGTTGCGTCATACCCGCATCTTCGTCCAGTTCGTGGTTTTTTGGGCGGCGCTACAATCACCCAAGCACAGCCGACCAGCCCTCATTTGAAAGGTGGGAGTAGCCATGAACAAGTACGCCTACGCATTTGGCCTCCTCTTTGTGGTCCTCAGCGCCGTCTACCTCTTCGTCTCGAACGACCTGCAGGGCGCCACGCTCCTCTTCGCCCTTGGCATTGCCATGGCAACGATGACGCTGATCCTGATCCACGCCATGAACACCGACAGCTAACGGATCCCCGGCGATATGGAGTTTCTCCGCTCCCTGCTTGAATGGGTGGTCTCTCTCCTCGGACCGTTCGTTGCTCCTGACTGGAGCGCACTCATCAAACTCATCCCGCTCGGCGTCCTTCTTCTCGTTGTTGCCTTCTACGGCTGGGTCTTCTGGCGCTTCCGCCGCGCTGGACCTCGTCGCATCGGCATGCCGATCCGTAAGCCGCAGGTGCCATCGGGCATTCACCTACCAGGGCCAAGCCTCGCACCGTTCCTGATCTCGGCAGCATCCGCCGCCCTCTTCTTCTCGGTAGCACTCGGTGGCCCAGCCCTCGCCGTCGCGGGGATCCTCTTCGTCTTGTCGCTTGTCGCCTGGGGTCGCGAAGCCGTTCGCGAGTACGACACGCTCGGTGCAGGCTCGGCGATGGCGCTGCACGTTGACGACGCCACAGCCACAACAGCGCCGAGCGGCCCACCTGAGGGCGTCCACCTTCCGCCGCCATCTCTCCTGCCACTCCTCGTGAGCGCCGGCTCGGCCGTGATGCTCTTCGGTGTCGCAGTGGGACTCGAGTTCGCCCTCCTCGGCACACTCATGACGGCACTCGCACTGATTGGCTGGCTCCTAGATGCAGGGCGCGAATACCGTGCCACCGCTGAAGCTGACGCCACTGGGCACCTCGTCAATCCAACGCCACGGAAGACGCCAACAATCGCGATCGCCCTCTTTAGCCTCCTCTTCGTCTTCTTCGCTGGCTCGCAGGCGGGCATCATTGGCGGCGGTGAGGCGAGTCCATCACCCAGCGGCGGACCAGTCGCATGCGCCGAGGGTGGCGATGCAACCATCACGATGTGCGCTGAGCTCGTTGCCTTCAACAGTGAGTCAATCACGGTGACAGCTGGTGCGCCATTCACCATTCGATTCGTGAACTACGACGCAGGGATCCCGCACAACGTTGCGATCCACGAAGATACGGGCACCGGCCCAGAGGTCTACCTCGGCGAGATCTTCAACGGCGTCGATGAGCGCATCTACGACGTACCCGCCCTCACCGCGGGGAAGACCTATGTCTACATCTGCACCGTGCATCCCAACATGCTCGGAACGATCATCCTGCAGTGATCGGCCTGGCGCGCATCCGTCGCGCCGCAGTCGCACTCCTCGCTGCGAGCATGATCGCCGCCTGTGGCGGCCCCTCTTCCAGCAGCGACACCCTCCTTGGCCGAACGATAAGCATCGGCCAGGCGCACCCACTCAGTGACCCTGCGGCCACCATCACCTCGTGGTCAGAGGTTGCGACCGGCAATCAGCGCATCCTGCTGAACTTCTGGGCGAGCTGGTGCATCCCCTGCCGCGATGAGATCCCGCTCCTCTTTGACTACTCCTCAAGCTTCGCGCCGGGCGCGACGGTGCTCGGCGTGCTCTACAAGGATGCCGTTGGACCAGCCGCAGCCACCGCCGCAGAACTCGGAGCAACCTGGGTGACCCTGATCGATGCCGACGGCGCCATTGCTGCGCAGGTGCCGGTCAATGCCGCTCCGCTCACCCTGCTTCTTGACGCAAACGGCGTCGTGCTCGACTACCGCGTCGGTCCGTTCACCAGCGTTGCAGAGATCGCCGAATTCGCCGACGGGCCATAGGCGGGCGTGCCCCGATACGGGGTTGATGTGGTGTTGGTTGCGGGGGATGGATTCGAACCACCGACCTTCGGGTTATGAGCCCGACGAGCTGCCACTGCTCCACCCCGCTCGCGAAGTATCGGCAGCGCGGGGCAAACCGTCAAATGCGCAGCTTATTCCCCGTATTCAACTGGGAGCCCCGCGGCCTCCCAGTCGGTGATGCCGCCTGCGAGGTTTGCGACGTTCGTGCGACCGGCAGTGCGCAGCGCCAGCGCCGCCTGACCTGAACGGCCGCCCGAGCGGCACTGCATGATCAGCGCCCGGCCCTCTGGAATCTCGCCTTGGCGTGCCACAAATTGTGAGAGCGGAATCAGCAGTGCGCCAGGAATGTGCACCTCGTTCCACTCCGACTCTTCGCGAACATCGATGAGGAGCGGAGCATCGGAGCCGGCAAGGAGTGCCGCCGCCTCAACAGGGGTGAGCGTCGGTGGAAGACCGGTCACTACCGCTCGCCCTCTGCCTGCGCAGCGAGCCGACGCAAGAACTCGGCGACTGGCAGGCGCGAGCCGTATCCGTCGCCCATGTTGTGCGCGAAGAGCACCTCGTCGCCGTCGCCCTCCTCCCAGCAGAGGAGGAACTGGTAGCCAAAGGCGATCGCTGGAAAGTCGACGAGGCCACGATCAATGTCGCGCAGCTCCACGCCACGACCAGTGATTCGGTCGACGCTCGCCTGCATCTGATCAACTGCGGCCCGAATGCGCATCTCAAGCACGGAGCTACTAGCGAGGGCGTCGCGGAGGGCGGGGTCAAGATCGGCCGGCTGCAGCTGATTCTGGTCGGCCCCACCTGGTAGTGCGCCCATGCGCTCGAGGCGGCGGAGTCGCAGGAGGTCGTCCTTCATGCGCTCCAGTTCGATGCGCTGGTCGCGAAGGAGGGCGATGACTGGGCGCAGCCCGGCCAACTCCTTCGTCGCTGCGTCAATCGTCCATGAGCGCCTCATGGGGCTATTCTCCCACGCCCAGGGCTCGTAACGCGGCCCGCCGTGGGAGAATCTGCGCGGGCCGGTAGCTCAGCGGTAGAGCAGGGGTCTTTTAAACCCTTGGTCGCGGGTTCGAACCCCGCTCGGCTCACCAAACTCTTGGCGGCGCAATCCGCTGCTTAGCGGCTACGAAGTCGCTCCACGCCGTAGTAGATCAGCGCAACTACATACCCACCCACGATAACGCCGCCCATCAGCATCAAGACCGAGGCATATCCGTACTTGATGACGTTGAAGAACCCGTACGGATAGACCGAGGCAATCGCGCCGTGCACCAGCGTGTAGACCAGATACGTGATCGGGATAATGAAGACGGTGAACGTATGGCTGAACGGGAATCGGCCACGCGGTCCTGCCGCGGCCCAGACGGCGATCGTGATGACGGGCGTAATGTAGTGCTGCAACAGGTTAGTCAGGGCGTACCAACTCTGCGGGTTTGCTACCCCTGCGAGAAGAAGGTGGTAGAGCACCATCGTCATCGTGATCATGAGTAGCCCAGTGTTTCGAAGGCTGTTAAAGAACCGACCCGTGCGTTCTGGATTGAGGTAGAGCGCCGTCAGGGTAACTGCCACCGCGATGTTTGACCAGGTGGTGAAGTACCCGTGGGAGTCGAACACGCGACCGATCGCTCCAGCGATTCCCTCTGGATGGCCACCGAACAAGTTGCTGCCTGGGTCGTACGGTGTGGTCTGCGGCACGAGACCTAGGATGTTGACTACCTGCACCATGCCGTAGCCGAGCCAGGCGATGAACGCATTGATGCCGAAGAGGCGCTTAGCGGTTGCGGTGTTCATGTCTCCTCCCACTTCACACCCGGGCAGGTGTTTCTCGGAAGTATAGGGTGGTGGCGGGTCGCGTTAGCGGGCGGATGCGCCCTTTCGACCGAGCTTGGCGCCAACCCATGCGCGGAAGCGCTCACGCTGGCCGTATGCGACCGCAGCGCCGAGCATGATCACGAAGTTGAGTGTCCACGCTCCGGCGGCGGAGAGGAAGCCGATCTGCTGGCCAACTTCACCCTGGAGCGCGAGCCCTGGCACCGTCAGGCCGAAGAGGCCAGCACGGAAGACCGGGGCCTTTGGCGATGTTCCAGCGGAGAGCGCGCCCGAGTTGTAGGCGCCAGCGGAATCTGCACCGCCGAGTAGGAGCACGTGTGCGCCGATCACGACGCCGCTCGCGCCGACGCGTGCGCCGTCGGCCGGGAGGTTGCTCAGCTCAACAGTGGTCCACTTGGTAACACCTGTTGCGGCGACTGGCGCTGCCCAAAGCACGCTTGTTGTTGCTACTCCATCGATCGTGCCGCCCGCGACGTAGAGGGTGCCGTTGGCGCTCCACAGCGCAGCACCGTCGCGTGGGGTTGGCAGGTTGCCATCGCCCGCCGTGCCTTCCCAGCGGAATATCGTGCCGAGCTCAGCATCACCTTGATCAGGATTTGCGACTGGTGCGCTGTGGCCATCACTCGTTGGAGCAACGGCAATGTCGCCGCGAAGCGCTGCGGCAGCTGGGCCGTTCGCATCGCGACCGCCCCAGACGTAGATCGAATCGCCAACAACCGCTGCGGCGGCAAAGCTGCGCGGCTCTGGAAGTTCCATGAAGGTTGCCCACGGCTCAAGTTCGCCGCTGGCGCCGAGTTTCGCCTTCCAGACGGTGGTGGTTGGTGAGCGATCGGTACCTTCGCCGCCGAGCACTACGATTCCGTCGGAGACAACAGTGATCGCTGCGCCTGATCGTGCGGCTGGCAACTCAAGTGCGTCAAGTCGCTCCCATGCAGTGATCAACCCGCTAGTAGCGTCAGGTGTTCCTACGTAGACCGATGCGGTTGCAGGAGTAGTGTCGGATGCGCCACCAATCACATACGCCTTGCCTGCGAAGAAGGCGACGCCTGCGTTGGCGCGCGCCTCAGGGAGTGGCGTGCCTGCGGACCAGGTGCCTAGACCCGCGGCATCGATCTTGGCAACAGAGACGTTCGTCGTGGCCAGACGAGTTGCGGTGCCGCTGGTGCCACCGATGTAATAGAGGTGCGCGCCAGCCTGCAGCAGCGAGCCATCAACGCCATCGCCTGGCAGGTCTGCCTCGGTGGCGCTCTTCCACGGAATTAGTGCGCCGGCGGGAGCGGGGCATGGGAGCCCCTCATTCTCGGCGGGGCAGATATTGACGAGCGAGGCCATGTTGAGGCCAAGCTCAACAGTTGGCGAGACGGTCAGGTAGTAGGCGCGGTCTGGGATGTAGCCGAGCATCAAGATGATTACGAGCGTCCAGAGCACCGAGCGCACCCCAGCCCAACCCCAGCCATCCGCATCGAGCAGGCCGAAGAGCACGCGACGCGGCGCGACGGCTCCTGGACCGATGGCGCGTGGATCGTTGCTGCCGCTCATCACTTCACCGTCAACGTGCCGGCCATGTTTGGATGCACGGTGCAAATGAATGCATAGGTGCCAGCTGTGAGGGCTGGAACGTTATAAGTGCGTGTGCCGATGCCAGGGAAGATCTCGCCCTTGAAGACTTCTTCCCCCGTTGCAGTCCCCACATGGATCGCAACGTTGTGCGGGACGCCAACATTGTTGTTGCTGAAGACGATGGTGAACGGGACACCAGCTGCAGTCTCAAAGGAGGTCTGCTCAAAGGCAATCGGATTCACCGCGCTGATCTGGTAGGTCTCACCCATACCACCAGATGGCATCGGGGTGGCGCTTCCCGTCGGGGTCGGCGATACGGCGAACGCATCCTTCCAGCAGGCTGGAACGGGCGTTGCATCGGCCGCTGGGGCATATGCAATATCGCGCCAGCCGGTCACTTCAATCATCTCGCCTGTCTTCGGGTCACGCACTTCGACGACGTCGTCGGTGGTCGCACGCAGCCAGTCGATCAGCTCTTCAATTTCGCGGTAGTTCAGCGGGCCACCATTCGTGTCAGCCCAGACGCCCATCAGTGAATTCGCGTCGCCACAGATATAGCGACCGCCAACGGTGAGGACGTTCATGAGGTACTGCGGCGTGAGGTGGGCGAGCAGCTTCCCCTGGTCGTTCAACACTGGCCCAATGCCACCCTGACCCTGCTCGCCATGGCAGCGGGCGCAGTTCGCCTCGTACAAGTTGTAGCCGCGCTTCACGCTCTCGAGGTACTGCTCGTGCTTCGCGGCGTCGAGTCGCGATGAGCCGGTGACACCAGGGAGCCCCTGGTCGTAGAAGGCGTAGACGATGACAAAGAGGGTGACGATGGCGATACCGAGGAGCGCCGCCATGCGCGAGGAGCCGCTCTGGTTGACGATCTTGGCGGCACGCTCTGCGGTGAGGCCGTGGGTTTGAATCTGGCTTGGGCTCGAAAGGCGCGGCACAGGCGTGCTCGCCTTCTCGCTCGGTACTGGGAGCTGCTGCTCGTCGCTCATCAGGTGCACCCTGTGGCGGCGCGTGGCGCCTCAATCCCTGGTGCGCCGATAGCAAGCGGCACGGTGCCAAGATTGATCTTGCCGGTGTCGAGGGTGAGAACGCCATCGTTGTCGACTGACACCGAGAATCGGTCCATGCCGCGGTCGGCTGGGCCAAGCCCCTGTGCCTTGGTACCGAGTCGGTCGTAGCGGCTGCCGTGGCAGGCGCACTCAAGCCAATACGTCTTGATGCACGGGTTCGGCTTGCAGCCAAGGTGCGGGCAGCGCTGATAGAGCGCGCGAACATTCACTGCAGCACCATCACCCGTTGCATCTTCGCCAGGCACAAACTCCTGGCGATTCGGATCAACCAACATGATGAAGGCACGCGCATCTTGCACATAGGCTGGGTAGCCCTCAGCAATGGGGAGCCCGGCGTTGGCGTCGACCAGCGACTTCAAGGTGCCGATACGAATCTTGCCGCCGAAGCCACCCTCAAGGTTTGGCCAGAGAAAGCCGAGGGTGCCTGCGGTCACTTCGAGCAGCCAGAGTCCGAAGCCTGCACCGATCGTGGTTCGCAGAAGGCGGCGACGCGAGATCCCCGTCACCTCTTCGTGGCGCAGCGCCTTGATCGTTTGCGCGGTAAGGGCCTTCGGCTTGTCGCTCGGCTCAACGCTGTAATGGCTCACTGCGTTCCTCCGATCACAAGCTAAAGAAGAAGCCGCTGGACCACGGCAAGACGAATGCGTACCCAGGGCCCCGGAAGAAGATGCCGATGAAGGTCACGGTGAGTCCGAGCGCCCAGAGCACGGAGAAGAGGGTGACCTCAAGCTTGCGATCGGATGGCTTCGTGCTGTGCAGGTTGCGGCGATCGAGATACGGAATGAGTGCCGAGCCAACCAGCACGGCGGCTGGCGTCAGCGCACCGGCAACGGTTGGGTGGAAGTAGGCGAGCAACTCCTGGAGGCCCAAGAAGTACCACGGTGCCTTTGCCACGGCTGGCGTGACGTTCGGGTTAGCGAGCTCTTCGAGCGGTGCATTAATGAAGAGGCCGAGCAGGAGCAGGAAGATGCTCATTGCAACCGCCGACAAGAACTCGATGGTCAGCAGGTGCGGCCAGGTCATGACCGTGTCATCCGGCTCTTTCTGAACGCGCACAACGGCGTCTTGCTTGACGAGGGCGAGGAGTCGATATGGTCGCGCCGCCATCGGCACGCGCTGCTTGTCGATCTCCGTCTGGCGCGACGGATCTACTGGCAGGGAACTCGCTGGGCGCTGCTCGTCACTCATAGATCACAGCGGTCCGCTGATGCCGCCGTCCTTGCGGATCCGCCAGAAGTGGACCGCGAGGAAGACTGCCGCCAAGAGTGGGAAGACCATCACGTGCAGCACGTAGAAGCGAAGCAGCGTGTTCTGCCCGACTTCGAGGCCACCGAGCAAGAGCAACTTCGACGGGGTGTTGAGGAGCGGCGCGTAACCGGCCATGTTCGAGCCGATGGTGATTGCCCAGTAGGCGATCTGGTCCCACGGCAGCAGGTAGCCGGTGAAGCTGAGCATCAACGTGAGGAAGAGCAAGATGACGCCAACGACCCAGTTGAATTCGCGTGGTGGCTTGTAGGCGCCGTGATAGAAGACGCGCATCATGTGCAGGAAGACGAAGAAGACCATGAGGTGCGCGCCCCACCGGTGGATGTTGCGCGTGATCTGTCCGAACGGAATGATCGTTTGAATCCGAAGGATGTCGGAGTACGCCTGCGTTGCTGACGGCGCGTAGAAGAACATCAGGTAGACGCCCGTCACGGTAAGGACGAGGAAGAGGAAGAACGAGAGGCCGCCGAGGCAGAAGGTGTAGGCGAACTTCACCGCGTGCTGGCGAACCCGCACTGGGTGGAGGTGGAGGAAGACGTTGTTCATCACCGCATAGGCGCGGCTTCGCTCGTCGTTCGGGTAGGAGTTGCGGAAGATGGAGCGCCAGGCTGCTGACCTGCGAACCGCCTGATCGACCCTCGCCAGTAGGCTCACTGTGCCCCTCCCGCTACGCCGGCAACGCCGGCCAACTGCCCATCTCGGTAGGACTCCTTATAAAGGCGTCCGTCCGAGCTGATCTCTTGTAGTTCGAACCGCTCCATCGTAATGGCGTCGAAGGGACAGCGCTTTACGCAGAGGGCGCAGCGGATGCAGCGCTCCTCGTCCAGGAGCATCGCCCCGCCGTTCTCCCAGCCGTAGGCCTCGGAAAGCTCGGGTAGGGCACCCTCAGACTTGAGCTGGTTGATATCCACCATATGGATGACCCCCTCGGGGCAGACGTCGGCGCAGGCACCACAAAGGACGCAGCGCATTGGGTCAAACCAGATGTTGTAGTTGCACATGAGGCAGCGGGTGCTCTCGGCAACCGCCTGCTGGGCGCCGTAGCCGAGCTCCACCTGGGTGGTGAAGTTCTCCACTGGGTCTCCGGATGGGAGGCGTGCCGCCAGTGGCAGCACCGGAATGTGCTGGCGCGGGATGCGGTCGTAGAACTCGGGCATCTCATGGCGCCAGGAGCTGGTGATCTTGACGTTGGCGTCGACGGTGATCTCGGCCTGCCCGTCGAGGTAGCGGTCGATGGCGTAGGCGCACTTCTTGGCGTGGCCCGCCGCCTCGATCATGGTGGCTGGGCCCGTGACGAAGTCACCGCAGGCCCAGACGCCCTTGATGTTGGTGGCGTAGGTGGCTGGGTCAACCTTGACCCGACCGCGCGCCACTTCGAAGGTGCTCTCTACTGGAAGGAAGCCGAGCTCGGCGGCCTGCGACACCGCTGGAATCACGGTGTCGGCGGGAAGAATGAACTCGGAGCCCTCAATCGGAACGGGGCTGCGGCGACCCGACGCGTCTGGCTCGCCGAGGCGATTCTTGATCATGCGCACACCAGTGATGTTGCCGTTCTCGCCGATCAGTTCGAGTGGCGAAACAAGGAAGTCCATGCGCACACCCTCGCGCTCCGTCTCGCCGAGCTCCTCTTCGTCAACGACAAGTTCGGATCGCGTGCGTCGATAGGCGATGGTGACGCGCTCGGCGCCGTGACGGAGTGACGTGCGCGAGCAGTCCATGGCGGTGTAGCCACCACCGATGACGACAACATCTTTGCCAACGCTCAACGGCTTGCCGAGGTTGGCATCTTTCATGAAGTCCACGCCGTAGACGAGCCCGTTCAGGTCGGCACCTGGAACGTCAAGGGCGACGGCGTTCATTGCACCGGCGCAAATCGCAATCGCGTTGTACTGCTGCTGCAACTGCTCGAAGGTGATGTCGCGACCAACCTCGGTGTTGTAGACAAACTTCACACCAAGTCGCTCGATCAGGCGCACGTCGGTCTCAATTGCTTCGCGTGGAAGTCGGAAGGCGGGAACGCCGATAAGCATCGTGCCGCCGCCGTACGGAAGGCTGTCGTAGACGGTGACCTGGTAGCCCTTCACGGCGAGCTCTCGTGCAACCGAAAGTCCGGCAGGGCCGGCGCCGATCACGGCGACGCTCTCGGCGCGAGGTGTGATCTCTGGCGCAACATCGGGGATGCCCGAGGCAGCGTGCCACTCCACAAGGAAGCGCTTCATTGCGCGAATCGCGAGTGGTCGATCGATGTCGCCGCGGCGGCAGGCGCGCTCGCACGGTGCGGAGCAGACATACGAACACATGGCGGCAATGGGGTTTGGTTCGCGAGAGAGGAGGTAGCCCTCTTCGAAGCGGCCCTCGGCGGCGAGGTTGAGGTAGCCGCGGCAGTTGGTGCCGACAGGGCAGGCCTCTTGGCACTCGATGTTGCACTGAAGCCAGGAGGCGTCTACCGGCTGGACCAGGAAGTCCTGCGTTTCAAGCGTCACAGTGAGCCTTTCGGTGTTGCCGTGGGTCATTGCTTGCAGGGTCAAGGGTAGCAGGGGCTCTCGTGGAGCGTGCCCAACGGGATAGTTGCAATTTGGTCGCTTTTTCTTGTGCGGAAGGTGAATCTCTGCCAGAATCGCCGCCTAAGGCGGTGCCGGCGTCCCCCCAAAGGCACCGCCTTTTATCCCCTCTGGCTGGTGATCTCCGCAAGGACCTCTGCCGCATGCCCGGTTGGGGTCACGCTCTCCCAAACCTTCGCAACCTGCCCCGCAGGGTTGATGAGGAAGGTGACGCGATGGGTGCTCATGAAGCTCTTCCCCATCATCTGCTTCTCGCCCCAGACCCCGTAGGCCTCGGCGACCTGATGGTCGAGATCGGAGAGGATCGGAAAGTTCAGCGAGAACTTGTCACGGAAGGCGGCCTTGCTTGACTGGTCGTCGGGGCTCACCCCCCAGACAATTGCCCCCGCCGCCTGCAGGGCCGTCTCTGAATCACGGAACTCACAGGCCTCAATGGTGCAACCAGGGGTGTCGTCCTTTGGATAGAAGTAGAGGACCAGCCACTTACCGCGTGCAGCAAGGGTGCTGTGCTCGTTGCCAGCGGCGTCGCGCATGCTGAACGCGGGAGCCTCGCTACCAACAGGCGGGAACGATTTAAATGGACTCACGCGCCGAGTATAGCCTCGGCGACCGCCCGCGCAATGGAGATGAGCAGTCCCCCTGCGCTGAGGCTCACGATGAGGAGATCGGCGCGACCGAAGCGCGACGGGCGACGACGCGTTGGTGGCCGCTCACGCGTCGGTAGTCGAATACCACGAACCTCAAGGGCGATGGCCAGCTGTGGCACCGCACGAATCATCGAATCAAACATATCGGCGAGCAGCAGCGGATCTGCACCACG
>Ga0222713_10002708_pt1 | contig 18714 bp, 16 predicted proteins | sample C33_649DmetaG_FD_165061 | JGI IMG/M metagenome (GOLD analysis project Ga0222713, IMG submission 165061) | Estuarine water microbial communities from San Francisco Bay, California, United States - C33_649D | ecosystem: Environmental > Aquatic > Marine > Unclassified | place: USA: California...
GGACCCGAGAATATGAGGACCTGAGGGCCAGTTGAAACGGGGACAAGAGGGCCTGAGGCCATGAGGTCTCGAGGAAGTCACTTGGGAGCTTGGCACCCCGGTGACCTCCTTGTGGCTTGGCCTCTAGCCCTCGGGTCCTCCTGTCCTCGAGACCTCAGGCCCTTGAATCCATGGTCCTCGAAGCGTAGGTCCTCGGGCCAACGTGCCCTCGGGTCCTCTAGTCCTCGGGCCTTATTTAGCCAACAACTCCCGGACCTTCGCGCCGATCGCGGCGGCGGCCTGGGACTTGTTGTCCTGATGGGCGGCGACCACGTTGACGAGGGCGCTGCCGACGACCACGCCGTCGGCGACCTTGGCGATGGCCTGGACGTGGGCGGCGGTGGAGACGCCGAAGCCGACGCAGATCGGCAGGGACGTGTGCTTGCGGATCTCGGCGACCGAGGCGGAGAGGTTGGCGGCCAGTTCGGAGCGCTCACCGGTCACGCCTTCGCGCGAGACGTAGTAGATGAAGCCCGAGGCGTGCTTGGCGATGAGGCCGATGCGCGCGGGCGGCGTGGTCGGGGCCACGATGAAGATGTTGGCCAGGCCGTGCTTCTTGGAGGCGGCGATCAGTTCGTCGGCTTCTTCGGGCGGGCAGTCGAGGACGAGCAGGCCGTCGGCGCCGGCTTCGCGGATCTTGGCGCAGTAGCCGTCGAGACCGAAGGAGAACAGCAGGTTGTAATAGCAATAGAGGACGATCGGCTTGTCCGTGCCGGCGCGCACCGCGCGGAGCACGTCGAGCAGGCCGTCGTAGGTCATGCCGCCTTCGAGGGCGCGCTGGGCCGCGAGTTGGTTGGTCAGGCCGTCGGCGAGAGGGTCGGAGAAGGGTACGCCCACTTCGAGCACGTCGGCGCCGTTCTGCGCCAGGGAGAGCAGCACGGCCTTGGACGTCTCGACGTCGGGGTCGCCGGCGCAGACGTAACTCACGAAGGCCGGGCGGCCTTCGGCTTGGCAGCGGGCGAACGTCTGGGCTAAGCGATCCATGCGCGGAAGGAAGCGGCGTTTGGTCCGGAGGGCAAGGCGAAGGCGAACGTCGCCCGCTTTCCCGGGTTGCCAATCCGGGGCGCGTCCGCACCTTGGAGGCGTCGGCCCAAGTGGTGGAACGGTATACACATCAGACTTAAAATCTGCCGCCGAAAGGCTTACCGGTTCGAGTCCGGTCTTGGGTACGGCGCAACGGAACAGGCCGCACGGGTGGTGCGGCCTGTCTTCCCGTTGCCGGGACAAATAGTTCCAGAGTCCTAGCTACGGGACTCTGGGGTCGGGTACGGAGAGTGTTAATCCTGATTCCGTTAGTCGCCCTCGCGACTGATGCGTCCTTTATAAGGGAGGCTCTTACCTGAGTGAAATTGACTGAGGCTGTTGTGCTCACCCCTGGGGGTATTGTCAACGGCTACCTCGGAAATCCTGAGGAATATGACAGAAAAGCCCGTTGGAGGCCGATAATGCCGCTCCAGCAGGGGTAGGTCCGGTCAGCGCCGCAGGCTGAAAGGCGTGAAGTCGGTGTCGGTATCGTAGGCGTCGACCCCTTCGGCCTGCTTGAGCTTCGCGCAGACGACCGTCGTCACGGGGGTCATGATCGCCTCGACGAGCACCTTGAAGAACCAGTTCGCGGCCATGACCGCGACCAACGTCGCCGGGCTCCAGATGCCGAGGAAGGCGAGCGGGTAGAAGATCAGGCTGTCGACGCCCTGGCCGACGACGGTCGACCCGATGAAGCGCGCCCACGGATGCTTGCCGCCCATGCGCACCTTCATCTTCGCGAGCACGTAGGAGTTGAGGAAGTCGCCGACGCAGAAGGCGATGATCGAACCCAACGCGATGCGCCAGCCGCCGCCGAAGCAGGTCTCGAGCGCCGGTTGCAACTGCGCGCTGAACGGTTCGTCGGGGCTGGCCGGCATCGCGAGCACCACCCACGTCATCACCGTGGCGAAGAGCATCGCCGCGAAGCCCGACCAGATCACGCGGCGCGCGAGCGCGTAGCCGTAGACCTCGGTGAGGATGTCGCCGAAGATGTACGAGAGCGGGAAGAAGAGGTTGCCCGCGCCGAAGTCGGTCGGGCCGACGAACGGCAGGTCGAGCTGCACGACCTTGGCCGGGCCGATGAGGTTGGAGCAGAGCAGCACCGCGACGAACGCGCCGAGGATGAGGTCGTAGTAGCGGTAGCTGCGGTTCATCGGCGGGCAGGTTGGAAGGAAGCGGTCCGAGCGCCAGCGGACCGGCGGTAAAATCAGCGACCGAGGGCGGCCTTGAGGATCGGTTCGAACACGTCGGCCTGGCGGTGGAAGCCCAGGTCGCTCGCGTGCGAGCCGTCCGTGGCGCCGTCGGCGTCGTCGCCGTAGAGGTGGTCGCCGGGCACGTAGGACAGGCCTTTGACGCCTTCCTTCACGAGCTGTTCATAGGCGGCTTTCAGCGCGGCATGGTTCTCGTCGTGGTGCTTGCGGCGTGAGGCGATGATCCAGGAGTCGGTATTACGGCGGTCTTCGACGAGGACGATCGGGGTGTCAGGCCGCGCGGCGCGCAGCTGCTTCACGAGCGGCACGCACTTCTGGGCGACCTCTTTCCCGCTCATGTTCGGGAGGCAATCGATGACGTAGGCGGCGGCGTCGATGCGCACGAGAAAGTCGCCGACTTCCTTGTCCATGCGGCCGTTGCCGGAGAAGCCCAGGTTGACGACCGGCATGTCGAAGCGGCGTCCGAGGATCGCGGTGTGCACCATGCCCGGACGGCTGGCGCAGGCGCCGTGCGTGATCGAGGTGCCGTAGAACACGACGGGCTTCGCGCGCGGCTTGAGGCCGGCGAACTGCTTTCCTTCGGGCACGCCGACGTGGAGGAATTCGACGCCGTTGTAGAGCGGGAGGTAGAGCGCGTATTCGCGTTCGCCGGCGTCGAGGCCGTCGGCCAGGCGGATCTTCATCTCCTGCGCGGTCGGGCGGGCGACCTGGACCCAGCGCCACCTGCCGTCCTGGTCGCGGGCGTAGAGGTCGAGTCCGCTGACGCCGGTGGCGGGCATGTGCGGCATCGCGAGCAGCGGTTTCGTGACCTTGTAATGCGCGTAGATCGTCGAGGCGTCGGTGCGGAAGCGGAACATCAGGCCCGCGCTGTCGCGGCTGAGGCCCCAGACCGCGGGCGTCACCTTGCCGTCGGCCTCGGCGGGCAGGCGGTCGAAGTAGCTCTTGCGCTCGGCGTCGGGGAAGGCGCGGCCTTCGAGGTCCGTCGCGCGGACGTCGTGCCACGAGACTTTTTCGTCCGGGCGGAGCGCATAACGGTCGACCGCCTTCGGCGCGGCCTTCGCGGCGGGCTTGGCCGGCTGGGCGGGGAGGGCGGCGCCGACGCAGAGGAGGGCGAGGAGGAGGGCGGAGGCGGGGCGCATGAGTTCAGAGGGCTGAGCCGACGGAGAGGGCGAGCGCGCGGATCTCGGCGAGCGGCTTCTCGTATTCGGTCAGCGCGGCGACATAGGCGTCGCGGGCCTTGTCGGCGCGGACCAAGGTCGCTTCGGCGGCGCCTTGCGTGCGGTCGAGCGCGGCGGCGGCCTTGGCTTCCTGCGCTTCGGCGGAGGCCAGCGAGGCGGCGGTGGCGCGGATCTGGTTCTGGAGGAAGAGAAGCTCGTTGAGGTCGACGTTGGGCAGGCCGCGGAGCAGGGCGAGCTGCTGGCGGAGCGAGTCCAGGCTGCGGTTGAGCCGGGCGACGCGCTCGGTCTCCCGCGCGAGGTTGGACTGGGAGCTGCGGATCGTGGACTCCGCCTTGGCGCGATCTTCGAGCGCGCGCTTGTATTCGTCGTAAAGCAGCTTCGTGCGCGGATAGTTCGCGGCCGACATCAGGCGCGCGACGCCTTCTTTCGTCGGATAAGGCATCTGGTAGCGGCGGTTGTCGATGCGCAGGATGTAACGGTCTCCCGGCTGGTCGTAGAGGATCGGCAAGGACTGGGGAGCTTCCGGCGCAGGCGCCGCTCCGGCCGTCAGGACGGTCAGCAACGCGAGCAGGGCGGGGAAGGCCTTCACGCGGATTTCCTAATCCGTCCGCCGACCCCAGTCAAACCGCCTTCTGCGGCTTCGCGCGGCGCCGGCCGGCGACATGGGCGGCGATCAGCCGGCGGACGTCGCCACGCAGGGCGCGGCCGGCTTCGTCGGCCAGCCAGAGTTTCAGCAGGCCGGCGTAGAAGCAGAAGGTATCCTGGGCGCAGAGGTGCGGGTCGAGGCCGGGGGGGGTGAGCCGGGCCTTCTTCGCGGCGGCGTAGAGTTCGGTCGTGTCGGCGAGGAACTGGGCGCCCGCCGTCATCAGGTCCTGGCGGACCCCGGCGAAGGCCCCGATGTATTCGCACTTCCAAAGCATGACCTCGTAGGTCTCCTGGGCGGCTTTGTCTTCGGCCAGCCGGTCCAACGCCGATCGCAGCCCCAGTTCCAGCCGACGCAGCGGGTCGCCGGCGCCCTCGTCCGGAAAGCGCAGCAGCACCCCGGTCTGCTGGCGGACCGCCATGAACAGGTCGGCCTTGTCGCGGAAATGCCAATAGACCGCCCCGCGGGTCACCCCCGCCTCCTTGGCGACCTCTTCCAGGGACGTGTTGGTGACGCCGTGACGGCTGAAGACCTCGCGGGCGCAGAGCACGATTCGTTCACGGGTCTGGGCCGCTTCGGCTTTGGTCTTGCGAGCCATGTGTGGGCGTCTAGATTTACATACATGTCTGTATGTAAAACCCTGGCTGTCGAGCGCCTTCTGTTCGGAGCGATGCTGCTGGCTCTCGTCGGATGCCGTCAGGAGTCGGCTCCGCCCGCTCCCGGCCCCCTGTCCGTGGCCGTCATCCAGGTCGCTCCGGCCGACCTGCCGCAGACCGCCGTCGCCCCCGCGCAGGTGGAGGGCGTCCGGGAGGTCGAGGTGCGCGCCCGCGTGACCGGCATCCTGCAGACCGTCGACTACGCCGAAGGCGCCAAGGTGAAGGCCGGCGACCTCCTTTTCCGCATCGATCCGGCGCCCTACGCCGCGGCCCATGCGCTCGCCCGCGCCCAGCTCGCGCAGGAGACCGCCCGCGCCGCGCAGGCCTCCGCCGAGGCCGCCCGTCAGGCCGCGCTCTTCAAGCAGCAGGCCGCGAGCCGCAAGGAGGCCGACGACGCCAAGGCCCTCGCCGACGCCGCCGTCGCGTCGCGTGAGGCCGCCGCGGCCCGCGCCGAGCTCGCCAAGCTCGACCTCGATTACTGCGAAGTCCGCTCGCCCATCGCGGGCGTCGCCGGCCGCCGTCTCCGCACCGAAGGCACGCTCGTGAACCCCGTCGGGCCCGACGGCCTGCTCACGACGGTGGTGCGCTCCGACGAGGTCTGGGCCCGCTTCGGGCTGGCGGAGGCCGATTTCCATCGCCTCTTCGCGTCCGGCGCCGCGGGCGCCCAGGGCGCCGCGGTCGCTTTGCTGCGGCCGGACGGTTCGGCCATGCCGGCGCGCGGCAGGATCGATTTCGCCGCCACGCAGGTCGACACCCGTCTCGGCACCGTGCAGCTGCGCGCGCGCTTCGCCAACGCGGACGACGCGCTCCTCGCCGGCCAGTTCGTGCGCGTGCGCGTGACCGGAGACAAGGCCAAGGACGCCTATCTCGTCCCGCAGCAGGCCCTCGTGCAGGCCCCGTCGGGCCGTTCCGTCTTCGTCATCGGCGCCGGCGACCGCGCCGAAGCGCGCGCCGTGACCTTGGGCGAGACCCAAGGCGCGGACGTCGTCATCCTCGCCGGCCTGCGGAACGGCGACCGCGTCATCCTCAACCAGCTGCATAAGCTGCGCCCGGGCGCCCCGGTCGCCGTCGCCCCGGCCAAGAAGTAAATGGGCTGGGATTTCTTCATCCGCCGGCCGATCTTCTCGGCCGTCCTCTCCCTCGTCATCGTCCTGATCGGCGGCCTCGCGCTGCTGAACCTGCCGCTGTCGCAGTATCCGCAGATCGCCCCGCCGACCGTCACCGTCGTCGCGAGCTATCCCGGCGCCTCGCCCGAGGCCCTGGTCAACAACGTCGCCGCCCCGCTCGAGGAGCAGATCAACGGCGTCGAAGGGCTCCTGTATTACTCTTCCAACGCCTCGTCGAGCGGCGCGCTGAGCATCACCGTCACGTTCGAGAACGGCGTCGACCCGGACATGGCGACGATCCTCGTCGCGAACCGCGTCAAGCTCGCCGAGCCCCGCCTCCCCGAGGAGGTGCGCCGCCTCGGCGTCATCACCAAGAAGCGTTCGAACGACATCCTCATGTCGGTCTCGATCGTCTCGCCCAACGCCACGCGCGATTCCGTCTTCCTGAGCAACTACGCCTCTTCGGTCGTCGTCGAGGAGCTCAAGCGTCTGCCCGGGGTCGGCGACTGCGGCGTCTTCGGCGCCCGCGACTACGCGATGCGCGTCTGGCTGCGGCCGGACCGCATGGCCGCGCTCGGGGTCAGCGCCGCGGAGGTCGTGCGCGCCGTCCGCGCGACGAACACCCAGTACGCCGTCGGCCGCCTCGGCCAGGAGCCTTCGGTGGACGCCGCCTTCGTGATCCCCGTCGTGGCGCGCGGCCGCCTGTCCTCGCCCGAGCAGTTCGGGGACATCGTCCTGCGCGCCGGCGCCGGCGAGGGCGCGCTGCGCCTGCGCGACGTGGCGCGCGTCGAGCTCGGTTCCCAGAGCTACGAGCAGCTGAGCATGCTGGACGGCAAGCCCGTGGCCGGCATCCGCGTCTTCCTGCAGACGGGTTCCAACGCCCTCGAGACCGCCGACCGCATCCGGACGCGCATGGACGAGCTGACGCGCCAGTTCCCGCCCGACGTCGCATACGCGATCCCCTTCGACACCACCCGCTTCGTGCGCTCCGCCATCGGCGAGGTCCGCAGCACGCTCTTCGAGGCCGCGCTGCTGGTCGCGCTCGTCGTCTTCCTCTTCCTTGGTTCGTGGCGGGCGACGCTCATCCCGATGATCGCCGTGCCCGTCTCGCTGATCGGCGCGTGCGCGGGCCTCTGGGTCATGGGGTACGGGATCAACATCCTGACGCTCTTCGCGATGGTCATCGCCATCGGCATCGTGGTCGACGACGCGATCGTCGTGCTGGAGAACACCGAGCGGCTCATGCGCGAGCAGGGCCTGAGCCCCTTCGAGGCGGCCAAGGAATCGGTGCGCGAGGTCGCGGGCGCGATCGTCGCCATCGTCTGCGTGCTGGTCTGCGTGTTCCTGCCCGTCGCCTTCCTCGGCGGCATCGCCGGCGTGCTCTACCGCCAGTTCGCGGTCACCGTCGCCCTCTCGGTCATCCTTTCCGGCTTCGTCGCGCTCACCCTGACCCCGACGCTCTGCGCGCTCATGCTCCGTCCGCACGCCCACGCTCCGGCCGGCCGCCTCGCCTGGCTCGTCGCCGGCTTCGGCCGCGGCTTCGGGCGCGTCGCCGCCTGGCACGGGCGCGTCGTCCGCTGGCTGCTGGAGCATCCGCGTTCGGCGGGCGCCGCCTTCGCCGGCATCGTCCTCGCGAACTTCGCGCTCGTCACGACCATCCCCCGCAGTTTCCTGCCGCCCGAGGACCAGGGCTACCTCCTCGCGATGGTGGCGCTGCCCGACGGCGCGGGCATCAAACGCACGAAGGCCTTCATGGACGACCTCACGCCGAAGTTCCGGCAGCACCCCTCGGTGCGGCATACCTTCGCGATCAGCGGCTTCGACCTGCTCGGCGGCGGCGAACGCACGAATTCGGGCACGATCTTCCTTCCGTTGAAGGATTTCGGCGCACGTCCGCCGGGAGGCGAGGCGCTTGCTCGCCAGTTCAACGGGATCGGCATGACCCAGCCGGACGGCATGTGCCTGGTGGTGAATCCTCCCGCGATCCGCGGAATCGGTTCCGCCGGCGGCTTCGAATTCTATCTGCAGGCCAAGGAGGACGACGATCCCGCCCGGCTCGCGGCGAACATCGAGAAGCTGGAAGCCGCCCTGCGGGCCCGCCCTGAACTCACCGGCATCCGCGTCTTCCTGCGTCCTGCGGTCCCGCAGGTGCTGGCCGAGGTCGACGAGGTCCGCGCCGCCACGATGGGCGTCTCGCTTCCCGAACTGCACGAGGCTTTGCAGGCCACGATCGGCGTCGTCTACGCCAACGACTTCACGCTGGCCGGCCGCACCTACCGCGTGCTCGTCCAGTCCGAGGCCGCGGACCGCATGGACGCCGCCGCGGCCGGTCGCGTGCACGTGCGCGCCGGCAACGGCGAGATGATCCCCTTGTCGTCCTTCGTCAGGTTCAAGCCCTCCTCCGGACCGGAGCAGCTCGAAAGGCACATGGGCTTCCTGTCCGCCCGCCTGATCTGCGCGCCGGCCCCCGGCGTGAGCTCCGGCGAGGCCATCGCGCTCGTCGAGCGGGTCGCGGAGGAACTCCTGCCCGTGGGGTACGGCATCGACTGGACGGCCCAGGCGCTGCAGGAGAAACGTGCGGCGACCTCGGCTTTGCCCGCCTTCCTCCTCGCGCTGCTGATGGTCTTCCTGATCCTCGCGGCGCTCTACGAAGACCTCGCCCTGCCGCTGGGCGTGCTGCTGACCGTGCCGTTCGCGCTGCTTGGCGCGCTGCTCGCGATCTTCATGCGCGGCATGCCCAACGACATCTACTTCCAGATCGGCCTCGTCACGCTCATCGGCCTCGCGGCCAAGAACGCGATCCTCATCGTCGAGTTCGCCGAGAGCGCCCGGCGCGCCGGGCGTTCCGCGGCCGACGCCGCGGTCGAGGCGGCCCGCATGCGCATCCGTCCGCTCGTCATGACGTCGATGGCCTTCGTGCTCGGCGTCGTCCCGCTCGCCCTCGCCGGGGGCGCGGGCGCCGCGGCCCGCCAGTCGATGGGCACGGGCGTGCTCGGCGGCATGCTCCTCGACACCTTCGTGGCCACGCTCTTCATCCCTTGGTTCTTCCACCTCCTTTCCGGCCGCAAGGAGAAGGCCGTCGTCCAGCCATGAAGCCCCGTCTCCCGCTGCTCCTCGCCGCCGGCCTGCTCGCCGGTTGCGCGCTCGGCCCCGATTACCAGCGGCCGGCCACGCCTTCCGCCGAAGCCTACCCCGAAGCGGGGAAGGGCGGCGACGCCGTCCGCGCCGAGTGGTGGAAGTCCTTCGGCGATCCGGAGCTCGACGCCCTCGTGGCGAAGGCGTTCGCGGCCAACACGGATCTCCGGCTGGCCGTCGCGAGGATCGAGGAGGCCGCCGCCGGCCTCGCCGAGGTCGAAGGCGCCTCCTTGCCGCAGGTCGACGCGACCATGGTCTCGCAGCAGATCAAGATCAGCGAAGGCGGCTTTAATCCGAACCTCGCGTTGAACGGACGCGTCCGCACCAACCAGCGGGCCGCGCTGGCGACCTCGTTCGAACTTGATTTCTGGGGTCGTCTCCGCCGCGCCGAGGAAGGCGCGCGCGCCCGGCTCCTGCAGGCCGAGGAAGGCCGCCGCGTCGTCGGCCTGGCCGTGGGCGCCGCCGTGGTCCGGGCCTACGCCTCGTTGCGCGCCGCGGAGGTCCGCGTCGCCGCGGCCGAGGAGGTCCTCGCCGCCCGCGAGGCCGAAGCCTCCCTCGTCGCCAAGCGGCTCGCCGTGGGCGCCGCCGGTCCGGCCGACGTCGCCGCCGCCGAGGTCGCGCGGGCCGACGCCGTCTCCCGTCGCTCTTCCGCCCGCCGCGTCCGCGCCCAGGCCGAGCATCTGCTCGGCGCGTTGACGGGCCAGCCCGCGCTCGTCATCGCGCCCCGGCGCGGCGACGCCCTCCGCGTGCCGGCGCCCGTGGCGGCCGGCCTGCCGTCCGACCTGCTGCGACAGCGTCCCGACGTGCTCGCGGCGGAGCAGGCGCTGGTCGCCGCCAACGCCCGCATCGGGTTCGTCAAGGCCTCCCGTTTCCCGACCTTCTCGCTCACCGGCTCGCTCGGCACCGAAAGCCCCGACCTCGAATCGCTCTTCGGTCCGCGTAACAGCACCACCGCCCTCGGCCTCGGGATGCAGCTGCCGGTCTTCGACGCCGGCCGCGGCGCCGCGCGCGTGGACGCCGCGGTGGCCGTGCGTAACCAGGCGGCGGCGGCTTATGAGCAGGCCGTCCTGAATGCGTTCCGCGAAGTCCGCGACGCTTTGGTCGACGTCCGGGAGACCGCTTCGGCGGCGCGGGCGGCCGACCGCCGGGCCAAGGCGGCCCGCGAGGCGTTCCGGGTGGCGGAAGCCCGGCAGGGAGCCGGACAGGCCGGCCCGGCCGAACTGCTCGTCGCCCGCCGGGAGCAGGCGGAGTCCTCGGCCGCGGTGGCGGAGGTGCGGCTGGCGCGGATCACGGCCCAGGTGGACCTCATCCGGGCCTTGGGCGGAGCCCGGCCGGACACTCCCGCGAAGCGGTAGGCGTCGGCGGAGGTTGCCAACCGGCGGGAGCCTGTTTTCGTCGGGGCATGCCGACGACTCCCGACCTATGGACGCAGCTCACCGCCGCCGTGCGCCAGGATGGTTTCCTCCTGGCCGCCTCCGTGGTGTTCGGGTTGGCGATCCTGCACGCCTTCGTCGCGCCGATCTTCGCGCGGGCCGCCCATAAGCTGGAGGAGGCCCACCGCGAGGAGGTCCGCGAGGGCCGGGCGCCGGTCAACGACCGCGGCGAGTCATCCTCCCTGAAGGCCGCGATCATGCACCTGCTCGGCGAAGTCGAAGCCGTCTTCGGCATCTGGACCTTCGTGCTCTTCGGCCTGCTGATCGCCTGGCCGGGCAAGGGTTGGGATTTCGCCTGCCGTTACGTGGAGACCGGTGATTACGCGGCCGCCCTCGCCGGCGTGCCGCCGGCCGGAGCCTCCAAGTTCATCGAGCCCCTGTTCGTGTTCGTCATCATGACCCTCGCCGCGGCCCGGCCGGTCATGGCCTTGGCGGCCCGGCTGCTGGGCGGCGTGGCCTGGCTGCTGGGGGACGGCACGGCGGCCCGGTGGTTCGTCATCCTCACGCTGGCGCCCTTGTTCGGCTCCCTGATCACGGAGCCCGCCGCGATGACCATCGGCGCGCTGCTGCTCTCTTCCCAGTTCTACGCCCTGCGTCCGAGCGAGCGCCTGAAATACGCCACCCTGGCCTTGCTGTTCGTCAACATCTCCGTCGGCGGCGCGCTCACGAACTTCGCCGCTCCGCCCATCGTGATGGTGGCCGGCAAGTGGGGTTGGTCGACCGCGGACGTCTTCGCGCATTACGGCTGGGCCGCGGTCGTCTCGATCCTCGCCTCGAACCTGACCTACCTGCTGGTCTTCCGGAAGGAACTCGCGGGCCTGAAGGCCGAAGGGAAGGGCGGGCACGCCCGGGAGGCCATCCCGGTCTGGGTCACGGTGGTCCACCTTTCCCTCATGGTCTGGACGGTCACCATGCTCGCCGGTCATCGTCCGATCCTGATGCTCGGAGGGTTCCTCGTCTTCCTCGCCTTCACCGTGGCCACGCCTCAGTGGCAGGATCCGGTCCGGCTCCGCGGGCCTTTGCTGGTCGGCTTCTTCCTCGCCGGGCTGGTCGTCCTCGGCGGCCTGCAGGCCTGGTGGATCTCGCCCGTCATCATGAAGCTGAACGAAGGGGCGCTCATGGGAGTCTCGACGATTCTGACCTCTTTCAATGACAACGCCGCGATCACCTACCTCGCCGCCCAGGTGCCTGCCTTGGGGCTCCCCGGGGCGGAAGCGGAGGCGCTCCGGCATGCCGTGGTGGCCGGTGCCTTGGCCGGCGGGGGGCTGACCGTGATCGCCAACGCCCCCAATCCTGCGGGACAATCCATTCTCTCCCGCCATTTCGGGCCCGGTATTTCACCTTTACGCCTCGCTTTATGGGCGCTGGTGCCGACGGCCTTCGCCTTGGCCAGCTTCGTGACCATCCGTTGACCGAGGGTTTTGGCTGTTCAAGCCAGCAGGCTGGGGCGTAGAATGGAGTTCCCCAGCCACCCCGTTTTCCATGAGCTCCCGTCGTCGTCCCGGTTTCACCCTGATCGAATTGCTGACCGCCATCGCCATCATCGGCGTCCTGGCGGCCGCCTTGTTCCCGGCCATCGGGGGGATCCGCAAGCGAGCCCGGCAGTCTTCGGCCCAGACCGCCTTCTCCCAGTGGGCCAGCGGGCTGGCCCGCTACAAGCAGACCTACGGCTTCTACCCCAACATCGGCAGCACCTACGTGACCACCGCCGACACCCTCCATCTCCTCGAAGATCAGGCCGTGAACGGCAAGTTCGTCCGCGCCCTTTCCGGCCGCCAGCCGACGGGCACCGCCCTTTCGGTCGCCGACCGCCGCGCCCTCAATCGTAACGCCGAGGAATTCGTCGCCTTCGGCCGGGATGATTTCGAAGACCCGACCACCTTCAGCGACGCCAGCCGCCTGGTCGACCGTTTCGGCAACCGCCGCATCCGCGTCATCTTCGACACCGACAACAACACCAGCATCCGGAACATCAATCCTCCCGGCGGCGCCGTCTCGCTGCCTGACGAGCTCCGCAACATGGCGACCGCCGCCGGCCTCCCGGCCCGCATCATCATCTACACCACCGACCTCGCCGACGACTTCGAGTCTTACGACGGCCTCGGCGCCTCCGATTTCGCGCAGGTCTTCGCCATCCAATAATGTCCGCCCGTTCCCTCGCCCGCAAGGGCTTCACCTTGGTCGAGCTCCTGGTCGTCATCACGATCATCCTGCTCATCTCCTCCCTGTTCCTGGGATTGAACGCGGGAGACGGCGGCGGTCTGGCCGCCGGCCAGCGCATGCTGGGTTCCTCGATCCGCACGCTGCGCGCCATGGCGCTCATGAACCGCGGTCCCGGCGGCACGGGGATCACCCATGCGCCGCGCTATCGTCTGCTGATCCTCAACGATCCGGACGACGAGGTGAACCATCTCCGCCAGGTCGTGCTGGCCGTCGGCGGCGTGAGCTCCGCCGACCTCGGGGCCAACAACCCCGCGTCGATCACCAACACCTCGTCCCTGCCTTACAAGTGGTACTCGCCGGAGCCCCCGCAGATGCTGCCATCGGGCGTCGTCTTCGTCCCGCCCGCCGCGGACGTCGGCACCTCGATGCAGCTGGCCGTCGCCGCCGGCACGCGTCGCAGCAACGTCGGCCAGGTCGCCGACAACATCACGCCGAGCACCCAGGACCAGCCCGCCTCCAATCCGCCGGTCATGACCTTCGCCCCCACTTCCCAACCGATGGCGCTCGCGGCGATGGGCGCGGATTTCAATCCGAAGAAGTGGTACTACGTCGAGCTGCAGGGCTCGGGCGCCTCCAACCACCTCGGCCGCACCGTGCTCGTCCTGGCCTTGGGGTCCGTGCGTAACACCGGCGCCGGCCGGGCCGCGATCGACGTCGCCTCCGAGAACCAGTTCGCCGCCGTCCTGCTCCGTCCCAACGGCGACATCTCCATGACCCTCGACTCCGAGGAGATGGACAAGGCCAAGTGAACCGACCCTTTACGATGACAACCTTCCGTCCCCCCCAGTCCGCCCGCCCGGGCTTCTCGCTCGTCGAGGTGACCCTCGCGATCGGCATCGTCGGCGTCGCCATCCTCTCCTTGGTCGGCATCCTCGGCTCCACCTTCCAGCAGGTGGACGACATCATGCAGACCAACCGGGCCCTGTCCGGCGTGACCCGCCTGGTCGCGGCCCTCGACAACCCGCGCACGATCATCGTCCATCAGGGCGGCGACACCACCGGCGTCACCGGGAACACCGAGTACCTGCATCAGGCGTCGGCGCTCTTCACCCCGGCGCTGGACCCCTCGCCCACGGCGCAGCCGGCCTCGAACTTCGACCTCGTCTACCGGCTGCTCTGCCGGGCGAAGGACAATTCCTCGGCCAACGCCGTCTGGCTCTACGTCTACGAGCGTAAGATCGTCTCCGCCACCACCGACTTCAACGGCACGAACTACGCGCTGTCCGCGAACCCCTCCGTGATGGAAGTCGCCACCGCCAAGCGCAACGGCGACAACTTCACCGCCCTCGGCGCCTCCGCCCGCAACGTCGTCGGCACGCCCATGCGCGTGCGGCTCTCGTTGTCCAAGCTCCTGAACGGCCAGCGTTACCAGATCAACGCGACCACCGGCGAGCCTGATGCGGCGAAGTTCGTCCCGGGCACGACGGACCTACCCGTCGACCCGAACCAGTATCCGCTGGCCTACCTCCCCGTCGTCGCCGAGTTCTTCCCGCACGACTACGTCGACGCCGCGGTCTTCAAGGATAACTCCGTCAATCCTCTGCTCGTGCAGAACATCGTCATCAGCCGATGAACAAGACCTTCCGCGGCCTCCGCGCCGGCTTCACGCTCCTCGAGGTCATGGTCTCCACCGCCATCATGGTGGTGATCGTCCTCACCGTCGTCACGATCGCGGCCGACACGATGCGCGTGTACGACCGCGCCGTCGCCGACCTTTCCACCCAGTCCGAGGCGCGCGGCGTCCTGGACGCGATGGAGAACGATTTCTCGACCGCCGTCGTCCGCGCCGACGGGCGCTGCTGGATGGAGATCGTCGTCCCCGGCGGCAACGGCGCCCCGGCCGGCGCCCCGCAGTCGGTCGGCAACGTCCATCGAGTCGATCAGCCGATCGTCATGCTCTTCTCGACGCCGGCGGACCGCCCGCGCTGGTCGGCGGAAGCCACCGGCCGCCGGCAGCTCCGCGGCGATGTCTGCGCCGTGGCGTATCGCCTCGGCCACCGTTCGCCCTTCGACATGCCCGGCGAGAAGATCCAGCAGGTCTACGGGGTCTACCGCACCGTCATCGATCCGGAGAACACCTTCAACGAAGGATTGAAGGTCATCATGGACGGCACCCCCGCCGTCCCGACCTCGCCCTGGAACTACTGGACGGGCGGCGCCCGCAACGTCCATGAGTACGCGCCCGTCGCCGGTGCCAGCGGCCTGAAGACCAAGACGTTGCTCGACGCCACTCCTGGCTGCTGGACCCTCGACGAGCAGAACTTCATCGCCTCGAACGTCGTCGCGATGAACCTGATCCTCTGGTGCAGCTCCTCGTTGCCGGCGACGGTCGTGCCTCCGGCCACCATGCGCGATCCCCTCGGCCGCGTGGATTCGGTCCTGCGCCCTGTCTTCGCGGTCGCGGCCGACACCACCCGCAACGGAACCAATCCGGCCGTCGGCGGTTACGGGGCCGCCTTCAAGTCGGGTACCACGGCCGCGACGGTCCCGGCCGCTTCGTTGCGTTACGCGACGGCGGCCGCCCCGGCCTCGGTGGCCATGCCGACGGCCGCCGCGGTGCATCCGCAGGATCTCTTCCTCGGCCGCCTCCGCGTCTACTCGAACCGTCTGTACCCTGACAACCTGCCCGTCGGCGCCCCCGTCGCGGTCGCCCCGTTGCCTTACCTGCCTTACACCGTGCGCGGCGTCGAGGTCTCGCTCACCTTGCTGACGCCCGAGGGCTCCAAGGAGCTGCGCGGCCTGCAGGAACTTCGCGGCGAGTCGACCCTCGCCGATACCGCCGCCTTCCGCCGCATCGTCTTCCAGCACGGACGTAACTTCACCCGTTACATCCGTGTCCTGGCCAACGGCGGCTGAGGGTCCCCGGATCCGGACATGAACAAGGGGCGCCATGCGGCGCCCCTTGTTTCTTTGGCCGGGACCGCCGGCTTACTCCGAGAAGACGCCCATCGCACGGAACTTCGCGTAGCGTTTCGCGACGAGTTTCTCCGGCGGGACCTTGGTAAGGTCGGCGAGCGCATCGCGCAAGGTCTTCCGGATCGCGGAGCCGGTGGCGGCCGGGTCTTCCTGGGCGCCGCCGAGGGGTTCCTTCACGACGCCGTCGACGACGCCGAGCTTGAGGAGGTTCGGGGCGTCGAGGCGCAGGGCTTCGGCGGCCTTCGGAGCGTGGGCGCGGTCCTTGAAGAGGATCGCGGCGCAGCCCTCGGGCGAGATCACGGAGTAGTAGGCGTTCTCGAGGATGTAGACCTTGTTCGACACGGCGATGCCGAGCGCACCGCCGGAACCGCCTTCGCCGATGACGAAGGTGATGATCGGCACGGCGAACTGGCTCATCTCGCGGAGGTTGACCGCGATGGCTTCGGCCACGTGGCGCTCTTCGGAGCCGATGCCGGGGAAGGCGCCGGGAGTGTCGACGAGGGTGATGATCGGGAGGCCGAAGGTGTGGGCCAGCTTCATCAGGCGAAGGGCCTTGCGGTAGCCTTCGGGATTCGGGCAGCCGAAGTTGCGGCGGAGGTTCTCCTTCGTGTCGCGGCCTTTCTGCTGGCCGATGACCATGACCGGGCGGCCTTCGAAGAAGGCGGTGCCGCCGACGGTGGACTCGTCGTCCATGTAGAGTCGGTCTCCGTGCAGCTCCTGGAAATCATCGAAGAGCATGCCGATGTAATCCAGGGAGTAGGGGCGGCGAGGGTGGCGGGCCAGCTGGACGCGCTGCCAGGGGGTCAGGTGCCCATAGACCTCCCGTCGGGTCTGCTCCATCTTGGTCTCGAGGGACTTGATTTCCTTGGAAACGTCCATCCCGGCGGTCTCAGAGGAAGCGCGGAGGGAGTTGATCTTGTCCTCGAGCTCCCGGAGGGGCTTTTCGAATTCGAGGGTGAAACGGGCCTTGGGCGCGGACATGGGCCGTAAGTTGGGCAATCGAGCAGGGAAGGGCAATGGAATAGGGGTGGGGGCAGGGGTGGGGGAGGGGCAGAATGAGGGGGAAAGGGGCTAATTTAGGGCTAGGGCCAGGGTCAGGGCCAGGGTCAGGGCTAGGGCTAGGGTCAGGGCTAGGGCTAGAAGTGGGGTTGGGATTGCCTAGCCCAAGCTCCAGCCCTGGCCCTAGCCCTAATTAAGCCCCAATTACCCTTTTCCCAGAACCTCCGCTCATCCAATCTGTCTGCACCCCTACCTCCCTATGCGTCTTGCTACCTTGCTCTCCTTCGCGGCCGCCAGCGGCCTGGTCGCCGCCGAAGGCTACACCGACACCCCTTTCATCCCCGGCACCCAGTGGCGCGTCCATGACGCCACCCGCCCGCAGCCGCCCCGCGCCGATGCTTCCAAGCTGAAGTGCAACGAAGCCCCGGCCCCGGCCGGCGCGCTCGTCCTCGTGGGCGGTCCCGACTCCGCCGGCGAGTGGGAGCCCGACGCCGTTCCGAACGCCAAGCTCAAGACCCCGGTCACCTGGGAGATCAAGGACGGCGTCATGACCGCCCGCACCAACGGCATCCGCACCAAGCGCGCTTTCGGCGACATCACCCTGCATGTCGAGTGGCGCTCCGCCGCCGGCTATGACACCGATCCCAAGAAGAAGAGCCAAGGCAACTCCAACAGCGGCATCTTCTTCATGAAGACCTACGAGCTGCAGGTCCTCGACTGCTACAAGACCGAGACCTACGCCGACGGCATGACCGCCGCGATCTACGGCCAGCAGCCGCCCGCCTTCAACGCCTGCCTGCCTTCCCGCACCTGGAACAGCTACGACATCGAGTTCACCGCCCCGCGCTTCAACGCCGACGGCTCCGTCGCCAGCAAGACCCGCATCACCGTGGTGATGAACGGCGTCAAGGTCCAGGACGGCACCGAGTACATCGGCCCGAGCAGCCATAAGAAGAATCCTCCTTACGTGAAGCACGCGGACAAGCTCCCGCTCGGACTGCAGTGGCACGGCGACGCCGTCGAGTTCCGTAACATGTGGGTCGTCGAGAAGAAGTAAGCCCGCGGCATGGCGATCCAGGCCCATACGGTGAAGCCCCTGCTTGGGCTGCTTCTGCTGGGCCTGGTCTTCTATTTCATCGAAAGGATCATGGGCGCGCGTCGCCGGCCGGGTTACTTCCGGCCGGGGATGCTCACCGACGCCGCTTATTTCTTCACCGTCGGGCTTTTCAAGCAGGCCTCGCGCGTCCTGCTGTTCGCTCCGCTGATCATCCTGGTCATCGCCGGCGTCACGACGGGCGAGGAATTGAAGGCCCAGCGCTACCATGGCTTCGGTCCGGTCGCGGCGCAGCCGGTCTGGCTGCAGGCGGTCGAGATCTACCTGCTGGCTGATTTCCTCGGCTACTGGATCCACCGGCTTTTCCATTCGGGCGCGTGGTGGCCCTTCCATGCGGTGCATCACAGCTCCGAAGACCTGGATTGGCTCTCGGCCGTCCGCGTGCATCCGGTGAACGAGGCGGTCGACAAGCTCGCTCCGGCGGTGCCGATCCTGTTCCTGGGCTTCGATCCGACCGTCACGGCGGGGGTCACCGGCTTCCTGACGTTCTACGCGATCTTCCTGCACGCCGACGTCGACTGGGATTTCGGCCCGCTGCGATCCGTCGTCGCGACGCCGGTCTTCCACCGCTGGCATCACTCCAAGGACCCGGCGGCGGTCGACAAGAATTTCGCCGGGCTCCTGCCGCTCTGGGACATCCTCTTCGGCACCTACTACATGCCGGAGGATCGACTCCCGCAGGATTTCGGCGCGACCGAGCCGGTGCCGACGGGCTATTTCGGTCAGCTCTGGCATCCCTTCGCCGGTTGGTTCAAGCGCAAGGGTCCGCCGCCGTTGCCTTGAGGCGATGATGCTTACCCGTTTGCATTGGGGGGCCGGACCGTTAGGTTGTCCGGCTTAGCCGATGTATCCTCAGGACCTCCGCGAAAACTGGCATGCCGGCCAAGGCTCATGGAAGGACGTGCCCGCCGCGGAGTGGAACGACTGGCATTGGCAGCTGCGCAACCGCATCACCACGCTCGCCCAGCTGGAGGAGAGGCTCGTGCTCACCAAGGAGGAGCGGGAAGGATGCCTTTTCGCCCCGCACAAGCTCTCGCT
>Ga0222713_10002710_pt1 | contig 18700 bp, 24 predicted proteins | sample C33_649DmetaG_FD_165061 | JGI IMG/M metagenome (GOLD analysis project Ga0222713, IMG submission 165061) | Estuarine water microbial communities from San Francisco Bay, California, United States - C33_649D | ecosystem: Environmental > Aquatic > Marine > Unclassified | place: USA: California...
ATATTCTCAAAAAAATTTGGGATTGGGGTCATGATCCCGCTAATAGGGGAAGTTTAAAGGAAACTTTGAAAAAAGTAAAAGAGGCTCTTGTAAACGCTAGAACACAAAACAAAACGCAAGTTGATGAACAAACAGGGGTCGGATTAGTAATTGCTGGAATAACTTTAACTCCAAGCATATTAATAGCTATTGGTATATTCATAATTGTAATTATAATAATTTGTAGTTTACCAAAAAAGAGTTCTTGTAAAAAATGGAAAACAATTGATGATTTAGTATAAATCATATATTTATAATATAAAACAAATAAAATGAGAAGAACAATAAGATTAACAGAATCACAATTTCATAATATGATCAAAAGAATTGTGAAAGAAACTAAACATCAATGGGATGAAGAAATAATAGAAGACGAAGATTTTGAAATTGATGTCGATGTTAAAAATGAAAAAATGTCCCCACTACAAGCGGTTAAAAAAATTGCAGAGTTCCTCTCAACAGATGTTCTTCCTAATTTATCTTCTGAAGAACTATCTCAGTTGAAAAGAGAAATGCCAGATGTTGGGTCCTCAATGAATCAAATGAACGAAGATGAAGATTTTGATGATTTAGAATCAAGAAGAGCAAGTAGAAAAGAAAAGGCCATGATTCGTGGCGGTTTAGCAACTGCTGGTGCAAGTGCAGTGGCACTTTTAGGTGAATTTATGGGTTATTCTGAATTCGAGTTAACAAACATGTTACATGATATTAATCATATGGCAGGTTTGGATCAGTACACAGGACCTGTGGGTGTTGGATTAGTTGCATTAGGTTTAGCAACAGCCTTGGCAGGTTTAGATCGAAGAATGAAAAGAACAGGAAAATAATTATTAATTATATTGTCAAATAAAAAAACCCCTTTTTTAAGGGGTTTTTTTATTTTCTTTATCTCTAAGATATTTTTCTAAAACACTAACAATTTCATCAATTTCTTCTTTGTCATCATCACTAACTAATTTTACTTTTTTGTACTTGTGTAAATACTCCCAAAAAAACAAATAGTGAAACAGCATCAATATTAATAATAAACCTATGGTTACCTCCATTAAAAAAAATGCTGAAATCATCATCACAACAAAACTAAAAAGGAAGTTATAAATGTCAGAATTAGACTTTGACAAGGATTTGTAACTTTTGATAACTTTTTTTAGTTCGTTAGTTGGTAGATTCTTATACTTTTCGGCTTCTTTAAGAATCTTTTCTGTGTTTCTCATCTTTTGTAATTTCTACAAATATAAGAAATTTAATTTATTGAAACTAACTCTAACTCAAAAATTAAATCTTTTCCTGCTAATGGGTGGTTACCATCAATTACAACATGACTTTCTTGAACTTCTTTAACAATAACATTCATAGGTCCTTGAGGTGTGTTAGTTTGTAACATCTGACCTTCAGTCACATTTTCAGGAACTCGTTCTCTTGGAACTTCAACAATAAGATCTTCTCTATGTGAACCATATGCTTCATTTGAAGGGATTTCAATAACCTTTTTATCACCTTCTTTCATACCTAATAAACCTTTTTCAAAACCAGGTATCAAAGCTCCCTGACCTAATGTTGCACTTAAAGGTTCTCTCCCTTCGTTCAAAGAAGAATCAAAAACTGAACCATCATTCAATTTTCCCGTGTAATTAACAGTCACGGTACTGTTTACATCAACTACTTTCATATTTTTAAATTTTAAAAAAAGATAAACATTCAAAACAACTATGTAAAATGATATTTATAAAATATGTTAGATTTTCTAAAACATCTTTATATAACTCTTATGAATAAATACGGTTCATTCATGTGGTTTGGTATTCACATGGGGGTAACACAAGTTGATTGGCATTGGATTTTAGAAATATCGGCGTGCGTGTTGATAAATTCAATGGTTCTACATACAATTTATTTAGAATGGAAAGATTCTCATAAAAAAAATTAGCATTGTTGGATTTTTAATATATATTTGTAATCAACTAATCAAACTCTCAATCGTATTTATAGTATGAAACATTTAATTGCATTTTTATTCTTACCATTATTGGTATTTTCACAATTTTGTCCTTCTTTAGGGCCCAATCAACTTTTACCATGTGGAGTTAACTCAACTACACTTACAGCTGACCTAAGTCAATGCGGTCAAGGGTCTAACCCCAATCAAACAACAAATTATAATGTTTCCACAATACCATTTGTAAATCCCAATAACAACGGTACTCAAATTACTCAGTTTTTTGCATTTAATTTTTTAAATATGGATGATGGAGTTAGTAACGCAATTCCATTACCGTTCAATTTTTGTTTTTTTGGTACAAGTTATAATCAAGTTTGGGTTGGATCAAATGGTTGGGTGTCATTTACCGCAAATCAACCCAATAATTTTACTTCAGCGGCAATACCATCAGTCGCGGCTAATGTACCGAAAAATTGTATTATGGGTCCATGGCAGGATTGGCACCCTGGATTGGGAGGTCAAGTAAGATATCAAGTGCAAGGTGTTGCTCCCTGTCGAAAGTTTGTGGTAAGTTGGATAAATGTTCCAATGTTTTCTTGTACCTCAACATTGGGTACTTTTCACATAGTTCTTTATGAATCAACTAATGTGATCGAAAACCACATTCAGAGCAAATTATTTTGCGGATGGGCAGGAGGAACTGCGGTTCAAGGGTTACATAATTTAGCAGGAAATACTGCAGTTGCTGTTCCTGGTCGAAACTCCACAGTTTGGACCGCTCAAAATGACGCAAGACGATATACACCAAGTGGACCTGTCGTTCTTCCAACATTAACATGGTATCAAGTTGGTAACCCCATTCCAATCGCAACAGGTGTTAATCAAATTACAGTTACACCTCCTGTTGGTGGGGCTAATTATACATGCCATTTAGAATATCCTATTTGTAATGCAGGGTGGTCAACTTGTAATGCAGGTGGAGGATTAGGTCCTGACACCGTGTTTGTCGCACCAGGTCCTCCTAATTTACCACCTCCGAATATTATTTTACAAGATCCACACTGTAATAATGGATGCGACGGTACTATTACTGTAGTTCCTAATGGTGGAACAGGTGTAACAACAATATCTTGGAATGGATTAGGGGCTAATTTTACATTAAATAACCTGTGTAGTGGTACCTACCCATTCAATTTGGTTGATGCGGCAGGATGTACTTACAACGGCAATGCAACTTTACTAAATCCACCACCATTACCTGCTCCGCCAATCTCAGTTACCAACCCAACCTGTTTTGGGTATTGTGATGGAACGACAACTGTTAACCCAATTGCGGGAGTTGCTCCATATACTTTTCAGTGGGCGAACGGTCAGACTAATCAAACCGCTATAAATCTATGTTCAGGTCAGCAATCTGTAACAGTTTTTGATCAATATAACTGTCCTGCGGTAGGGATAACCACATTAGTTGACCCACCAATGGTTACAATAAACCCAATTACAGGTTCTGACACAGTATGTTATAACTCAACCATAAATTCTTACGGTGTTACAAGTGTTTTTCCTAACCTTGGGTATGTTTGGACTAATACAATCGGAAATATCACAACAGGTCAAGGAACGAATCAAATAAATCTAGATGTTACGGGTGTAAATGGGGGAACTTATCCCAATTCTTTAACTGTTATTGGTGTAAATGTTCTTGGTTGTCAATCATTACCTCAAACTTTTACAATAACCGACTTAAATATTCTTCCTATCATTGATTCTGTTGGTCCATTCTGTGAATACGACAACTGTATCACATTAACCGCTAGTCCTGTAGGAGGAACTTTCAGTGGGATGAATGTTACGGGTTCTCAATACTGCCCAAACAATGGATTTGTTGGGGTAGATTTGGTAGGATATTCATACACTCAATCGGGTTGTCTGTTTGACACCGTTATGAGTGTTGTTGTTTACCCAAGACCAAGTATATTACCAGTAGTGAACGGGGTTGTAGGTGAAAACCAACAATATCATCAAATATGTGAAGGGGATACAATTACAGATTTCTTCAGTTCTGTTTCCCCTAATTCAGGATTTAACGAATGGTATGTTTTTGGGGAAACAATACAACAAGAAAGTATAAGTATAACTTGGGACCACGACGGAATATTTCAATTCGAAGTAGTTCGATGGGAGAACGGATGTGTTTCAACCCCTCAAAACTTTGTTGTATCCTTAGAATTGTGTCCTAATGAAATTTTCTATATACCAAACGCCTTTACACCTGACGGTGATGAAAAAAATAACATATTCAGACCGATAATAACCTCTGGTGTAGACATATATAACTATAATTTCACCGTTTACAATCGTTGGGGAGAGTTGATATGGGAATCTAACGATCCATCTATGGGTTGGGATGGTACTTATAACAATTCTTTGTGTCAAGTAGGTGTTTACACATGGAAATTACATTTTAAATCACCCAAAATCGATGATGTCAAAGAATTTTATGGTAGTTTATCACTTATTAGGTAATAGATATTTATTTATATGAGTAAAAAGAAAAATCCACAGTTAAAAGTGGGGGATCGTATCATTCTAATCTACATGCCAGGTGAAGATATTGATACAGGAACCAAAGGTAGAGTTAAAAGTATTGGTCAAGCGCCAACTTTTGGTGGATCACCTGATTATATGTACAATATTGAATGGTTAGATGACGACAATAAGGTAATTAGTACTCTTTCTTTACTTCCTGAAGCCGATTCTTGGATATTGGATCCCGAATTCACTCAAAATGAATTAAATGAGTCCAAAAATAGAGTTATATCCGACTTAGATGAGTTAATTAAGAGACATGAGTGGTCAAGACTCTTCAAAAAGTCCGATTTGAAATATATTATGGAGTATTTAGAGGTAATTAGACAATTGGGAGTTGTAAATATGCTCCAATCAGGTCAATTTTTAGGTCAAACTAAGGATTATTTGACAAAATACTTTGATTTATATCGAATGCAACGGGAATTAGACGATAATGATGAAGAAAAAATAGAAAAAATCTTAGAAATGTCTGAAAATGTCAGAAATATCATGATTTCAGCCGCAATTACCGATTTAGAACAAAAAAATGTAGAAATTACAGGTAGATCTGCAACAAATAGAGTAAATAGACTAGCAACTGAACTTGTAAAACACTTTATGGGTAGATAATTGTGTTTTTTGACTAAAATACTTGATTATATCACTAAATTCACCGATTTTTTTATAAAAACACACATATTATGACATTATTATCGGTTTCTCTATTAGTTTTTAGTGTAATTATCCTTTTTACAACCATTTTATTCATTATTTGGTGGAAAAAATATGGAAAATCACTTTTTAATACCCTACAAGACCTTAAAAACATGCAAAACCCATCAAATTTTAACCAAAATTTTGGAAATTTGAGTAATTTAGAAGATTTTTATCAAAATATTGGTAATTTTGGTGGTCAAATGGGTGATTTTAATCAAAGAATGAGCGATTTTGCTAAAAAAATGACTAAAAAGTAGTCAAAAAACACCAAAAAACACCTATATTGTGGTGTTTTTAGTCTATATATACAATAAAAAACCCCCATAAAAGGGGGTTTTTACATTAAAAATAGGGTAGTTTTACTCATTTTCGGGTGTTTCTTCCTTGAAGAAGTTAGTAAGAAACTTACCTATAACACCAAATGCGATTGATGTTACGATCATTATCTTTATTTCTAAAGGGGTAAATATGTCTTTTAGGTTATCAAACTGCCATAATCCACCAATTGCAAGTACAGAAGCAACCGCTAACAATGAATCTCCAATCCTTCTCCATTTTTTAGGTGTAGGTTTCCAATAATGACACATCAAATTACTTACTTTTTTTTTCATTTTACCTTCCTTGTCCTCTATATCTTTTAGGTTTTTCTTCTTTTGGACCAAATTTCTTCTTTAACTTACCTACAGTCTTCTTTCCGAATGTAATTTTGGTAGATGCCGATGACGATGTTCCTTTTTTTGCCATTTTAAAGACCTTTAACTAAGTTTATTGATTGTTTTAAATATTCTTTAGCTCTTGGAGATGGAGTATACTCATCTTCTTTAGTCTGTAGATTTAATACTCTTTCAATATCTTTTACTAATTCCGTTCCGTGTTCGTTCTCTTTATACAACTCGATTATTTTATCCATAGCCTTGTGGCACTCCCCTGTTGTTTCATCATAATAGTTTTTATTTCTAAACCTGTTCAAATGGTTCATCATCTCATATGCCAAATGAGACCCACCGTCTTTAATGTCCTTGAATAATCTGATATTGTTCAATATACCTAAAGTATCGACCATTGAGTTGACTCCACTTGTTCTTTTTGTTATACCGTTACTATATTTGTTAAATTCATCATGTCTCCCAACAATTTCATCAAGTGGAATTACATTTTCAGGTATACAACGAGCCTTTTTTTCTTTTTTATCTTTCTGAGAATTCTCCGCTTCGAGAATAACTGATTTCACAAGTCGATTTATTTGTGAATCTGAAAATTTAGAATTTTTCATATTATAGATAGTTTATTCCGTTTTTAAGTATTTATATTAATAAATATCATGTATTATGGGAATTGTTGAAAATATAGTAAAACAGGTTTTAAGTGAACATCTCAATAGACCAATGAAATTGAAAAAACCAATTTTGGTCTCGGAAAAACTTAGATATCACTTAGAAAACAGAATCCCCCTTTCTGAGAATAAGTTTAAAATTAATTCTCAATCTTTTATTAATCTTATCAATGAGGTTAGAAATTTATATAATAGAGGTTTGATAGTTTTGAATGAAATAGATCGTGAAATTGTTGAATCTGATATGGCGAAAAAAGTCATATTAGAAAATGGTCAAATTGTGTATCTTGAAATACCTGTTGAGGATCAATCTTTTATTTCGGAAGCAGAGTATCAAGGGAGAAAAGTACAACTTGGTAAAATAATGCAAGGGGATATAAAAAAATTTAAAGTCTATGTCAAAAACGACAAAGGTAATGTTGTTAAAGTAAATTTTGGTTTTGGAGGAAAATCCGCAAAAGGAAAAAGAATGACCATAAAGAAAAATAATCCTCAAAGAAGAAAATCCTTTAGAGCTAGACACAATTGTGATAATCCAGGACCAAGATGGAAAGCAAGATATTGGGCTTGTAGAACATGGTAATATTAATTTGGTAATCTTGAATAATTTAGACTACATTATAAAAAAAAATCTAAAAGAGTTTTTGGTTGAAGTAGAAATTACTCCGTCCAATACGGCCATGGAGAATGTTTGTTCTACCAAAAAAATATGTGATGAACAAGGAGAAATTACATTCGGCCAATTAAGGGAACTTGTTGAATCAGGTAAAATCCAAAGAATTGCAACACATGTTGGGGAAGGTGGGTATAAGGCAATATTGAGATTAATACCATGGTTTATTCCTCAGCTTGTTCTTTTAGGTTTTGGGGCAACATGGATTAGAGTAATGAATAAACTTTTCAGACCGACTCTTGAGGAAACAACAAGTTACAAAACATGGTGGGGTAAAACTATTTTGAAAGTCTTTGATCTTGTTGAGGGTGAATTAAATGCTAGCGATCCGTTATCCAAAATATTTTTTATTTCTGATGGTTTAATGACAATGTTAGATGATAAGTACAAAGTCGAATTTGCTAGATATATTGCGGAAGTTGCTAGCGAACAACCAGATACTCGTGTTGTTCCTGAATATTTTGTTGAAAATGAGTTAAGACATTGGGTGAACAAAAAATTTTTTTTAGATCCCCCATTATCACCCAAAAAAAGTAATGATGATAATTCTGATAAAAAATTGACTGAATCATTTACAAAAAAACTTATTTTAGAGAAAGTTAAAAACGCATCCTTTATACGGAAAATGGTCCAAGATTTAATAACTATATACAAAAAAGAGGATGAAGGAGAATTCTACTTACCTGAAGACATGGGTGACGATGAGCTTGAGTATACTTTACCGGACTCCAAAATTGCGATCGAGTTTATGTTGGAACCTTCCGAAACAGTTGACGATTATTTGGCTAATGCGAATTTTTATAGAAAAGACGATATTATTGTTATAAAAGTGGTTTATAATCCCAACAAAAAAAACAAAATAATATATAATTTGATTGGGGAATTGAACGAACTGATCGCTCACGAACTTAGGCACCAATATCAAAGAGATCAGGGATTATATGGTATGGATATCTTGGATGATGAATCAGAAGACGAAGAAGAAGAAAAAGGAATTGAATATTATTCCAAACCTGAAGAAATAGATGCTCAAGTTGATGGATTCAAAAGAATGAGAGATATCACAAGAAAACCTTTCGAAGAATTAGTTAGAAATTGGTTTCGGACTCACCGAGATATTCATTTGATGAATTTGGATGACGAAAATAAAGTTATTAATATGATTCTATCTCATTATCAGAACTCTTAAATCTATCAATCATTTTTTTTATCAAAGTTGTTATCATTTTTGAACCAAAAAGGGCTCCTGTATAGTGTGTTATACCCATAACAATCAGATCAATCTGATCTTGATTAAGATCCATTTGAGAAATGTCTTTAATTAATGGAACTAGTGGAACCAAAAAAGTATATGCAATCATATTTGATACTTTAGAGAATGTTAAATTAAGACTTTCTAAAAAATTGAAGAGTGCTTCTCTAAGATCATAGGATTTACTAATTGCTCTGTCAAAAAAAGTAATTAGACCTTTTTCTTTGATTAAATCTAAAACCTTATGTAACTTTTCTTTATTTTGAGAAAAAAAAGTTAATATAATCCCAAAACAAATCAAAGAAATATCGGACTCACTTAAATTTGGGTATTTTCCACTCATGTATTGAGAAACTGGACCCACAAAACCGCCAATCACAGATCCCCAAGTACCCAAAAAAGTAAAATCCAAGTCAAATTGTTTTTTTACATCAGATAGAATTTTTTTTGTTGCTAATTTTGCATCTGAAAATTTTTGAGCAATATCACTTTCATTTCTCTCGAGAAGAATTTTTATGTATTGAGATTCTGTTAAAATTATATCCATGTATTAAGTAAATATCTATTTAAATAATAATAATTTATTTATAAGAAACTTAAATTATATTTCAGTTATTACAATTTGTGTATAATTAAGATATTTATTGAAAAATCAAATTATGAACGCATACTTTTTCAGAATGTCCAAAGAAGAAAAAAATAACATTTTAGATCAACATAGACATCTATATGATGGTTATGTTACAAAATATAATCAAGAGTCTAACCAATACCCTTTATATGTACAGGATTTAGCCAACGACAAAAATGGAGTTACGCTAGGAAACAATGGTACTGTGAAAGGATATACAAATATGAGAATAACAGAATCTCCATTGGATAGAATCGGAGACAATCCTTCTGATTTGAAAAACGGAACCGTAGATCTTGATCGAATTTACGATACGGTAGATTACGACACAACCTTCATGCACGACATTCTTCCTTCACCTAATGAGGATGAAACAGAGTTTCAAACTTACGGAAACTACCAAGATGAGATGATTAATAATTTGAATCAATATGAATACGATATTGATGAATTAGAAGATTACTCATCAGAGCAGATGGATGAAGATGTTGACGATTATAATGAAGATCTTGAGGAAGCTAAGTTTGCCCATCTTGCGGATAACATAGATGAAGAAGAACTTCCCGATGTTTTTATGAATATCAAAGAGTCATTAGACATGTTCGAAAGATTTAAAAAATACAACTAAAATGGAAATTCAAGAATTGATCTTTTTCTATCTTCATGAAAACACTACAACAATTGAGGTACAATTTAGATTAAACATCGATTCTGAAGATGAAATACGAACAGATTATATCAACTTGAATGAAGCATCAGACTTTGGGTATGAGTTGATAATGGAAGACTATGATTTACAAGAGGACGAAGAGGAAGAGTTTTATTGGTTAGATTCTCCCTCTGTAGACGAGGACAATCTTTTGAGTTTTCTAAATGAATACTATATAGTCAACCCTGATAAGTTACCCAAAACAGAATTGATTTAAGGACCAATTCTTGTTAGAAACATAGTTGTGGTTTCCCCACCACTACCTGACCCAACATCATAACTACCTGATGTTCTTATAACTAAACTTTCCATACCATCATCTAGTATTTTCCAAATTCTTCTAGTACCTTCATAATCAAAAATAATATAACCTAAATCATATACAGAATTTTGCCCATGGACAACATACTGAAATTTTTTTGTCCAATAGGTAGATCCACTGATTGGGTTATCAATTGGGTCAAAGTATATAGTACTATAATCTAAAGATAGTCTGGTAAAACCAACGGAAATACTATCTAAAGGTTTTGTTTCACTCGGATTGACATAGAGGTCTCCAGGATAGAAGACTTGGTTCAAACTTGAGTTGTCCCTGTTTTCGTATGTTATTTTGTCAATCCTGTATTCACCACTTAAACTTAATAGTTTTGGTTGGGTATATTTAACACACGACCCAAAAGTTAAAATCAAAAATAATAATATAATTAGTTTTTTCATAATTGTTTGCTTTATACAAATATAGGTATTTTTTTATCAAATAAAAAAGTATTTATAAAAAAATGGATTTAGACGAAATAATTTATACACTCAAAAGATATACCTTTTCCCCAAATCAGGAAATTGGTGAGCAAGATGCACCTGCAGCTAGTACTTCTACTGGAGGTTCGACCGCTCCATACCCAACAGTTACAAAGTGGGAAACAGGTTTAACAAGAAGTGTTGCAAATCAAATTGATTACAAAGCTAAATGGAAAGACTTGTATAAATTAACGAGAGGTAAAGCAAACACTTTATTATAAACCAAACATACTGATATTTATAAAGAAAAATATGAAAAGACTTGTTATAACCGAATCAGAAAAGGCTCAAATTAGAGGTCAACATGCAACACAAATTCCAATTGATCTTAACAATGTGGTGATCTCTGAGTGGTTGTCTCCTGATGAAAAATATGTGATTTTTTTAGACGAATTATATGATTTAGAAAACAAATCAAAGTTAGGGGATATTTGGAAATCTCCTGATAACTTAATTTTATTTTTGGAGCATTCGTTTAGAGTCTCAAAATTAAAAAGGGAAATTAAAGAACATGCCTCCGAAGTTTTCGGAAAAGTTCTCCTTTCAGAAAACAAACAGGATTTAACTAATTTGAAACCCTTTATTAAAGAGTTTTTGATATCGGAAGGTTGGCTTGATGATGCTTGGAACGCAACAAAAAAATATGGAGGTGCGGCCTTGAATTATGGGGGTAAATTCGTTAAAAGTATGGTTGATGATCCATACGGTACGAGTGCTAAAGCGTTGAATTATGCGGGTAAATACATTAAGGATACTGCGGTTGACACTGTCCAAGGAGTTGCTCAGTTTGGTAAAGATTTAGTAAAAGGGGGTTTTGATATTGGTAAAGCCATTTTGTCGGGAGATTGGCAAGAGGTTTTGAATTTGATGAAACAAGGTACAAAATGGTTGGCAAGAAAAATTAGAAGTGCTGTTTACCATCCTGTTGGTATAATAATCGATACAATATTGGTTGCAACCGGCATTGGTAAAGTTGCACAAGCAGTAGTTTGGGCAATAATCGTTTCATTGGATATTTATGAGTTCGTTACTGGAGATTATGAACACAAGGATGAACCAATGTGGTTAAGAATAATTTTCTTTCTTATTGATATACTTGGATTAGTTAGTGCAGGAGCAGCTGCTGGTGGTGCAAGAGCGGTATTTAAAGGTATAGGTAGTATGTTAAGTCTTGAAAAAGCTGCCGCCAGAAGTGCTACCATGAGAGAAACCTTGACAAGTTTACTTAAAGGGTTAAAAAAATTACCAAGTAAATTGGCTGAATGGGGGGCAACTTTATCTAAAAGTTCTTTTGGAAAATTGTTTAAAATGGCTATGGATAATGTAGGTAAATTTATAAATTTCCTTATCGAAAATATAAAAAGTACTTGGAAAAGTCCAGCCTTAAAACCTGTGCTTGTGAACGCTGGTTTAATTACCACTATCGGTACAAGTATTGAGGCGGTTAAAGACGACATGAAAAAAGAAAACGAGAAAGCAGAAAAGTTAGCAAAAAAACAAAAGGAAGAAGAGGATAAAGCACAAGAAGAACTTGCTAAGGAGATTATAAGTAAACCTACAGACATGAGTTCAGCACTTTAAAATTAAAAAAAAAATGGAAAATAAAATTTTATTAGAGGAAATAAACAGAATCAAGTTGATTTCAAATTACGATTTGAATAGGACATCTATTGAAAATGAAGAAATTATTTTGGAAAGAAACATGTCCCGAGAATTTAGAGCCTTTTTAGAAACAACAAGAGGTACTGAAGTTGTAAGGGGTGAGTTGGAGACTATACTGAAACAAGGAGGAATTGAAATAAAAACTTTGAAGGACCCTTTAGGTGGTGTTAGAACTCTTACTAAACCAAGTGAAATTTTGAAGGCTTTTAAAGAAGGGAAATTGGCTGAGAATTCTGTTGTTGACCTAAAAAATGCAATGTTCAAAAATAGTAAAAGTAGCGAGCTTATCAAAGCACTTGCTCAAGATTATGTTACTTCCGAAAAGTTTATTGCGGAATACTCACACCTTTCTAATGCTGAAATTTTAAATAAACTCAATAGGGGACCTATGAAGTTACCCAAAAATAGCGAACAATCAAGGGCAATATTAAATGCTCATGAGGCCAAATTAGTAAAAGACGCTGAAGAACTAAGAAATGCTGAAGAACTAAGAAGGGCTGAAGAACTAAGAAAGCGTAAAGAACAAAAAAATCCAGAAAACGAAAGAACATTCAATCCTAAAGAAGAACCAAAACCTTATGAAAGTGAAAGAGAGTGGAAGAATACTCAAAAAATGACTGAAGAAGAAAGAATCATTGAGGTAAAAAGAAGAAAACCAAAAAAAGAAAGAGTAAAAATGATCAAAGAAGATCCAAAAGGTTTTTTCGAATTTCTAAAAAAATCAGGTTTAGTAATTTGGAAAGCTGGAGGTTGGGTGTTAAGTAATATTGTGTGGATAGCTCTTTTTGGTGGTTTGGCGTACGGTGTTTGGCAACTATGGTCCAAATTGACTGGAGTAAAAAAAGAATGTCCTCCAGGAATGACAGAAGATCCTAAAACAGGTGAATGTGTTAAAGGTGGTGAAAGTGAAGATGATGATAATACGGAAGATAACAGAATAAAGGATGAACAAGGTAATTCGTATGATCCATGTAGTGGAGTATTTAAAATTTGGTGTGTAACCAAAGACGGAATTAATGAAAATGGTACAGATTACATTTCACAAGCTCAGGATTGTTTGGGACTATCACCAACAGGAATGTTCAATAAAGAAATGGAAGATAAGTTATACAAAAAAATAAATAAACGAACTTTTACAAAGGCAGATATGACTTTAATCTGTATGCGTAGAAGTACATTAGCAGCCCTATAAAAATGAATATATCAAGAATTGTTAGAAAAGTACTATCTGAAAGATTAGTAGATTTTGGTACAAAAAACACAAATGTTACACCAAAAGAAGAAAAATTTAAAGCTCAAGGACAGAATCAAAATATTTCTTACGAGTTTTTAGAAAGCGTAATAAAAAATTGCAAGGATATTGCAAACGGAGCATTTGTTAACAAACCAGTTTACACATTCAATAACGATTTGTTATACAAATTCCCTGAATTGGCGGCCACAGGTGTTAAGGATGTTGCATTTGTAACTGCGGATGTCGGAGGTGGTGATTATTATATTGCATTTGGAAAAAAAGATGATAAAGCCCCAAAACCTGCGTTATATGCCTACAGAATAGCACCGAATGAACAACCAGATTATATGGAAAATGGTCTTGGTGGTAGATATAGTTGTGAAGCACTTACTAAGATTGAGGATTTAGGACAAACACAACTTAGTCCTCAAAATAAAAAACAATTAGATGACTACATCATATCAGTAGGAGCCGCTAATGTTTCACTTCAGCAACCCGATAGTAAAGACATCAATTTATACGACAAAAAATACTACAAAGATCTTAAATACCCAACAAACAACAAACCAGTGTTCGATCCTCCTGTTGAACAAGGATATATTTGGGTAAAAACAGGTATAAAACAACAATTAACCAGTATACCTGACGCAATTGAAAAGTTATTGAATAGCCAAGGATTTACAGGTGTACAACCTGACGATTTAGAATCGGATGAAGCAAGATATGGAATTTATGTAAAAGATTTAATGAATGACTATCCTACATTACGATCTCAAGGTGGAAATGCACTTAGACCTGGAGATATAATTTATCCATCTTCCACTGGCGATACTACGGTTATGAATCCAAATAGAGAGGTTTGTAAAGCGGCAATTAAAAAACTTGATTATTGTATAAAAAGCCCAACAGGTAAAGACTGTTCTAAAGACTTATTGAAAAATAAATTTAGAGTATTAAGATGTGGTGATTTGAAATATGTTGGTGGAGTGTTAGGTGTTAGAGATGAGTATGAAAATGTTTTAAGGACAGGTGCACCGTATGGTGTTGCAGATCTTAAACGAGCAGTTGGTAAAGCTCAGTACGGATCTTTAACAGAAATGTCTTTGGAGAAAAAAATTAACTTTATTTTGAACGAACAAAGAAAAAAATTGAGATTTTAATTTTTTCATTTGAAATTTATTTCTATATTTGTAGAAAATAAACCACTTATGAAAACATCTTCTTTCTCAACCCTTACCGCAGTTTTAGTTTTATCTTTTATTGGATTTGTAAGTTTGCCAACTTCTACAAAGTACCGAGTTTTAAAATCTGTTGAAACTTTATTTGATATCAAAGAAGGATCTTTGAAGCAAGCTTATCAATCTATTAAGTTCAACTCAAGTTCAGGGACTAGTGATGACAACACAACAAACTCTAAAGAGGCTCAAGAGTATTTTGAAGAAATTTGTTTGAAGGATGAGTTTGGTAACAAATATTCTGAGGTCTTTAAAACAGAACACGATGTAAAAATTTTTGTTGAGGGATCTACACCTGACTACATGATTACAGAATTACAAGACATTGTTAATGATTTGAATGAACTAATTGACCCAATTGAATTGGAAATCGTTTCAAACAAGAGTGAAGCAAACACATTTATTTATTTAGGTTCTGCACAAGGTTTTCACACTTTGAATCCAAAAATTACTCACAACTTAACTAATAAGTGGGGATATTTTGAGACTCGTACCAATATCAAAACAAATGTTACAAAGGCTTACATTTTTGTTGATATGGTTAATACTGGTGATAAAACTGTTGCTCAACGATCAGTTCTTCGAGAAGAGTTGACTCAATCACTTGGTTTTACAAATGATTCAGAAAAATATCCTAACAGTATTTTCTATCAACATGGTAATACGGTTACAGAATTTTCAGATTTAGATAAAGAAATCATTAGAATGTTGTATAACAACTAAAACATAGGTCCATAGTTAAACGGATATAACACTAGCCTTCTAAGCTTGTATTCCTGGTTCGATTCCAGGTGGACCTACTACTATTTAATTATGGAAGACATACACCAACAAATTCACGAAGAGTTTATTAACTCTGAAGAGTACGATAAGTATCTTTATGATATTTATAATTATGAACCTCAACGAACAGATTCACAGAATTAAAAATTTGATGTATGAACAACCTCAAACGAAAGTAGTTTATGGGGGTGATTTTTCTAATCCTGAAGGTAAGTCTATTGAGATCTTAACACCTGATGACAAACAGATTGGTATTCTTTATCTCACAAAGTTACAAAACGCTGATAAGTTAGACCCAGAATTTAAAACTTACTATAACGAAGAAAAATTCCAAACAGTACCATTAAATTATGACAATTCTTTGTTTGGACATGGTTTTGAGGTGAATCCTGAATTTCGTGGAAATGGTTATGGTGACCAACTTTTGGATTATTGTCACGAGTTTGTTAAAAATACCGGTCATGATTATTTAACATTTATAATGGACTCTGATAACCCAATTGCCCAAAGTTTATATAAAAAAAGAGGATATGATATTTTGAATTCTTTGGATTCATCTAAATTTTATTTTACAAAAGTATAGATTCATGAAATTTTTAATTACAGAAACTCAATACTCCTCACTATTCTCATCTTTACTCAATGAGTCTCAAGAATATTTATACAAACCTAAGGTCGGTTGCGAAACATATACACCTGGTAAAGGATGTGATCCGTATCAGTATCTCAAAGTTGTTGATGGTAGTAAGACAAATTACTATTATAAATTAGAGAAAGATCAAAATTGGAAAATGGCAAAAAACCTATCGGGAATAACATCTATAGAAAAAAATGTTATTTTTAATGACATTCCATCCGAAACTCCAATATTAAATAAGAATAAATCTTCAGACGGTAATCCTAATATAAATTCAAAACCAAACGAAAAAAAAACAACATCACCTAATTCTAAAACTTGTGTCTCAGATGGAATAACAGTGAATGCAGAAAAAATAAAATTTAAAGATAAAACCAAACCACAAATTGATCTTAAAAAATTATTTTCGGCAGAATACAAAAAAGTGGGTAAAACATATCCAGAAATTGACAAAATAATAAAATCTTGGATGCCAACTTTCGACTCTTCTTATCTTTGTAAAACAGGGTTTAATGGTAAAACAATTACCCCAAAAGATTTACAATCATGGGATTGGGACATTAATAATGATCAATACGGTAGAAATATTCAAAACTATTACAATATTGGTTATGAAAAGGCAGTAAAAAAAGGTTATGATGAAAATAAATTTGCGGATGGTTATATATACTTTCGAGACAAAACTATTAAAAAGTTAGATGATGATTGGAAAGAAAGATATAATATGAAGTAAAAGAAATTTTTGGAGAATAAATTTTTTTGTATATTTGTAGTATGAAGAACAAATTACCATACGAAGCTACAGGAAACGCAATCAAAGGATATACTGAATCAAAAACCGCACAAAGTGAAACAAACGACTGTGTTGTTAGAGCTTTTGCATCGGCATTTGAGGTGTCGTATGATTATGCTCACAAATATGTTGCAAATGAATTTGGAAGAAAACCAAGAAAGGGAACTTATGGAACTGCAGAAACACTTGTTAAGATGGCGGACAACTTATTTCAAGTCAACGGTAAAAAAGTTTGTCCTGTAGGTCATAGGTATAGTAGTAATATGTTTGGATCACTTTCTTATGATGTTAAAGTTAAAGGTATTACCAAACGAAGAAGTATGACAGTTGGGACTTTTGTTAAACAAAACCCAAAAGGAACTTTCTTTGTTTTAGTTAGAAGACACGCATTTACAATCAAAGATGGTGTTGTAATTGGGAACCCTGAAGATGCAATCAAAACTAAACGACCTATGAGATGTGCATTTGAAATAAAATAAATAAAAAAAGCTTGTCAATTAAAAAAACATTTGTATATTTGTACAAGATTTAAAACTTTTTAGAAAAACAATATAATTATAATAGAAATGAAAAATACACTCAAACATATGGTCAATTGTCTACCGAGCAATCAGTGGTCGTTTAGCTATATTACGCGTAAACAGTTGAGGGTATTTTCATTTATGAGTTAATAACGATTAACTAACATAATAAAAGGAATGTAAAACCCGAGACATAAAAATCTCGGGTTTTTTGTTTTATATTGGCTCTGTAAGCATTGTTGGCGATGCGCCTGACTTGTAATCAGGAGAAATCAGTTCGAATCTGGTACGGAGCTCAAAAAGGTTCTTTGACATATTGGCTTTATTTTGTTCCCTCGTCTAATGGCAGGACACGCGGTTTTGGTCCGTGGAATTGGGGTTCGAGTCCCTGGGGAACAACAATAAGGAAGAGTAATCACAACGGCTTGTGACACCGTCTTGAAAACGGTTGGTACTGAAAGGTATGGGGATCGACACCTCACTCTTCCTCCATATAGGGTAGTTGACTAATTGGTTAAGTCACCACATTTGGGATGTGGACGATGTCGGTTCGAGTCCGGCTTACCCTACTATAAGTCCTCGTAGCTCAGTTGGTTTTAGAGCAGTACTCTTTTAAAGTACGGGCCACAAGTTCGAATCTTGTCGGGGACACAAAATTTAGTAAAACTTAGCGTTTTATACCAAAATATGGTTATATTTGCTCAGTAAAACTAAAACAAGCACTCTTAGCTCAGTTGGTAGTAGCGGTTGTCTTACATACAACAGGTCACAGGTTCGAATCCTGTAGGGTGTACAAAAGGGAGTATCGGCAGGGTCCTGCTCGTGTCTGTAAAACATCGGCTTGGTGGTTCGATTCCACCTGCTCCCACAATAAAATGGAACAGTATCTTAATTGGTGAAGAACTTGACTGTTAATCAAGAGATTGTAGGTTCGAGTCCTGCCTGTTCCGCATCCGCTCATATAGCTCAATTGGTGAGAGCGCCGATCTGATACGTCGGAGGTTATAGGTTCGAGTCCTGTTATGAGCACAATGGAAAGTAATCCTTGATGGGGATAGGATCCGCCTGCTAAGCGAGATGTACCTTCGGGTATTTGGTTCGATTCCAATGCTTTCCGCAACTCCCGTATGATCAGGGATCAAAGTTGGCTCATATCCGACTTTAGAGTGGTTC
>Ga0222713_10002711_pt1 | contig 18693 bp, 16 predicted proteins | sample C33_649DmetaG_FD_165061 | JGI IMG/M metagenome (GOLD analysis project Ga0222713, IMG submission 165061) | Estuarine water microbial communities from San Francisco Bay, California, United States - C33_649D | ecosystem: Environmental > Aquatic > Marine > Unclassified | place: USA: California...
ACTTCTCCTCGAACTCGAAACTCTGAAGCGCAAGATCGACGCCTCGATCGCCAAGATCGTGGCCACGGTCGACCGCAACATCTGGTTCAGCGACGATGGGCACCTCACTGCGTCCACATGGGTGCGAGGCGTCATCAATGTGACGGTGTCCGAGGCCAAGCGGGTCGGCAAGGTGGCCGACTTGGCGCAGCGATATCCAGCGATTGTCGAACGAGAAGCCAACGGAACACTCGGCGTCGCTCAAATCACTCGTTTGGCTGGTCTGCACGCCAACCGTCGCGTCACCGATCGACTTCCCGATTTCATCGACATGCTCGTGGGGTACGCCGAGTCACTGCCGTACGACGACTTCAACACCGTCGCCACCCGCTGGGAGCAACTCGCCGATGCCGACGGCGCCCATCGTGACCATGCCGAGGTGCACGAAGGCCGCGACTTCCACGTCTCCACGGCCGGCACGGCCACCTATGTCGACGGCCGATTCGGTAATGCGCAAGGCGCTCTGATCGCCGAGGTATTCGAACGTTTTGTTCAGGCCGAGCTCCAAAAAGATGTCTCTCTGCGAGATGCCCTGGGTGATCCACCCACCATGTTGCCTCGCACCACCAAACAGCGCCGGGCCGATGCGGCGTACGCCATCTTCGCAGCAGCCGCTCGCCAGTTTCCGGCTGCTCCCGAACCGTTGGTGAGCATCATGATCGATCAAGCCACCTACGAGCGCACTTTGGCCGCCCTCGAGAAGGGGGAGAGGCTGCCGTCCCTCGTGCAGCCAGGCGACAACCTGCTCGACACGCGCTGCGAAACCACGGGTGGTGTGCACCTCGATCCGGTCGACGTGGTCGGTGCTTCGCTCGTGGGGCGAGTACGGCGTGTCGTGATGAACGCGGCCGGTGTTCCGATCGACATGAGTCGTCGGGCCCGAGTGTTCACCGGTCCTGGTCGGGCCGCAGTTCTTGTTCGTCGACGCCGCTGCATCTGGCCGGGCTGCAATCTGCTGTCGTGCGAACTCGACCATCGTGTTCCGTGGGCCGAGGGCGGTGCTACCGACGTCGCCAATGGTGATCCGCTATGCCGGCGTCACAATCGCACGAAGGTCCGGGGATTTCTCACTCGCTACGACGAATGCACCCGTACCACCTATGTCATTCGGCCTGACGGGCATCCGATGGTGCCCGTCTAGTGGCCGTCAGGGAACGTTCCCACTACCGTTGACTGTGTGAAGTACGCGACCGTGTTGCGCTCTTGGACGCCGACACAATGGCTCGTCGCGTTCTTCGGCGGACTCACGACTTTCTTGGCTCTCGGCCTTCCCACCGATGTGATCGACAATCCGGTGTTCGGTCGTGCCATCGACGAGACACCGTGGGCGATGCCGGTTCTTCTCGTCACCTCAGTGTTGGCCGGTCTTCTGCTCGGCACGTATGTGAATGCCCGACCCTTCGATCGGGCCGCCACATCAGGATCGTTCGGCGGATTGTTGGCCTACTTCGCCATCGGTTGTCCGGTCTGCAACAAGTTGGTGCTGCTGGCCCTTGGCACCACTGGAGCGGTGAACTATTTCGAACCGGTCCAGCCCTACCTGGCGGCGCTTGGCATCGTGGCCTTGGCGTACGCCTTTCACAAACGAGTCACGATGTCGAGCGTGTGCCCCGTTGTTTCCTCGGATCCCAGATGACCGGATCACCGGGGCGGTGAATCTCGTGAGCTCGTCGCCATTGGGCGAACGCTTGCAAGATATGAGGAGGATCCCCGTGGATTTCGGTGAATCCCCCGTTCACGGAACGGGTATCGAAGTACGAGGCGTGAACTCCATCGGCGAAGAGTTCGCACGCGGGTGTGAATCCGAGATCGACGAGGCGCTGACGCTCGGCCGCGAAGTCACTCACGAGATACGCACAGTGGTGGTATCCGAATTCGCCTGACGCGTACATGTCTCGATAAATCGACGGGGTGTCATCGTGCTGAACGATGAGCTGGATCATCGTGTCGCCGAGGTAACCGAAGGCGTACGACACATCAGCCTGTGCCGATGTGTTGCGGTAGGTGAACTCGTCGCATCGATGATGCCGAGCGACGACGAAAGGTCCGGCCCCGTAGACCCGATTCCAGTCATGGGCCGATCGTTCGAGATCGTCGACCAGGTAAGCCTCCTGAAAGATTCGGTATGGAGTTCCGAGGGCAGCCATCAGATCATCGATTCATGAAGGCGTCGACGGCGACGCCGATCGCCGCTGCCACTCGCATGTCGAGGGCTTCGTCCTCCACGCGAATTTCATATGTGTCCTTGATCTTCATGTTGGCTCGATTCACGTGGCCGACCTGGTTCCCGGATGCATCGAGAATCTGGAACTGCACGCGGAACAGCCATGGCAGTTCGGTGACCACGCCAACCACGCGACGGGCGATGGCTTTACCTTTGCTCGTTTCGGTGATGGTCCACTGGCCTGATGGCGTCTCCACTCGATAGGTGGATCGACCGAGTGACGCGCGAAAATCCTTGGTCATGGTGCCGAGTGAGGCCCCGGTTCCGTCGGCGATGTCGTAGGTGGCGGCCAGTTCGACCACATTGCGTGCCTTGATGCCGAACCAGATACTTCCGGCTGGGTCGGTGCACTTCACCTCTTCCTTCAGCTTCATCCGTGCTTGCTCGATCGTGCCGAGGGGTGTCGGCTCACTATCGATACGCGACAGATGCCAGATGTTCTTCATGACCGTCAGTTTTTGTGCCAATTCGAGTGTGTAGGCCATGGTCGAAGTGTATGGGAACGACTGTTGTTGCCTGGTTTGGCGCAAAAGGGTCTAGGGTCGGCTCATGGCCTCGGAATCTTCGCTCTTGTTCGAACTCGAGGGTGAGGTCGAGAGTCTTCTCGAACGCCACCTTCAGAAGACGAAGGAGTGGTTTCCTCACGAAGTAGTTCCGTACGAGCGAGGCCGGGCACATCAGGCCCACGAGTGGTCGCCGTCGGACGCCGACCTCGATGGTGCAGTTCTCGATGACGCGGTGCGGTCGTCGCTCATCGTCAATCTGCTGACAGAGGACAACCTCCCGTATTACTTCCGTACAGTCGAGACGGTTCTGGGTGCCGATGGTGCGTGGGGCGAATGGGTGCGTCGCTGGACCGCCGAAGAGGGTCGTCATTCGATGGCGATCTACGGGTATCTCATGACCACCCGAGCCGTCGACCCGGTGTCGCTCGAACGAGATCGCATGGCACAGGTGTCAGGTGGCAAGGTTCCCGCTCCGTCAACCGTCCACGATGCTCTCGTGTACTTGTCGTTACAGGAGTTGGCGACGCGCATCGCGCATCGATCGACTGGTGTGATGATCGGCGATCCAGCTGGTGAACGAGTCATGTCGCGGGTCGCAGCCGACGAGAATCTGCACCACCTCTTCTACCGTGATCTGGCAACGGCGGCTTTTGCCGTCGAGCCCGACGAGATGATGGCAGCCGTTCAACGCCAAGTGGCCGGTTTCGAAATGCCCGGCGTCGGCATCCCCGGCTTCGCTGCGCATGCGCGTCGTATCGCCGCAGCCGGCATCTACGACTTGGCTGTGCACTATCAGCAAATCCTCGTTCCAGTGGTGATTCGCCAATGGGCGGTCGAGACCATGTCGGGTCTTGGCGAGTTGGGCAATCGGGCACGTGAGGCGCTGATGCGGCGGATGGAGAAGAGCGCGCGGGTGGCCGAGCGCCTGCTCGACCGTCGCGCTTCAGGCATCGCGACCGCCTGAGTCACTGCATTCGTCACTCAGGCGTGATTGGCGATTGCGTCCAGAATCTGGGCGACGCGGATCGAATCCTCGGGCGAGACCAGCCAGCCCACCTCGCCCTCGATGACTCGACTGACGTTCTCGACCATCTCGACGAATGCATTCGTGGTAGCGAATTCTTCTAGTAGGCCGTTGACCCGTAGAGAACACTCTTCGTTCCAGGTCGTGAAGGACTCGCCGGCCTCGGTGCTGACTTGACCACCAGATCCTCGAACCACGATCTGCTGTTGACTCGGCATGTCGAACGAACTGACCGAACGGGCGGTGACCGAATCGTCGATGCGAACCGAGACGTCGGTCGTCAGGTCGACGCCCGTCGGTCCGATGAGTCGTGATAGTTCGCAGATCTCGAGATCTTTGGCACCTCCGGTGAGTGCGACCCAGAGATGGGCTTGATAGCAGCCGACATCGAGGAGGGCTCCTCCACCCATCGATGGATTCAGGCGGTAATTGTCGCTCATCTCCGAGGTGAAGGTGAACGCTGTTTCGATGTGCTCGAGATCCCCGATGCCACCGGTGGCGACCACGTCGATGAGGCGTTGATAACGCGGATGCCACCTGTTCCACACCGCTTCGACGAGAAGACGGCCGTTGCGGGAGGCGCAGTCGAACATTGCCTGGGATTCCGAGGTGTTCAGACCCAGCGGCTTCTCACAGAGAACGTGCTTGCCGGCGTCGAGTGCTTTCGTGACCCATTCGAGGTGCTGCACGTTCGACAAACTGATGTAGACGGCGTCGACTCGTTCGTCGGCCAGGAGATCGTCGTACGAGGCGTGAACACGTTGCGGTTCGAGGGTGGCCGACCGTGCTTGGTCGCGACTCGCCACGGCGTAGAGGGTCGCGCCGCCAGAGAGATGAACGGCTGGAGCGAGACCGCGACTGGCGACGAAACCGGCGCCGAGAAAGCCCCAGTTCACCGACATTCAGGCGCGCCGTGGAATCGCAGGGACGACGGGCTGGGCATTCTGTTCAGCCGACTGTTCGGCTGCTTGCATGATCGCCACAACGTCACGAGATTGCGCCGCCTCGACCTCCATGGGTGTTCCGTCGTTGATGAAGGCGACGACGGATCGATGAAAGCTGTAGGGAGGAGGCGACTGCAATGGCACGATCCGTGACGACCCGTCAGCCAATTGAACGGTCAGGATCGCCGGCAGGTCGGCGACTGCTGGTTCGGCCGCTGGGTCCCAGTCGCCGATGATCGCTCCCTTGGTTCCGAGAACGTAGAACTTCGGCTTTCGCAGGGCGGCGAGATCGGAATGGACGAAAGTCGCCTGCTTGCCGGTCGCAAAGGTGACCGTGACGTGGGAGTGGTCGGCGTTCGTGGCGTGGGTCCAGACGCGTTTGTGATTCATTCCGCTCACATGGGTGATCTCATCGGGGATGATGTCGAGGATCTGGTCGAGGAAATGGCTTCCCCAGTCGAAGATCGCGCCTCCGGAGACCTCGGCGTTCGAGTGCCAGTAGTCGCACGGGCGTGAGTAGCCGCCGACGAAGCTGTCGTAGTGGAAGACCTCGCCGATCTCGCCGCTTCGGATGATCTGGCGCATCGTGACGAAGTCGTCGTCGAATCGACGGTTCTGGTACACGACCAACAGGCGACCTTTGTTCGAGGCCAGGTCGATCAATTCATCGCATTGGTCGACGGTCAGAGCCATCGGCTTCTCGAGCACCACGTGGATGCCGCGTGACAGCGACTCCTTGGCCCACTGATAGTGGGTGTTCGGTGGGGTCGAGATCACCACGAGGTCGAGCAGACCGGAATCCAGCATCTCGGTCGCATCGCTGAAGGTGGCTGCATCAGGCGCGAGTTCGAGAGCTGCCGCCACTCGTTCGGGATTCATGTCGCACACGGCGGCCAGTTCGAGGCCGTTCGTGTTCTGGACAGCCAGATTGTGTTCGTGTCCGATCGCTCCGTAGGCGAGAAGTCCGACGCGAATATCTCCAGAAGTCATCCGCACGAGGATACTTCGTTCGAGGAGTAGCGGTCATTTCGATCGATCTCGCGTTGTGTCAAGTGGGACTGGGCCATTCGGCACGACGAAAGAGCGCGGTATCCTCGACCTTCGATGCGGCACTCGACACCGTCGTCGGGCCGAGTTTCGAATTCTCTGTACCTCCGTGAGCCTGGTGCGTAAATCCAAACCTCAGTATTGGCGGGGTACTGGCTGGGTTTCAGTAAACGTTTGGAACGCGAGCTGACGTTTATTGGAGCGCCTCATGTCGCTCCTGCTGTGGGGTGCCGGGCAAAGAGCTCGGGATCGTCGACTGAGGCCGATTTCAATTTATCATTGATTCTTGTCCAGTCTTTACGTTCATCTGCAATATTGAATCTGTGAGTCATCGGAATAGATATCGTCCAAATGCACAGGCTGCCATCGGTTTTGTGGGGCTGGTAATTGTTGCAACCGTATTGAGTTCATGCAGCGGTGGCAGTTCTTCAACAACAGAGGTCGGATTAGTGCTGCCGTCATCGAGCACAGAGAACCTGGTCGGTGGTGCTGGCCCGCAAACTCCACCATGTGGAATATTCGAAGTCACTAAGACCGAAGTTGTGTCTGGTCAACAATTCTCAAGAGGCAAATACCAGATAAACACTTTTGGTATTCATTGTGATGAAGTGATGGGTGACGCGGGTCTTTTTAGTCAGTTCCTACAACTAGAAGACGATGAAGCGCTGCCTGATCCGTGGCGTTTGCTGGAAGGTGCGATAGGCGCACCGAAATTCGTTTCGGGACCCGCGGTTGGTTTTCGGGTGCAGAGAATTTCCGACTGACGCTCAGCTTTTCTCTGAGCGCACTCCAGTAACTTCTATCTAGGTGACGCGACGTGTGGCGGCGAATTTCGCACCACATTTCGCACCATCCCCGCCTCCGTAGCTCAGTGGATAGAGCAACGGTTTCCTAAACCGCAGGTCGTAGGTTCGATTCCTACCGGGGGCGCTTTGCGAATCGGCTCTCTACCAGGGGATATTACCTGGTAGAGAGCCATCCGCAAGAGTTCCTGCCCCGCTCAGATTGACCTCCAGTGACCGTGATTGACCGTCACTTGCCTCTGTCATTGGGAGGAGATTGGGAGGAGATCACAGACGGGCCGCCGCCGACCGCTCAGTGGGCGGTCTCGGCGCCGCTTGCGTTCGGGACGGGACCGGCCTGCTCAGCGACCGCTGCTGAACGGCGGTCGCGTAGGCCGGTGTAGGCGGTGTAGGCGGCGGCGGCGGCGGCGAGGCCGGCGGCGATGAGGAGTGCGGGCTTCATGCCGTCGACGTAGGCGTTGCGGGCGGCGGTGACGAGGGGTTGTCCTTCGGGTCCGAGTTGTGCGGCGGAGCTGAGTGCGCCGCCGATGCCTTCTTTGATGCGGGCCGCGATTTCGGGTGGGTAGGTGTTGGCGACGTCGGTGATGTTGGTGCGGAATTGGGAGTTGAGGACCGAACCGATGAGGGCGAGGCCCATCGCGGCGCCGATCTCGCGGACGGTGTCATTGAGCGCGGAGGCGACGCCTTGTTTGTCTTCGGTGAGCGACGAGGTGATGGCGGTGGTGGACGGGCTCATCGCGAGGCCGACGCCGGCGCCGATGAGGAGGAGGCCGGGTAGGACGGACAGGTAGCCGCGGTCTACGTCGGCGAGCAACGCGAGCAGGGTGAGCCCGGCGGCGAGGGTGAGCATGCCGGTCACGACGGTGCGCCGGTAGCCGACCTTGTGGGCGATGGTCGGCGCGACCGTCGATAGGGGCATCATCATGATGGCCATCGGGAGCAGGCCGGTGGCTGCGCGTAGGGCTGTGTAGCCGAGCACTGCTTGGAGGAACTGGATCAGGATCAGGAACAAGGCGAACATCAGCGCGAAGACCACGAACAGGTTGACGGAGCCGGTGGTGAGGCCTTCGTTGCGGAACAGGCGAACATCGAGCAACGGGTGCTCGCGGTGGAGCTCGACGAGGACGAACCCGACGGCGGCGGCGATACCGATGAGGAACCCGATGATGGTGAGGGTGGCGGTCCAGCCGCGTTCGGGGCCTTCTTGGATGGCGAGCACGAGGCCGCCGACGGCGAGCACGGACAGGACTGCGCCGGCGATGTCGAAGCCGGTCTCGACGTGTTCACGGGAGTGGGGGACGACGAACAGTGTCGCGACGAGTGAGACGGCGGCGAGGACGACGGGGACGGAGAACACCCAGGGCCAGGTGACGTTGTCGATGATCGCCGCGGACACGAACAGGCCGATGATGCCGCCGGCGCCGGCAACGCCTGCCCAGGTGCCGATTGCTTTGGCGCGTTCGTGGGCGGGGAAGCTGGTGGTGATGACCGACAGGGTGACGGGCATGATCATCGCCGCGGCGAGGCCGGCGACGATGCGGAGCGCGATGAGTGGTTCGGGGCTGGTCACGAACGCGGAGGCGAGGTTGGCGGCGGCGAACAGGACGAGCCCGCTGACGAGGACGGGTTTGCGGCCCCATCGGTCGCCGATCGCGCCGATGGGCATGAGGAGCGCGGCGAGGGCGAGGGTGTAGCCGTTGATGATCCACAGCAGTTGGCTTTGCGATGCGCCGATGTCGGCAGCGAGTGCTTGTTGGGCGACGTTGAGCCCGGACGACGATGCGATCACGGCGACCAGCGAGACGCACATCGTGATCAGGATGAGGCGTCGTTGCCGAGCGTCGGCGACGGCTTCGTCGTCGGTGTGCAGATCGACAGGGTCGAGCAGCACCGCATCGTCGGGTAGGTGGTGGGTCATCGTGCGGGGCCCTGTCTGGGTTGGGGGATCGGGGGGATGCGGTCGAGGAAGGCGAGCACGGCGGTTGTGAAGGCGTCGTTGTCGTCGCCAGCGACCATGTGCCCGGTGTCGGACACGTCGACGGCCTCGGCGTGGGGGACGGCCGTGAGGAACTCGTCGGCGGTTTCGCGGCTGACCAGGTCGGACATTGCGCCGCGCACGAGGAGCGCGGGGGCGGTGATGCGGCGGGCGCCGTCGAGGAGTTGGTCGGCCATCTGTTGGAAACGGTGGGCGCTGTTCGCGGGGTCGGCGTGCATGACGTCGAGTTTGGAGGTGATGAACGCGGGGTCCCAGCGCCAGACCCAACGCCCGTCGTCGCGTTGACGGAGCACTTTGGTGAGCCCGTCGACGGTGTCGGGCCTGGGCCGGTGGGGGTTGTAGGCGGCGATCACGTCTCCGGCGTCGTGCAGGTTGGCGAACCCGTCGGGGTGGGCCGACATGAACTGCACGACTCGCCGGGCTCCGTCGAGCTCCATGCGGGGAGTGACATCGACGAGCACGACGCCCGCCCACAGGCGCGGTGGCGCGATGCGGTGCGCGGTGAGGATCGTCATGCCGCCGATCGACGCGCCGACGGCAACTGCGGGGCGCCGCCCGCAGTATCGTTCGCGTACGGCGAGCAGGTCGTAGGCGAGGTCTTCGGTGTCGTAGCGGCCGGCGGGGTCCCAGCTGCTGTCGCCGTGTCCGCGGGTGTCGTAGGCGACGACGTGATGACCGGCGGCGTGGATGGTGCGGGCGGTCTCGGCCCAGGCGTGTCGGTTCTGTCCGCCCCCGTGGAGCAGGATCACCGATGTCTTCTCGGTGGATGGTTGTGGGTAGAGGTCGGCGACGAGGGTGACACCGTGGTGGCCGGTGACGATGTTGGATTGGCGGAAGCTCATGCGGGCTCGACGATCGGTGCCTGAGTTGTCATCGCGGCCAGGTCGCGTAGCGGGAGTTCGCGCATCCGGATCGAGATCACGAACGCGCCGACCATCACGACAGCGGCGACGGCGAACACGGTGGTGATCGATGCCGAGAGCGCACCCGCGGCGGCGCTGTGGAGGGGTTCGGGGAGTGCGGCGATGGCTCGCGGGCTGCGGGCGAGGGTGTCGGCGGTGACACCGGGTGGCAGGTCGACACCGACGAGCCGGTCGGCGAGTTCGGTGTCGAGGCGGCTGGTCAGGATCGTGCCGAACACGGCGACACCGATGGTGGAACCGAGGGTGCGGAAGAAGTTGACCGACGCGGTGCCGGCGCCGAGGTCGCGCATCTCGACCGCGTTCTGCACCGCGATGGTGAGCACCGACAGGGTTGCGCCGACTCCGAGGCCGAGCACGATCATCCACATCGATGACGCGACGCGTCCGGTGGCCGGGTCCATGGTGGACAGCAGCCACAGTCCGGCCGCGGCGACGATCGTGCCGATGATCGGGAAGATCTTGTAGCGGCCGGTGCGTGTGGTCAGCCGACCGACCACGAGCGACGCGACCATCAAGGCAAGCATCAGTGGGAGCAGCAACAGCCCGGCGTTGGTGGCCTGTTGACCCTGGACGCCTTGGAAGAACAACGGGAGGTAGACGATCGCGCCGAACATCGCTGCACCGGCGAGGAACGCCATCGCCACCGATGAACTGAACCCGGGCCGGTTGAACATCCGCAGTGGGATCACCGGTTCGGCGACTCGCCGTTCCCACCAGACGAACACGGCCGCGGCGACGATGGACACTCCGTAGAGCCCGATGGTGACCGGTGAGCCCCACCCGTACTCGACGCTGGCCCACACGGTGGCCAACAGCAACGCGACCACCGACAGCACCAGCAGCCCGGAACCGGTGAAGTCGAGCCGGTGCTCTGCTCGGCGGAACGGGAGCCGCAAGACGATGCCTGTGACGAACAGGGCGACGATCCCGATCGGGATGTTGACGTAGAACACCCAGCGCCATGAGAAGTGATCGGTGAGCACACCACCGATCAGCGGACCGAGGACGCTGGCCAGAGCGAAGGTGCCGGTCAGGTAGCCGGTGTAGCGGCCTCGCTCGCGTGGTGGGACGATGTCACCGACGATGGTGAAGGTGAGTGACATCAACCCGCCGCCACCGATGCCTTGTAGGCCACGGAACGCGATCAGCTGCCACAACGACTGTGCCAGGCCACACAACATCGACGCGATCAGGAACAGCACGATCGCGGTCTGGTAGATCCGTTTGCGGCCGTAGAGGTCGGAGATCTTCCCCCACAGCGGCATGCTCGCCGTCGAGGCCAACAGGTACGCGGTGACGACCCACGACAGATGGTTGATACCGCCGAATTCGCCGACGATCGTTGGGAGCGCGGTCGACACGATTGTCTGGTCGAGCGCCGCGAGGAGCAGACCGGTCATCAACCCGATGATGACGATGGTGCGTTCGCGGTGCGTCAGTTCCGGCATCTGCCCTGCCGATACCGTCGTGTTCACCGGACACTCACCTGCAACGTCTCCAACCCGCGCAGGGTGAGGCTCGGACGCCAGATCGGGGTGGTGTCGCCGGCGAGGTCGGGGAACCGGGCGAGGAGCCGTTCGAACACGACTTCACCCTCGAGGCGGGCCAAGGGTGCGCCGAGGCAGTAGTGGATGCCGGCGGCGAAGCTGAGGTGCTGGGTGCCGGTGCGGGTGATGTCGAACCGGTCCGGATCGTGGTAGCGGTCGGGGTCGCGGTTCGCTGCGCCGAGCAAGGTGAGCACCACCTGGCCGGCGTCGATGTGCTGGCCGGCGATGTCGGCGTCCTCCAGCGCGGTTCGTGCGTCCAGCTGGACCGAGCCTTCGTAGCGCAACATCTCCTCCACCGCGCCGTGTCCGAGGGTCGGGTTGTTGCGCAGCGTCCGCATCTGGTCGGGGTTGCGGAGCAGGCTGATCATCCCGTTGCCGATCAGGTTGGTGGTGGTCTCGAACCCGGCGGCGAACAACAACACGATCGTGGCCACCAACTCGTCCTCGGACAGTCGGTCACTGCCGTCACGGACCCCGATCAATCCGCCGATCAGATCATCGGACTGGCGATTCCGCCGTTCGGCGATCAGCGATCGGAAGTAGCCGTTCATCGTGTTGCTCGCCGTCTCCGCGGCGGCGATCGTCTCCGCGCTCGCCATCGGCTCCAACGCGCCGGCTGCGTCACGCACGATCCACCGGAACTGCTCGCGGTCCTCGACGGGGACGCCGAGGAGTTCGCCGATCACCCGCACCGGCAACGGGAACGCAAGCAGGTCCATGATGTCGCCGCCGCCGGCGTCGGCGAACTGGTCGAGGATCTCATCGACCATCGCTGCGACCGCCGGACGGAGCTCGTCGACCCGTCGGGGGGTGAACTCACGGGCGACCAGACCTCGCATCCGGGTGTGATCCGGCGGGTTCATCCGCAGCATCGAATAACGAGAGATGATCGGCACCTCCCGATCCGCGCTCTGGGCGGAGGACCCGAAGATGCGTTGCACTTCTTCGCTCTTGCCGAACCGGGGGTCGCGCAGCACGGTGCCGCAGTCGTCGTATCGCGTCGCGACCCACAACGGCAGGACCGCACTGTGGTGCACCGGTGCCGTCTCGCGCAGCTGCCGGTAGGCGGGGTACGGATCGGCACGAACGGCTGGGTCGCTGAACAGGCTGACAAGCACGTCGTCGGGTGCAGCCGTGGTCTGGTTGTCGGTCGTGTTCATCAGGTCCCTCCAGTGGTCGTTCGTCGGCTCTGCCGCAGCCCGCGCTGCCCGCCGATTCCGTGCAGAATGACCTTCGACACCGCTTCAGCGCGGTCGCCGAGGTCTCCCTTGTTGCCGAGCAGCAAGTGCTGCATGCCGGTCACCAGGACGGTGCCGTAGACCACGGACGAGGCGGCGCTGACATCGTCGACTCGAAGCGACCCGTCGTTGTTACCGTCACGTAGCGCCTGCCGAATCGGTGACACGATCGCCAGGTCGACACCTGCGGCGATATCGACCAGCGAGGCCGCTCGCCCCAGTTCGGCGAACAGCAGTCGGTAGGTCGGGCCGTGCTCGCCGATGAACACGAGATGCTCGCGCACCAGTCGAGCCAGCCGCTCGCGTCCTGTGCCTGGCTCGGCTGCCACATCGGACAGCTTGGCGGTCATCTGACGCAGGGTTCGCGAAAGCAGGTGGGCGAGGATGTGCTCTTTGCCCGGGAAGTAGTAGTAGAGCGTCGCTCGTGGAATACCTGTCGCCTTGGCGAGATCGTCGATCCGGGTCGCGTCCAGCCCGTTGTCGGCGAACACAGGAGCGGCGAGATCGATCCGATCCGCCAACTCGTCGGGTAGCGGCCGAATCGCGTTCGTCGAGTGCTTGATCATTCCTGTACCTCCGTGAAGCCCGGCATGAATCGCTCGATCGGGATGACGATGAACGTCGCGGTCGCCTCGGCGATCAACTCCAGGCCGTCGCGCGTGTGCGCCGTCGCGGAGATGTGCAGCTTGCGTTCCTCGCGCTGATCCAAACGTGCACGGAAGATGAGCGGCGCGCCGATGGGCGTCGGCGCCCGATAGGTGACCGCCAACCGACCTGTGAATGCGGGCACCTTGTGGATCGACAACACGTACCCCATCACGTCATCGAAGATCGCCGCGACCACGCCACCGTGAGCTCGACCCGGAGCGCCTTCGAAGGCAGCACCCAACACCGTCTCGGCAACCGCATCGCCGCTGTCACAGTGAACGTCGATCGCGACACCCATCGGATTCGCGGCGCCCGACACGACACAGTCGGGAAAGTGCGAGAGCCGTTCGCCGTCGGCGGGCGGTTCGCTGAACATTGACGGCCCGTCACCCACGCTCACCAACGAGCGATTGCGCTCGGTACCTGTCTCGAGTTGCTCGACAACCGGCAGGATCGCCTTGATCAACTGCTCGAACAGTTCATCCGGGGCATCGTGGCGCACGAAGCCATGACCAAGTCGGCGGAGCAGCGCGGCAGCACGAATCCGTGCCTCGGTCACTCCGAATCGCTCGTCCGTCGCTGTGGCCGTGCCGACGATCGCTGACTCTTGCATCCATGACTCCCGGTGGTTGAACGTGACGATTGGACGACACGTCTAAGCTACGGGATCAAGTGATGCGTTGCGCAACGGAGGGCTACGTGACCACCCGGACAACTCTCATCGCGAGGCGCAGGATCCGTCCGACTCGTCGTCAGCAGGACGCGGAGCGCATTGCCATCGCCTGGCGAACTCTTCGCCGTGGTCCCGCGGCCCGCGGAATGCGCAGGTACGCGTGGGCACCGAACGAACCGCAACTCGACGTGGGGCAGATGGACACCCTTGATCTCCTCGTCCAGCATGGTGCGTGGACGATGCACGAGTTTGCGATGGCGCTGTGCATCGAGCCGTCCACGGCAACGAGAGCCATTGCCCGGCTCGTCGACGCTGGTCTGGCGGATCGGAGCACGCATCCGAGTGACAAGCGAATGACAGTGGTCCGTGCAACCCAGGATGGGCGCGCTGTGCAGAAGCGGCTTGCATTGAGACGACTCGCCGCGGTGGTCGAGGCGCTCGAGGGTTTCGACAGCGGCGACCGGCGACGGCTCGCCGATCTGCTGGAACGGTTCATTGCAGGGCTCGACGAGGTGGTACTCGTTCGCAGTTCGACGTGCTTGCCGCATCGTCAGACCAGTTCGAAGCCGCTATACCCGTCTGCTGCGCATGTCCGGCACGACTCCGCGTAGAACGGGACACCGCCGGGGAAGTTCAACAGTTCGCGCGGTTTGCCGGGGATGTTGGCGCCGACGTACCACGAGTCGGCTCTGTCGAACAGGGTCATGTCGCCGATCGTGCGCACCAGGTCGCGCCACGAGTCCTCTGCATGCGATGTTGCTTCGATGCGTGTGACACCTTGGTGCCTCAGGTCGTCGAGCAGCTGTACGACCCAACTGCCTTGTACCTCGGCGCACGTCGGCCCGTTACAGAAACCTGACGGGCTTTGCGGTCCGTAGAGATAGATCAGATTCGGGAACCCGGCACTCGCGAGGCCGAGGTGGCTGCGGACTCCGCGGGCCCAGTAGTCCTTCAAGGTGGTGTCGGCGCGGCCGTGGATGTCGATGCTGGTGAGACCGCCCGTGACCGCGTCGAATCCGGTGGCCATGACGAGCAGGTCGACGTCGTAGTCGTTGTGCGTCGTCCGAACCCCGGTCGTCGTGATGCGCTGGATGGGTGAGGTCTTGAGGTCCACCAGGGTCACGTTCTGCTGGTTGAACGCGTCGTAGTAGGTCTGCTCGAGCGAAGGCCGCTTGACGCCGAACGGGTGGGGCGGTTCGGTCGGGGCGAGCAGCTCTGCGACCGCCGGGTCGTGCACGCGGGCGTGGACCTTGTCGCGCCAGAAGTCGTAGGCGGTGCGGTTGGCGGTTTCGTCGGTCATGACGTCAGCGAAGTTGCCGGCCCAGAAGCTGAATCCGCCCGCTTGCCACATCTGTTCGAAGCCGGCGCGACGATCCTCGTCGGAGACCGCGAGCGCTGACTCGTCGCGCCGGATGATGTCGAAGCCCGCGAAGGTTTCGGTGCGGGTTCGGAAGATGTCCGGGTATCGAGCTTTCGCCTCGTCTTGTTCTGCTCGGGTGAGGCGGTGTTGTTGCATGGCGAGCGCGAGGATCGGCGTTCGCTGGAACACGGTGACCGACGCGGCGACCTTGGCCGCTTCCTGGATCACTTGGACTCCGCTGGCGCCCGTGCCGATGACACCGACGCGCAGTCCCGTCATGTCGACACCTTCCTGAGGCCAGTGCGCTGTGTGATGGCATTGGCCCTCGTAATCGTCCAGCCCGGGCAGGTCGGGGATGTAGGCCTTGGACGCGAAGCCGGTGCAGAGCACCAGGAACCGACTTCGCAGGGACTGCCCGTTCCGTGTGGTGAGGTGCCAGCAGGTGGAGGCCTCGTCCCACGTGGCCGCATCGAGCCGGGTGTCGAAGCGGATGTCGCGGCTCAAATCCCATCTGTCGTCGACGTACTGGAAGTAACGACGAAGCGCCGTCCAGTCCGGGAATCGCTCGTCCCAGTACCAGTCCCTCCACAGCGCTTCGTCGGAGAACTCGTAGACGGGCACGTGCGAGTCGACTCGGGCGCCGGGGTAGCAGTTCCAGTGCCAGATGCCGCCGAGCCCCGAGCCGGCCTCCAGCAACACCGTCGAGAACCCCAACGCTCGCAGCCGGTGCAACTGGTACAGGCCCGCGAAGCCTGCGCCGACGACCACCACGTCGTGATCCAGTCCTTGTGTGTTGGTCATGGGTTCGTCACGCCTCGGGCGACATCCGCCCACGCATGCAGGGCCGATGGGTCGTGCGTCCAGTCGAGGCCCCCGAAGTAGCTGACGACACGCGTTGCGAGCCTGGGTGGCGGTCGATGTCGATGATCCCGATGGGGAGGTTCGGGTCGAGGGTGTGGAGGTGTTGTGCGAGTTGTCCGACGGTGAGCATCGGCTGGTCTCCCTTCGTGGGTCGGCGGGTCAGGTGGTGCGACCTGGGTGCCGTGGCTTTCTGGAGGGGGAAGTGCTGGTTCGCTTCTTCGACGGCGACTGGCGTTCGGTTGGCTTTGGTGGTTCGGTGACGGTGAGCACGTAGTCGAGGAAGCCGGGGATCGTCGTAGTACTTGATCTCGATCACATTCCCGCTCGGGTCGGCCAGCTTCCCTCCGGTCTTCCCACTCAGTGCTGCTTCGGCATGGGCGGTCGGCTCGGCGAGCCAGGTCACCCGTGCCGAGCGCAGTCGCGTCACGAGCGAGTCGAAGGCATCCCTGTCCCGCAGCACGACGCCGAAGTGGCGAACTCCCTGCCTGTCAGCCGAGCTGACCTCGTCGGGTCGCTCCTTCAGCGTCAACTGAAGTCCGAAGAACCACACGTCGAGCCAGTCATCTCGGACCCTCCCCACCCGGCACCCGAGCGCCGACTCGTAGAACTCACGAGCCGACTTGAGATCCTCGACCGGAATCGAGAGGTGAAGGATGGGATCGCCACGGACTTCGTCGACCCTAGGCCGCGCCAAGCAGCAGACGTCCCCGGTTTCCATGGGCCGTAGAGGGTCTCTTGTGCGTTTGTCGGTGTTGGACCGCATGGGACGATGCCGAGATGGATTCGCTGTGCGCGGCACCACCGAAATGCCAGATGCCGCTATCTGGGTCACAGCAGCTGATCACTGTGGGCGTTTGGATGGACGTCAGTTTGCAGAAACGGACGGCCGGTGTGCTGGGTTCGATGGCCCCGTCAATGGTCAAGTGTCTGCTCGTTGAGGAAGCTCTCGATCTTCGCATTGCCGATCGCCTCGTCGTCCTGGAGCGCGCCGACGTACGTCGACACGAGGGTCTCGACGCTATGACCGAGACGCCGGGCGGTCTCACCGAGCGGAACGCCGCTGCGGAGCCAGGTGGTCGCTGCCGCGTGCCGGCAGTCGTAGACACGCAGCGGAGGTAGGCCGACCGATGCGAGTGCGCGGTGCCATGAGCGAACCCAGTTCGACTGGCTTGGGCGCGATCCGGTTCTCGTGCGGAACAACAGCTGCGCGTCGTCGACGACGCCTTGTTCTGCGACCCACTTGGCGAGCATCTCGACGAGCACGGGCGGGATCGGTACCACCCTCGGCCCGGTCTTCGGCTCTCCGGGTTCATCAAAGGAGATATCGGCCTCGGTCACGTGAAGACGACCCCACCCAGAGGTCGGAAGATCGAGCGACCCACGTCGGATCATCACAACCTCCGACGGCCTGAGCCCGGCGTAGTACGCAACAGCCGTCATCACCCGGTAGGTCTGGCTGCCCGGTTGATGGCTTCCGATCGCATCAATCGCGCGGGCCATCGTCGGTGGATCGGGAAGCCGACGCGGATCGACCGACCGGCGACGCCTCGCGACCTTGCGGCGGGCACGGGTACGTGATCGCGGTGGCCACGGGTCGCCCGAGATCGCGCCTGCCTGCACGGCGGCAACGATGCAGGCTCGAGCGACGATGCGTGTCCGGTTGGCAGTGGTTGCCGACAGTGGTTGACCATCGAGTCGCAGTCCCAGCTGCCGATCGATCTCTGCGGTCGACTCGCGGTCGATCGTCGACAGCATCAGCGAATGCTCCGTGAGCCATCTCTCCCAGCGGGCCTCAGGTCCGTCGGCATCGGGGCGTAGCGCTTGCTTCAGGTAGTGCCGCAGCTCGGCTTCCGTGCGTCCAGCTTTGACATCGGCGGCGATGATCACGAGCTTCGCCAGACTTTCGACCGCGGAGTTGCGCGTCCGAGGTTGCCACTCGACCCACTGTTCGCCGAGCCAGCGCCGAGCCCATTCGTAGACGTTCATGTCGCTCAGCGACGGCTGCCACGAGGATGGATCGCCTGTCACTTCATCGAAGCGTTCGCCGCGTTGAACGGCGTTCACCAGCAGCACACGGAATCTGTCCGCTTCGGAACGCGTGTGGAACGACTTGCTGCGTTGCCGGCCGTCGACGGACCAACGCACGACCCATGGGCGCTTCACGCGGTCCGAGGATCGGCGATCCTGGATGCTGTACACCTGCACCTCTTGATGTGAGCGCTTCATGTCACCTCCCACCTGTTTCACCCGCCCTCGGGTGGAGGGTGGGGGTTACAGGAGATTGGGAGAGCTTTGGGAGGAGCTTCCTCCCTCGATCCGCGAACCACCTCTGAGCAGGTCGAACACAGGTTCTGACCAACGGGTTCCTAAACCGCAGGTCGCAGGTTCGATCCCTGCCGGGGGCGCCCAATCCTTGGTAGTTCGGGATCGGCGCTGAAGCCGACGAAACCCTAGGGTTCGGCCATGACCACGTCGCGCCCGTCTCGGTTGATCGACCACATGCGGGGGGTTCGCTACGGCGAAGTGTTAGCTGTATTCGATCGGGAAGGCCGTCTCGAAGCCGAGGTGTACGGCACGCAGCTGCTGAACGATTGCCCGGCCGAATTATGGGAAACCCTGGTGGCCGACGAGATCGCCGGTGAGATGGGCGCGCTGTACGTGAAGTTGAACGGCCCGCGTCACTGGGTTCTCGACGGTCTGGGTACCAAGGTTGCGCCGGTCGAGCCGGTGCTCCGCGAGTTCAACGGATTGCTCACTCGTCGTATCGCTCTCGTCGACCTCGGCCAGGCGCCGGGTTCGGCTCCGTACACCGAACGTCGCGTTGATCGAGGCGCTCAGTTCTTCTGGGATGCCGGCAAGC
>Ga0222713_10002713_pt1 | contig 18684 bp, 30 predicted proteins | sample C33_649DmetaG_FD_165061 | JGI IMG/M metagenome (GOLD analysis project Ga0222713, IMG submission 165061) | Estuarine water microbial communities from San Francisco Bay, California, United States - C33_649D | ecosystem: Environmental > Aquatic > Marine > Unclassified | place: USA: California...
TTCTTCTTTCCAAATACCGATAAAGGTGGGTGGAAAATTAGGATTTAGTGTTTTCTTCATCTTTAATTGATTCAAGTTCAAGTACATATTTCAAACATTCTTCCAAAACTAATTCTACCGAATCCATATTGTCATTTGATTTGACAATTGTCATTTCAGTCATGTAATTTAATAAATCGATTTGTAAATATACTTCAAATTTTTGTCTTATCATATGAACATCCAAACAATTTTTCTCTAAATTATGACTTGCTGTAAATTTAGGACAACCATTTGAGACGCACCAGTTGAAAACTCTTGTAAATGTGTGTAATTTTAATCCCATATAACAATTATAATACTCGTAAATAAAATATTGAAGGTGAAAAACAAAAATTTAACTTATTTGGTAATTGGAGTATTCTTTTGGATATTAGGAATGCTAACAAATAATCTTGTATGTTTTTTCATATTCGGAAGTTGTTTCGGTTTGATTTTTAGGAATATGTTTATTTCATCAAACAAAGACTAAGGGCAATTCATCCCACGAGGTAGTATATTTTTGTGAAATATATTCTTGTTTCATCTCCCACTTCTTTTGTTTATTTTGTGGAGCTTCAATTTTTTGAAGTGGTTCGGTAAACAAGGTAATCTGTTTTACGTTTTCAGGAGTAAGTTCGTTGAATACAATTCCACACTTTTTGTATTTTTTGTCCTGAGCATAAATTGACTTTAAGTGTGGATATACCTGTGACCAAATTTCTTCAATACTTTGTGTAGGTTCTTGGAATGTTAACGACTTTGATTTGTAGTGTCCTTGTCCTTTATGAACATTTCCACTTACAAAGATGGTACAGCGGGAAGCGATAATTTCATTCTCTAATAATTTCTTTACACCACTTTTGATGTAAGAATACATGGCTTCGGCAATTTGTTCAAACTGTTCCAAATCAGAACCAAATGAACGTGCTGAGGCGATGTTCTTTTTCATTTTGGTCTTTAGAAGAACAGGATAACAATACATTTCCAATAACTCATGTTTGGCTCTAAGTCCATTTACATTCATCATTTTTCTAACCACACCATCCGATAAGTTCATAAACTGACCAACTGAATCTACACCGTAATTTCGTAATTTCTTGGTCCATTTACGTCCAATCCCCCACACTTCACTAACATCAATCTGATACATCATATTTCTGAAATTGGGTAAATCCCAATAAGAACAAACCCCATCATAATTTTGAGATTGTTTTGCCATAAATGACGTTAACTTGGCAAGAGTTTTATTTGGTCCAACACCAATGGATACTGGTATTCCTGTTTGTCGTTTAACTTCATCTTTAATGTATCTTAAACGATTCATCAATTCATCGTCAGGAATGTTTGAGAAATCTACAAATGATTCATCAATTGAATAGACCTCTACTTCTTTTGCAAAGTTTTTGATGACTGACATAACACGGTCAGACATATCACCATACAAATTGTAATTTGATGAATAAACACAAAACTTATATTCATCCATAAACTCTCTTTTTTTGAAAAATGGTTCCCCCATTTTAATACCAAGTCCTTTAGCTTCTTGGGACCTGGCAATAACACATCCATCGTTATTGGATAATACAACAGTTGGTCGTCCAATTGATATTGGATTAAACACACGTTCACAACTTACATAAAAGTTGTTACAATCAATAATTCCTATCTTCCTGTTCATTTTTTATTGAGAACCCAAGTTACTTTACCCCACAAGTTGTCTTGACCTTTGTATTCTCTTAACTTAAAGAATGTCTTGTCCGTTAGTATAACTAAATCACCATTTTCAGGTTGAATTGATTTGTCAATTACCAACACATCTCCTTGTTTTACTCCAAACACTTCGGGTCCTGAATACCTAAAATAAAATGTTGAATACACATTATGGATTATCAATTCATTCAAATCCAATCTCTTGTCAACATAAGATTCGGCAGGTGAGGCAAATCCAGTTGTTTTAGTTTTGATATGTAATTCTTTGGTATTCATTACACCAAATATACGAATTATCAATCAAAAATCCTAATTCTAATAACGACTATAAACCCACATTTTTTGTTCGGTGTAAGCCAATTGTTCTTTCTTCCTAACAACGTCCTGAAGATTATTGGAGGAGTAAATTGATACTCGGTAGTAACCATCTTGCTCTGTTATAAAAGCATCATTAGATTCTTTCAAGAGTCTATCAACGTATTCCTGAGCAATTTGCTCATCGGTAAATGAACCTACGATTAAGAAGTGTTCTTCTTGGACTTCTTCTTCATAGTAATCTTCATCAATACTATTTTCAGGTTCAATTCTTTTTTCAACAATTTGTGTGGGAACAGGTTGAATTATCTCAGATTGGGCTTGTTCCCTACCACATTTGTATGTTCCTATCATCAATAAAATACTGATGGCACTTAGAACTAATATATCTCTTGTATGATTTGTCATTTCACCCACATTGAATTGTTTATAACAAGTATATCAACTTTCGAGTTATGAAACAAGTTCATGGCATCTTCGGGGGTTTCAACAATTGGTTCATGTGATAAGTTCAAAGAAGTGTTCAACAAAACAGGAACTCCACTGTATCTTTCAAAATGACGAATCAAATCATAATAGATTGGGTTGTCCTCCCTTTTCACGGTTTGAGGTCTTGCAGAGCCATCTATGTGGGTTACAGCAGGTATTTTATCACTCAAAACGTCACAAATTTTCAACATGAATGGTGATTCTCCATCGATATCAAAATATTCTTGAGCATTTTCAATACATACTGAAGGTGCAAAAGGTCTATACCATTCTCTATTTTTAATTTCAAAATTGATGTAGTCCCTCATTTCAGCAATACAAGGATTTGCCAAAAAACTCCTGTTACCAAGAGCTCTTGGTCCAAACTCAGAACCTCCCTGAAACCAAGCAATTACTTTCCCTTCGTTCAACTTAGAGGCTATGAAATCCAAACTAAGTTCCTTACCACCTTCAGGTGTAGAGTATTTTTTTCCTGTATAAACAACCTCTTCCACAGTTTTATGAACCCTTGGAATTCCGAGTAAGTGGTGAGTCACATAGAGAGCAGAACCAACAGATAAACCATCATCAGCCGCACCAGGATAAACGTGAATATTTTTGAATGGAGTGTTTTTGTGTATCTTTCCGTTTGTGGTGCAATTCAGAAAACTACCTCCGGCTAAACATAAGTTGTTACCATTATATTTTTTTGTTTCGTCCCATAATTCTCTGGCGAATTTGAAAACCGTTTCTTCGAATACAAATTGAATGGTTGCCGCTGCATCCATAGCCTCTTGGGAATCTGAATTTTCGAGGTTGAAGTGTTCTTCTATGATATAGTTATCTCCAATAGCGGGAGTTTCAGGAGCATACTTTGTTACCACTTTACCTGTAGTATCCATGAACAATCTATAAATCCATCTCCAATCATCTCCTCTCTCGTTTCTCTCCCAATAAGACTTGGTGTACTTGTTAATATTTTTAACAACATCCAAATTAGGTTTACCATAAGCCGCCAAACCCATCATGCTTCCTGCTTTGAAAATAGCGTGTCCGATACCCAACATTTCTGTAAATTGGGAATAAGCATGACCTATTTGGATACCAGGGTAGTATAATGTTTCGAGTTTGTTTTTATAACCATAGGAAAATAATGAACAAACCCATGGATTGTTATCCGTAGCATCCATAGTAAAGACCGCCGCTTCATCAAAATTAGATGTGTAATAGGTCGAAGCCGCATGTGCTTGGTGATGATTTACAAACCAACCAGGTATTACCCTCCCATAGATTTCAAAGTTAATTGGAACTGAATCATATGGTTTGTTGGTTGAAGGTGGACAAAGGTGTGACAAATCACCCCTTAGTCTGTAACCCAATCCTTCAACAAATTCAGGTTTTTCGTCAGACCATAACTCCTGATTGTTATTGGTGTGAGAAGGTGAAAAAATAAACGCAACATCTTTTGGAATATAAAGTTTAATGTCCTCGTTTTCGTTTCTCCAATCTTCTCTGTTTTCAAACCAATAACTAATTCCGACATAGTCTACATCATCAATAGTTATGTTCGCCTCTGCAAACAAGTAGTCCAACATTTTTTGAGATATGAAACGAGATTTTTTGTGACGAGACAAACGTTCTCGAGTGATTGCTGAAACAATCTTACCATCAATTATAACACACGCACTAGCGTCATGATTGGGTGTTAATCCTAAGACTACCATATTTTGTTCAATTACATTGCCAACAATCTGTTGACGTGCATCATAATTTGATTTTGTCTAGCCTGCAATTCTTTGATTTGTCTTTCTTGAGATTCGTTTAACTCAAAACTACTTCCTTTAATTCCGTTAATTTGATTTGAAAGCATGTTGTGGTCATGGAGTAATTGGTTATAAACTCTTGCCTTTTCTTCGTTATTCATTTGAATTTGTTTTTATAATACATCATATCATTTATTACCAATAAATCAACATCTGACTCCTCGAATAGTTTCAAAGCATCGTCAGGAGTTTCCACAATTGGTCGTCCCTTAACATTTAATGATGTGTTTAGTAGTATGGGAACATTGGTTATTTCTCTAAATTTATCTATTAGAGTATAGAATCTCAAATTATCTTCTTTCGTAATTGTTTGTACCCTTGCAGTGTTGTCGATGTGAACTCCTGAGGGAATGTCAAAAGGTTTTTTACATGGAACGGTAAATAACATAAAAGGGGATTCAAAGTCCATCCTGAACCAATCAGATTTATATTCGTTAAGAACAACTGGCGCAAAAGGTCTGAACCATTCTCTATACTTAACTCGTTTGTTAAGAATATCTTTCATATTTTTTCTCCTTGGGTCACATAAGAAAGAGCGGTGTCCGAGAGCTCTTGGTCCCATTTCACCCCCACCTTGATACCAACAAACTATTTTACCATCGGAAAGTTCTTTAGCCACATCGTCTAAATTTAATTCGTAAGGATAAAATTTACTCTGCGGATAATAATCATAATGGTAACCCAAATACATCAAATCTTTTGGACTGTATTTTTGTCGAGGTTCTTGGTTAAGAACGTGGTTGACAAACAAAGCAGAACCAACAGAAAGTCCATCATCACCACAAGAGGGAAACATATGCATCCTCTCGAAATCTGTCTCAGTTAAAACCTTGTAGTTCGCATTACAATTCAGGAATGTCCCACCACCAACACAAAGATTACCATCATTTATTGCTTTGGTCTCTTCAAAAAGTTCTTGGGTATATTTTGATAAGGACCTTTCAGCCATAAATTGAACATCAGCGGCTATATTCATTACTTCTTGAGATGTAGATTCTTCTTTTGAAAAACATTGTTGATATTCTCTCGTATACATATGAATATTTCGGTCACCCTGTTTTTTTCTCCATGCGGGAATTGAGGAATCCAAATGAGGGTATTTTCCACTAATTTGAGAATACAACCAATCATCGTAAGTAGTATCTTCATTCTCAGTTCTATGTTTTTCAGGTTTTGTCCACTCTTCCCAATTTCTTTGTGTTTTACCACTGACATTACCATAAGCAGCTAGTCCCATAAGAACACCAGCTTTTTCCAATCCTGGACCCAATCCTGATAGTTCAGTTGCAGAATCATAAAAAGTACCATAGCTATAGTGAGGATTTTTGAATATATCCAATTGATTTCCATCTCCAATCATCATGAGACTCGTAGCAGTGGCATCCCTTCCCGTAGCATCCGCGGTGAAAATAGCCGCCTTCTCAAAATTGGAAGTGAAGAATGCCGCTGATGAATGTGCTACGTGATGGTCCACAAAACGACCTGAGAAAATCTTATCAACACCTTGAATTGTCACGTTTAAGGTATAACTCATCTTATGTCTAAAATTATAACCTAAGTATGGTGCTCTTGTTCTATCCCAAAAATCGGGTAAAGTAAAACCTAATCCAGGTATATATTGAGGTTTCCAATTGTCTCTTTTGTTTGGATAATTATCCAAGTGGTTGAGGATTGCCACATCCATATTGTATCTTCCAAAAACACTTAAAGGGTAATTTTCATTTTCAGGAGAATAAATCCTCATAAATGGAATACTACTTTGGTCCCAAAATCCCATAGAAATACAGTCAATATCTTCTATTTGGACGTTGCAATCCCAAAGAAATCTTTCCAAATATTCCATTTTGACTAAAGAACTTTTTTTTAACCCTGAGTATCTTTCCATCGAAACCGCAAGAACTAATCTCCCATCTTTAATCATGGCTAAAGACGCGTCATGACCTGTGTGAATTCCTAATATATTCATGGGAATAGTATAATGAAAAATAGATGAAAATCAAAGATTATAACCTGACTTTTCTTTTATCAATTTTTATATTTATAAGAAAAAAACAAATGAATATTATTATTTCAATTTTACTTTTGGGAGGCGCATTTTACCTATTATTTTTTGGTAAAAAAGAAAAAAAAGGTTGTGGATGTACCAATTGTCAATGTAATATAAATAAAAAACCCCTCTAATGAGGGGTTTTGTTTGAATCAATGATTCTGTGTAGAATAAATTATTCTACTTCAGGCTTTGCAACCTCTGAACCACCTTCAACAACTTCTTCAACAAGAGTTGTGTCAGCCTCAACTACAGTTGTATCAACTGTAACTTCTTCTACAACCACTTCTTCGGTGTTGTTACAAGCAACCAACAGAGTAGCTGCGAAAACGAGTGAAAGTACTTTTTTCATTTTTGAAATAAATTTGTTTATTAGATTGTTATAATTATACAACAATTTATTGGTTAGACAAGTGCTCAGGTCCACTTTTTTTTGAAAAATTCCAAAAAGATTGAGTGTTGTCATTTGGAGTTTCAATTTGTTTCGGAGTTTGTGGATTAACAATCCTGTCGTAATTAATCTGAGCAATCCTGATTAAATCCTCATCGGTGTCCAACCCTATCAAAGCTTCAACCACTTTGGGGTCAGTATAGTTTTTCATATATGACGGGTCGAGGTTATAGTTACTGAATTTTTTGAAGTCAGTGGGAATCCTTTTAAGATTGAGGGCTTTCTCGTTCTTATATAACCAATAGGGGAGTTCAAACTCGAAATAACCTTTTTTGGTTGGATGTTCGTCCAACTTATTGACAAACTTCTTGGGAACAAATATTTTATCAAACAATAAAGTATAACTTGCTTTACCATTCGCCCAAACTCCTTTACCAGGTATTTCTTTTATGTTTAGAATTTGATAAGAATCGGGGTTTTCCCCGTACAAGTAATAATAAGACCTCAACTTTTTAGTTTCAGGATTGTATTCGGTTGAATAGAAAAGATTATCTTTCTCTTCGTTTTCAACAATCTTTTTCAATTGATTCTCAGTAATTAGAATTTCCATATCAATAAATATAACTAATCACACTCTTGACATTCAATAACGATATGTTTTCTCCAAAACTTAGCAAATTTAGAGTTTGGTTTGGCTAATGTGATTTGTTCACCAAATCCAATCAATAAAAAAAATCCGAACATACCCCCAATGATAATTAAAAACATATTCATACTTATTAATTTTTTATATGTAAGGGAACAAAATACTCTTTAATTTGTCCTTCACCATTTATGATTCGTTCCACAGTAATTTTCTCGCAAAAACAAGATATCCCTTTATAAGTAGTAACGTCTTTTGAGAGATTAAAAAAGCTGAATCTTCCTTTTTCATTCAACATCTCATCAACCGAGTCGTAAAATTCTTGTTCATACCAATCATCAAAGATATCATAAAAAATACAATCATATGTTTTTAACTCATCTTTCTTTTCGAACCATTCACCTTCGATGATTGTGATGTCTACATCCTGATATTTTTGTTTCCACTCGTATATCTTTTCGATTATAGTCGGGTGACATTCAACTATTGTATAAGATTTGGGTTCAGATTCCACAAAAAAAGTGGGAGATATACCCATCCCAAAACCAATCTCCAAAACATCTTTACCTTTGACGTTGAGGATGTCTACATGTTTTTTCATCATGGGTATTTCCCAATCTCCCATGACCTGTTGACCATATTCATCTATTATGAAATGTTCATCAATTGTCAGGTCGCGGTCTTTGAATCTCTTTTGATTAAATTTCGGATGATTCGGGTGCGGTTTCATCTGATTCAGGACTTCCCAAGTTTATCACACCACCTTCAGGAATATCTTCCTCACATGGTGCTATGTGAACTTGCTCATCTTTTCTGTAGACAATTACCTTTTTAATATCTTCATGTCCATCAATTAACATATTTTCTGACAAGTCGACAACCATACCTTGGTTTTCTTCCATGACAATACCCAAAGCTTTAGCAAAAATAAGTGCTGGTACCATCCAATCAATTTCAGGACTATTTGTTGTATTTTCCATATATCTTTTTTTTATTAATTATACGATGAAATCAATATTCATAAACTCATTATTGAGTAATGGATATTTATAAATAAAAAAATATGGACAATACTTTGTTCGATGAACTGAAAAAATTCAAATCAATGATGTTTTTGGAACAATCTGAAAACGATTTGTATTATGATAAGTTCAATTCTGCCGATTTCAGAGATTTGAAAGAATTCTTAATGAAGAATAACGAGTTGGTCAACACACTTCATCAAATCTTTAACACAAAGACAATTGATTCACTCCACGGTTCTTTATCAAAACCCAACAAAACTTTAGTTATGAAGGGTATGAATGATTCAAAAATGAAGAAAGATACCGAAACTTATAAGTTTTTGGATATAATTCTCAAAAATAGTGATACTTTGAAGTAATGGACAAACTTGATACCATGAAACGAGTTTTGGAACGATTCGTTTTTTCAAAGTACCCTCAGTATGATTATAAATTTGGTAATAATCCAAGCAGTCCGAATAGTTATGAAATTATTGTACCCGTGGACCACAAATTATACAATGCCGCTTCATCAGATTACGATTCAAATTATTGGGATTTCATCAACGAGATTGAGGATTTAGCTGCCAAATCTCTCAAAATTGTAGGTTTAGAAGACGAATGGGTAGAACCAAGATATACTCACCTAAATAAGGATATATTAAAAAAAATAATTCGAGATGTGATGGAAGAAACAAATCTGAAATCTTATGATGTAAAACTTAAGGTTAATGATAGGGTTCCAGACCCTGACATTACAATAACTCGCAAAGATAGGAAACCACTGACTGGTAATGATGATATTAATTTGAGAAAAGTCAGAGCTAAATCATCAGGACTAGACGGATTTAGGGTGTTATACTAATTTTTTTAGAAGTTAATCATTTTTTCAATTTCTTCCCATTGAGGTAATACTCTATCTTTTTCAGAAATAATAGCATCCTTCATATCAATTTTCCAGTCTATTGGAAATTGTGGGTCATTATAGATTATTCCTCCATCTTGGTTGGGTAAATATATTTCATCACATTTGTATTGAAATACCGCAACATCAGAAATAACTGAAAATCCGTGTGCACATCCTTTTGGAATGAGAACCATTTTCATGTTATCCTCAGATAGTTCAACTTGAAATATTTTCTTATAGGTTGGTGAGTTTTTCCGTAAATCAACAACAACATCATTAACAACACCCACAACACATCTCACTAATTTTGTTTGTGGTGCGTGTTTTTGGAAATGCAAACCTCTCAAAACATTTTTATAAGAAACTGATTGATTGTCTTGAACAAAATTTAGGTATAAACCTTTCTCCCGTAAAAATTGTTGATTATGAGATTCAAAAAAATAACCTCTATCGTCTTGATAAACAGTAGGGGTAAGGATGTATAATCCTTGAATTGGTCCTTGTTCTATTTTCATTTTAATTGATTAAAGCAACAAACAGGTTTAGTGATGAAGCTATGTTCAACCATACGAAATAGGGTAAAACCCAAATCCAATTATATTTGTATTCACTTCTAAGTCGGTGAATCAAAACTCCAATTAAAAAAGTGAGTGTTACAATAACAATAGATGAAGTCCACACCCATTGAAGTGCAAAGAACAATGGATTCCACGAAATATTTAGAAGCCATGTCAGTGCAATTATTTGATTATATTTTGAATTTTTATCCGAGTATAAATTTGCAAATAAAATAGAAAAACAAACCATAATCAAGGTCCAAGAAAATCCGAAAACCCAACCTGGCGGAGTCCAAGGTGCTTTAGTAACACCATCATACCATAAAGAACTAACACCTGGGTCAGTCCACAAAGCACCTATGGCAAGTCCTGTAAAGTTTAGAAGAAGGAATCCCAAAAAGGAAAAAAAATAATTAAGTTGTTTTTCGAATAACATTTTTGAAAAGTATTAATTTGATAAAGGCGCTTTGATTGATGGGTGTGATTGGTATTTTATTAATTTGAAATTATCCAAAGTAAATTCATCAAACTTCAATTTGGTGTCATTTATTATGGCCAATATAGGTAACTTAAACGATTCTCTACCAATTTGTTCTTTAGCTTGCTCAACGTGATTACTATACAAATGAACATCTCCTAAGTTTCCAATCAACTCATCAGGAATCATGTTAACCTCCTTAGCTATGATTTCTAGTAATAAACCATAAGACGCAATATTAAATGGTAAACCCAAAAATGTATCAACTGAACGTTGATTCCACATGAGAGAGATTGCTCTACGAGGTACGTTATAATAATCCAAATGTTCGTGGAAATAATCAGAGTGAAAATTAAATGGGTCGGTAATTGACCTTAGGTATTCAATTCGTTCATCAAGGTTTAGTTCTCGTGTATAAACTTGAAACCCATAATGACAGGGTGGTAAAACCATTTGCATCAATTCACTAACGTTCCAAGCGGATACCATTAACCTCCTTGAATCGGGATTCGTTTTGAGTTCTGAAATTAAATCTTTGATTTGGTCAATTTGAGTCCAATTTTGATGAGGTCTACCATATTCATCCCAAGCAGGTAATTCCCAATTACGCCATTGTTTACCATAGATAGGACCTAATTCACCCCATTGTTTAGCAAACTCATCATCGGTTTTAATCTTCTCAGTAAACGCTTCTTCTTTTGTGGTAAAGAGACCCCAATCAATTTCTCCATTATGTTTCTCGTAGTTCTTAATGGCGTCTCCAGTCCAAATATGACAACCATTATCAATCAAGTACTTTATGTTGGTATCACCACGGAGGAACCACAGCAACTCAGTCACCATAGTTTTGAATGCCATTTTCTTGGTAGTAATCAAAGGATAACCTTCAGACATTTTATGTCTAATTTGACGACCAAATACTGAGATAGTTCCAGTACCTGTTCTGTCTTGTTTCTCCACTCCGTTATCCAAAATGTCTTGAAGTAGTGATTGATAAGTTTTATCTAAATTATTCATTAACTCTCCTTTTTGTTTCCATGTAAGCAATTTCTGCAATTTCAGTGCGACTCAAATTTGCATGTTTTTTTCGTAAACTTTCTACCTCCAATCGGAATTCTTCTATGAAACCCTTGGTAAAAGCCTTCATATATAATTCTTCAACGAATTCTTCGTTGGTCATGAGTTTTGAGATTGTATGTTTTTCAATTTAATAGCTTCCTGAATCATCAAGTTAGTATCGTTGTTCCATTTACAAGAACATGTTGGTTTTCCGTGAGCTCTTAGTATTGCCTTAGCTTCTTCTAAATTCATAGTATTTTGTTTTTTTGATTTTTATTTTGTAAGTAAATATACTAAAGGTTTATCATAAAAAAAACCCCAACTTTATGTTGAGGTCTCTTTTTTCCGAACATTTATTTTAGACATCCCTTCCCATTTTGTTTTCAAACTCATCATACATAAATGCTTTGAAAACGGATACCATGTTTTGTTCGGTTTGAGCTAATTTACTTGTCATCCAATCTTCCAACTCTTCACCTTCTTCTAAATTTTCCCACATTTTATAAGCAGCTGTAGCGATGGTAAAAAGTTGTTGTTTAGCCATGTAATTTCCGTCGGAACCTTCTTTGGTTTCCTGTTTCATGGATTCAACTAAATTTCTCAGTTGGGATTCGGATATTAAATATTCTTTACTCATATCAATAAATATATCATAAATAAAAAAGGTCGGAGGATTCCGACCTTTCTGGGTCTAACTGGTTGTTAGACGCTCCACCACCCTAGTTTTAGGAGAAGGGGCTCCTGTAAAAATATTTACAATGTTTTGTAGTTCTTCCCTTGATGCCCATGATACAACGTCTTCACCACCTAAGAACAATTTTGTAACAAAATTACCGCTTTTATTATCTATAATAGCAATCTCGAATGAATCTACAAAATTACCATATATAATATCATGGTCAGAACCAGCTATAGAAACCGTAACTGTTTCGAAATTCAAGATAGTTCTTTTTACTTCACCATAAATGTGTTTTTCAACTTTCCCTAAATCTATGATGTCATCGACGGTAAGATATTTGGATTTTGTCGTCATTTTTTTAGAGAAAGAAGTCTTTGTTTAAGAATGGCAATCAATCTTGTATCTTCTTCTGTACGATTTTCTTTTGATTCTAAAATATCCAAAAGAACAAGAATTTCTTCTATCTCTGAATTATTATTGTCAGAATCTTTCTTTTTCAGAGCATCACCAGCATATTTGACCGCAACAGCTCCCAAAATAAGAAATCCAGCATATTTCCAAAAATTACTCATAGTTACAAGGTTGCCAAAGCTTCGATTTTAGATTTAACCAAATCCATAGTAGAAATCTCGTTCAATTTGGTAAAAATAACCGAATCGTTCAAAATACGGAACGGAATGTGAACCAAAAAATGCTCTCCATCAAAAAAATCAAAGTTTTGTTTATGCGCCAAACATCCGTCAATCAATTTCAAAAACAATTTGAATTGTTCGGGGTGAGCAAAAGTTTCGTTCACCAACTCTCCCATTGAGTCGTGTACAATTTTGATGTTGTGTCCAATTTTCATATTACAAAGATACAAATAATATTTAGATTAACAAAATTATTTTTCTTTTGGGCTGTCAGTGATGTGTTTTATTTTTACTTTAGAAAAACCGCCCATACCTGACAGGTTACCATTAACAATCCACAATTGAAAATCTTGTAAGCTAAAGGTTCTTTTTTCACCTTTGTCAGTGGTTAATTTTACTTGATACATGGTATTTATGTTATAGAATACAAATATATGGCAAATATCCCACCTACCAAAAAGGAAGAGATGATTATGAAAGTCTTAGTGAAAAGATTTTCAAAACAAGAATTATTTCAAGAATTAGTGGACATACAATCTATAGGTATGAGTTCCAATATGGTTGAAACCTCAGCCAAGTTGATTGGTCTTAGGGTTCCCCGTAAAACTGATAGTCAATATTTGAATTATGCAGTTCAAAACTACGAGCAAATCAAAAAAAATGAATTTCCTGAACAATTTGAACGAATGATGGCTTTGGAAGTCTCGGTAAAAACAACAGAACTTCGTACAGTCCGAGCTGAATATTCATTAACAGTTCCTGTATTAAAATCTTTTTCAGATGAACTCAAAATGGATATTGAAGATGACATATGGGATTACGACCCCCAATTAGAGGACGATGATACCTATGAAACTGACGTACACGATGTTCAAGTTTCTTTTGATAAAATCATTATGAATTGGGGTGATAATATTCTGACATAACCCAATCAGGTACTTGTCTTTCCTTCCAAGTTAGGAAAGTCTTTTTAGCACCCAAATAATATTTTCTATAAGATTCAATCACATCTTCGGTTTTATATTCATCAGGCATGGCCTTAGGTGGAATAGTAAATCCAATATCTTGAATTTGTGGTTTGTTCATCAAACACCATTCAATAATTTCTTGTGACTTATGTTTCTTACCATATCTGTAGGTGTATTCACGAGATAGTTCCAAACCTAATTCACCCAAATACAGATAGTTAGTCAGACTTTCACGAGCCCAAATTGCACACGGATGGTTCTTATGGGATAATTTATAAGGAACATAATCCGTTTCGTTTGAGGTCATATGATGAACACCGCAAAGTAATTGAGCGGTCTCCAATATCATCTTTACCACGTGTTTGTCACAATGGTATTGAGCATTCTTCTCAACGTCCCAATCTAAAAAAAATATATTCATTCCAAACTATTTGGGAGATACAAAAGAGTGGGATTTTTCTTTTGGATGTCTATTTCGGGATACTTTTTTTGAAACTCCATCACATCAAATCGTTTGGTGATTAAGTGGTAACCACTTTTGGTTGGAATCACAACTTCAATCTTCGGACCTTCAGGTCTGACACTGTTGATGAATTTCCATACCTCACCGACAAACTCTCTATCTCTCACATCTATATCAACAATCCAACGTTTCTCCAAAGTTTTTAATTGTCCAACTACTGAATCGAATAAATTCTTTTGGTTATGTTGCCCATTTTGAATTTTTTTGGCAAGTTCAACCATCATATTCAAAGAAACATCTTTGTGATTTTGTTTCTGAATGTGGATGTAAGCACGGGCTTTGAACATCTCACACAACTGAATAATCTCATCGTATCGGTTCTCCAATTGTTCAATACTCTCAATACAATAAGTTTTGATTGTTCTTACTGATTGATGATTGGCTTTATCAGTTGTCTGGTCCTTCTTTCGTTTGAAGATGTAGAGCATGTAAAAATCTCCTTGACTCTCAAAGTTCAGAAGTGGTTTGATAAGTTCCAAGTTGTTTATCATACCACAAACATAATAAAAAAATCTCAAATAAAAAACCCCCACCTTTTGGGTGAGGGCTAAATAAGGACCGTTGAAAAACTTAGAATTTGGTCCAACCAAGGAGCCAGTTGTTGGTTCCTTGTGGGATAGCACCTACGTTACCATTTACGGTTTCAAAACCATTTGTAACGGGTGATAGTGAAGATGTCCAAAGTGTGTTGTTGTCATAAACCACTTTGGTTGTCATTTCTTCCAATGATAGAATTGCTGGAGATTTGGTGATAAGGATTTTAGTTGTGTCAACGCTGTGAACAACATTTCCTGTGAATTCAGAACCACCATCTTTGAATGATTGTACGGTGATGTCACTCTCAATCTGTAAACCACCTTTCATATATCCGTAGAAAACTGAGTTTTTAACTACGAAGTTTGTTCCTCTTCTGAATCTCATTGCCAAGTTGTGGTTTGTTAGAGACTGAGGTGAAACAGGACCTACGAGTGTGAAGTTCAGAAGGGTTGGTTTTGTTGTTGGAGTGAGGGTTGAGCCAGCTCCGTCATTATCACATTCGATACCGTTACCAGCATCCGCTCCATCAACAAATAAAGGGTCTCTCTTTGAAATTGCGTATTGGATTGTTCCTCTGTATCCGAAGTCAAAGTCGTAATCATCGTCACCTGTTCCGACCGCCACCAAGTATTTAGGTGAAACAGTTCCACCAAAGAACTCAAACGCATCATCAAACGAGTAATAACACTCAACGTATTCAACTACTGTTCCACTACCGACACCAGCTAAAGTAAGAGCATTTACCTCTGAGTTAGCGAACGCCGCAATTCCGGCGTATTCAATTCTAACATACTTGAAGACCCCTGAGTTATCAGCGTCGTCTTCTCCACCATAATTTTTTCCGACCCCACCTTCGATGATTGGTTCAATTTGGTTGGTCTTTGCTTTACCCAAAATTACAATACCACCCCAATCACCTGATTGTGGGAACGCGTTTGCTGAAGTGAATACGATTGGTTCATCCGCAGTTCCTTCAGCCATAATCTTTCCACCACGTTCGATGATAAGAGCACCTTTCTCAGCGATGTCACTGTGAATGGTTGTTCCCTCTTCAATGGTAAGAGTAACTCCTTCAGGAACGTATACATATCCTTTGAGAGTCCATAGTTTATCTTTTGTGAGTGTTTTGTCCTCAGTTAAAGTACCCTGAAGAACAAGTTCGCTCGGGTCAATTATTTCGTCTTCACATGAAGTAAGAATCAAAAGTGAAGATAGTAAAAAAGTAGTTAACTTTTTCATAGTTTGTAGTTTAATGAAATTGAGATTGTTTTCTCGTTTATTGTGTTTATTAAATTCCTGTTCGGTACCTTTTGATATAGAATCGTTCCTTGAGACAACAAGTCGGTTAACCCGAGTTTGAACTCCATCTTTTTGGTTTTATATTGGACAGTGGCATCTACCAGGTCCCTTCCGTTTTCATAAATGTCGGAGTATCCGTTGAAACCAACTGCTGATATTCTCTCTCCGATTCTATTGTAGAATAACGAAACAGAAATGTTTTTCTTGGTGTAAAAAACACCAGTGTTAATAATATATGGAGATTGACCCTGAAGAGGTCTGCTAGTTCCATTAACAGTCACACTTGAGTTGATGTAACTAAGATTGGATGATAGGGTGAAGTTTTCTGAAAGTTTCTTTCTGAGTTCCATTTCTCCACCGAACAAAAATGCTTGATTGGGGTTAGAGTAAGTTAGTATCAAGTTGCTCGGTGATGAACCATTCGCAACCACTTGTTCAATCGGGTTGAAAAAATGCTTGAAGAAAACTGATGTTGAGAAGTTTTCAGTTGGTGTAAAGAAACTTTCAAATCTTAAATCAACATTTGTAATCTTGGACTTCTCAAGGTTGGGATTACCTATCACCTGTGCGTTTCTGACAAAATCATAGAAAGCAAAATTGCTTACTTCCCTGAATTCAGGACGAGCAACTGTCTGACTCGTTGAGAATCTCAGATTGTTTGACTCAGTTAAGTTGTAATTCAAATTCAGGGACGGTAGGAAGTCAAAATAGTTTCTGAAAACTTGAACTTGTCTACCACTAAAGTCTGCAGTGTTAACCAAGAAGTTTTGGTTCTCATTTCTTAGTCCACCTGAATAATTAAGTCTTCCAACTTTTCCGTTATACATCACATAACCCGCCAAGATATTTGAACCCCCATTGTAACTGTCAGTGTTGTTTGTTATTTCACTTAAAGTTATCTTGTCACTATACCTGAAGACCCTTGCATCAAACATTCTAAATTTGAGTTGTTCAGTTAGTCCCCAACTTAATTTTTTACCACTCACGTTGTAGTGAGTCCCTACTCCGTGTTCGTTCATCTTAGACCAAAATCTATAGGTGTCCCTCCAAACAAAATTCATGGAGTCTTGTGAACCTAATGAACGTGCCAACGGGGTGATACGATAATCAGGTTGGTTTCGATTCATCCAAAAGTAATTCACTCCGAATGTTTTGTTGGACCATGTCTTCTCATATTGAGAAGTGTAAATGAACTTTCGATATCCGATTGAGTTAGTGTAATCAAGTTCTTGAAGGTTGTCATAGTTCTCACCCGTTCTGTGAATGAATAGGTTCTCTCCTTGATAGTTGAATAGATTTTTTACCGTAAACTTTTTGGAACCTGATAAAAATGTTGTGTTAAACATCACACTCAAGTTTTGGGTATTTGTGTTTACCCTATCATTATAATCATATGCCAGTTCCGTAAGTGACTGATAGTCCCTTCTGCTTGAATAAGTAATTGAATTTGAGTTTCTGTAGATTACGTTTGCAACAAATCCGAACCCACCTTCTTTGAGTCTGACTCTATTGATGATTGAATAGTTGATGTTCAAGTTCAACGGGTTTGTTCTGTCCTGAACTTCAAAGGTTGTTGGAATCAATGAGGTGAAGTATCTTCTTTCTTCTAATGAACCCATTCTGAATTCCTTAGTGGATGGAAAAAGACTTGGTAAGTCACTGAACCTAACATACTGACTTGGTTGAAAGGTTGATAGGGTCCCGTATGAAGTACCCAAAGAGAATGACTGACCAGCATCTACAAACTCACTCTTTGTATTGATTTGAATTACTCCACCAGCAAAGTCATTTGGTAGATTAGCACTAGCGGTTTTATTGACCACCATTGTCTCAACCACATTACTTGGGATTATGTCAAATGAAAAAGCCCTTCTATCAGGTTCTGTTGATGAGAGAAGGGCTCCATTGAGAAGTACTGAATTATATCGGTCGTTCAGTCCACGGATGATAACAAACCTGTCTCCTTGAATTGTCAAACCCCCAACTCGTTTGAGTGTCTCACTTAAGTTCCTATCGGGACTCTTTTTGATAATTTCTTGAGACATCCCATCCACCATGGTGACACTGTTCTTTGCTTGAAGATTTAAGGAACCTTGGGATTCTCTTTTGAATGTTGTTTGGACGGTGACCTCTTCTAGTTGTCCTTCCAAACTTGTGGTATCAACCTGTTGTTGTAATCCAAGTGTAAGTAATATTGATAATAACATTGTTTCTAAGTTTCAGTCATAACTATTGTATGTTCAAGTAAAATCAAAATGAAAACAGAATCATAACCGTTTGATAACAATTCTATAACAAAAAACCCCTCCGAGGAGGGGTTTTGGAAAGATTTACGTAAAGTTTATGCGAAAGCAAATTCTCTTTGTTGTAGGAGTTCGTAAGCTCTTGCCATACGAGTCAATCCGATACCTCCTCCGAATCTTGGGAAGAATTCCAAGGAAAGAAAATCTTCCAATTCTTTTTCAACTCTTTCTTTACCGAATAGTTCAAATAGCTTTTCGCTATAACCTCCATTCTCAATTGCGTAAAACATAGTTCTCATATCAGAAATACTACATGACCTTTCTGCAGAACCTATAGTTTCTTGTCCATAAAGGATTACATCAACTTTGTTGAAGATGTC
>Ga0222713_10002719_pt1 | contig 18664 bp, 17 predicted proteins | sample C33_649DmetaG_FD_165061 | JGI IMG/M metagenome (GOLD analysis project Ga0222713, IMG submission 165061) | Estuarine water microbial communities from San Francisco Bay, California, United States - C33_649D | ecosystem: Environmental > Aquatic > Marine > Unclassified | place: USA: California...
CTTCGTCGTCGCCTCGCGGCCAGGTCAGCCACACAATGCCGACCAGCAACGCCACCGCAAGGGCAGCCTCCAGCAACAACCACATCAATCCACTCATGGCGTGCAACCCGCTCCGGCTTTAATCAATGATTCCACTGGACTTTAGCAAAATACCGCTGCGCATGGCGCTGGGCGCGATCGTCGTGGCCCTGTCGCTCGCAGCCTGCCGGTCCACCCCGGAAAAAACCCCGCAGCCCGTCGAACCGGCGCCCGTCATCGTACCGCCACCGGCGCCGCTGCAGCCATCGCCGCCGGTTTCCACGTCGTCACTGCGCCCTGCACAGTGGACTGATTTGCCTTCCTGGACGCAGGATGAGGTCGCTGCTGCCTGGGGCGCCTTCCTCACGAGTTGCCGGGCGCTGGCAACCCAGTCAGCGTGGCACAAGGTTTGTGTCGATGCAGATAAAATTTCCCGGCCCGACAATGCGACGGCCCGGAAGTTTTTCGAACTGAATTTCCAGCCGTACCAGCTGGTCGATGAGGGCGGCCGCACGGAAGGTCTTGCCACCGGTTATTACGAGCCACTGCTGCGCGGCAGCCGCACCTCCAAAGGCAATTTCCGTTACCCGATATACGGCACCCCCGATGATCTGATCACGATAGACCTGCCGGCCTTCGGCATCAGCGACCGCGGATCGAGGTTGAAAGCCCGGGTCGATAACCATCGTGCCGTGCCCTATTTTGACCGTGCACAGATCGAATCGGGCCTGGCACCGGTGCGCGGCAGGGAAATCGCCTGGGTCGACGATCCAGTCGAGCTGTTTTTTCTGCAAGTCCAGGGCTCGGGCCGCATCGAACTCGATGACGGCAGCGTCATGCGCGTGGGGTTCGCCGACCATAACGGTCATCCCTATCGCTCCATCGGGCGCCACCTGATCGACCGCGGTGAACTGACTCTGGAGCGCGCATCGATGCAGGGCATCAAGGCATGGGCACGGAAAAACCCGGAAAAACTGCGCGAGGTGCTCAACCACAATCCCCGCTACATCTTTTTCCGCGAACTGCCGGCCAATCTGGACGGTCCCCTCGGCTCGCTGGGTGTGCCGCTCACGGCACGCCGCTCCATCGCGGTCGATCCGCGCCATGTGCCTTTGGGTGCCCCGGTCTTTCTCGCCACCACCTGGCCGCTCAGCAACAAACCACTCAATCAACTGGTCATGGCCCAGGATACGGGGTCAGCCATCCGCGGTGCGGTACGGGCCGACTTTTTCTGGGGCTATGGCGATGCCGCGGGGCACGAAGCGGGACGCATGAAACAGACGCTGCGTATGTGGCTGTTGCTGCCCCACGGCTTTCCGCTGGCGGCACCTTAGCTTTATTTCGCGGTCCAACTGCGACAGGGTCCGGTTTGTCCGGGTCATCGCAACTCATTGTTTTAATGAAATATCAGTCATGAACGTCATCGTTCTTGGGGCAGGCGTCACCGGCGTAGCCAGCGCCTGGTACCTGCGCAAGGCAGGCCATGACGTCACGGTCATCGACCGCCGCGAGGGTGCGGGACTGGAAACGTCATTTGCCAATGGCGGCCAGATTTCGGTTTCGCACGCCGAGCCGTGGGCTAACCCGCGTGCTCCATTGCAGGTTTTGCGCTGGCTGGGGCGCTCCGATGCACCATTGCTGTTCCGGCTGCGTGCAGACTGGCAGCAATGGCGCTGGTGCTGGGCATTTCTGCGCGAATGCACTCCGCAGCGCCTGCACTACAACATCCGTCAGCTCGTCGCACTTGGTCGTTACAGCCGCACCGCCCTGGCGCATCTGCGCGACGAGACCGGTATTCAGTACGACCAGCTCACCCGCGGCATCCTGCATTTCTACACCAGCGAAACCGCATGGCGCGATGCGCAGCAGGCCGCACGGATAATGCGGGATTCCGGCTGCACGCTGGAAACCCGGACAGCGGAGGAATGTGCTGCCATCGAGCCCGCGCTGGCTCCGCTGCAAAACCGCATTGCCGGAGCCACCTATACGCCCGAGGACGAATCGGGTGACGCCCATCTCTTCACCACCCGGCTTGCCGGCCTGGCTGCAAAGAACGGGGCCAGCTTCCGTTACGGAACGACGGTCAGATCACTGCTGATCGACGCAAGGGGCAGGTTCAGCGGCGTCCGACTGTTGTCAGCGGACGGCCGTGAAGAAACACAAAATGCCGATGCCTGCGTGGTTTGCCTGGGGGTGGGCAGCGCGCCCCTGCTGCGCCCGCTGGGAGTGGACCTGCGCATTTATCCGGTCAAGGGTTATTCGGTAACGTTGCCGGTGCTGGACCCACGGCGCGCCTACTCGGTTTCACTGATCGACGATGAATACAAACTGGTGTTTTCGCGACTGGGGGACCGTCTGCGCATCGCCGGCACCGCTGAGTTTGCCGGCTACGATACCGCGCTCACCCCGGCGCGCTGTGAGGCAATACTGCGCCGGCTCAACGATCTGTTTCCGGATTCGGGCGATGTCAGCCGGGCCAAGTTTTGGGCGGGCCTGCGTCCGGCCACGCCATCCAACCTGCCCTACATCGGCACCACGAAGTTCACCAATCTGCACCTGAATACCGGTCACGGCACCTTGGGCTGGACTCAGGCCTGCGGCGCGGCCTCGGCGGTTGCGGAGCTGGTGGCAGGCCGCAGACCCGAAGTCGATTTCGAATTCTGCGGCAGCCGAGCGGGATAAAGCGGCGTGGGGCCGGTTCAGGCCTGCAGTGACCAGACGCCGTCCCAATCCTCGGGCGGAGGATTTTTGCCGTAGATTTCGCAGCGCTCCAGGCAAAGCTGCGTCGGCCGGTCGTCGGGACAAATTGCCAGGATTTCAGCGAAGACCTTTTCCGCGCGCTTCCATTCCCGGCGGCGGTAATGCGCGACGGCTTCGGCAAATGCAAAGATGAGATGATCCAGGTGCGGGTGGTTTTCTGGACTGCGATGCTCAAGCACTTCGCAGATTGCCACCGGAGCCTGCATGCCGCGCACGCGGATCAGGTCCAGTTCACGCATACGCACCGGACGCTGCAGCCGCGCCGCGGTCATCCCGCAGATCAGCACGTCGGTACCGTAATACTTGTTGGCATTCTGCAGCCGTTCCGCCAGATTGACCCGGTCACCGATCACCGTGTACTCCAGGCGTTTCGGCGAACCGATGCTGCCGGCGACGACATCGCCGGTGCTGATGCCGATGCCGATGCGGATGGGTTCTGCGGGGTTGCGCCGCCGGTTCAGTTCGTCGAGCGCCGTCATCATCTTGCTGCCGACCATCACCGCATTCTCGGCGTCCTGCCTGGATGCACGCACCGAGCCGAACACTGCCATGATCATGTCGCCGATGTATTTGTCGAGTATGCCGTTGTGGGCGAAGACGATGTCGACCATGTCGGTGAAATAGTCGTTGAGCATGGCCACGGTGTCACGCGCCCCGAGCCGCTCGGACATCGTGGTGAAGCCGCGGATGTCGGAGAACAGCACGCTCACTTCCCGGGTCGTGCCGCCCAGCGCGGAATCCCCGCCCGCCAGCAATTCGTCCATGACCGCCTTGCTCATGTAACGCGACATAGTGCTGCGCAAACGCTTTTCGCGCGTGATGTCCTCCATGATCAGCATCGAGCCTATGCGTTCGTCGCGCATGTCCTCCAGCGGCACCGCTGTCATGTTGACTGAAATCGAATTCCCTCCGGGAAGCAGCAAATCGGAGTCCACCGTGCTGTCGGTCCTGCCGGTGCGCAGGACCTTTTCCAGGCTGTGAATCACCCAGCTGTTGGGGCCGCTGAAAATTTCATCCGCCCGCCGGTCGATCGTGTCGTTCTCGGATTGCTTGAGTATCCGCAAAGCCGACTGGTTGACCTTGCTTACGTTGCGACCGGCATCGAGAGTAATCACGCCGTTGCTCATGCTGCGCAGAATGCTCTCGTTGTAATTGCGTGAATTGTTGACTTCCTCGAACAACTGGGCGTTCTCGATCGAAACGGCTGCCTGGGCACACAGCGCCGCCAGCCGTCGCTGATCAGCGGCAGTAAAAGGCCCTTCTTTCTTGTTGAGGATTTCCATGACGCCGACCTTGTTGCCGTTCTTGGTCGTGATCGGCATGCACAAAATGTTGCGGGTGCGATAACCGGTGCCTTTATCGACCTCGGGATTGAACCGGCTGTCCCGGTAGGCGTCGTCAATCGTGATGTTCACGCCATTGGTGAAGCATTCGCCGGCAATGCCGGCAATGGCCGGAAAACGGATTTCGCCCGATGACTCGCCGCCTGCCACCCGCGACCACAATTCGTTGGTTGCCGGATCGTAAAGAAACAGCGAGCCCCGGTCGGCGCCGAGCAGCTGGGTTGCCGCGGCAAGTATCCTTTCCAGCAGAGGATCGAGCAGGATTTCCGAAGTGATCGAACTCACCACGTCGAGCAGCAGGGCCTCCTCGCGCTGCGAGCGCTCGACCTTCTCAAAAAGCTGCGCGTTTTCCAGGGCGGCGGCAGCCTGCGAAGACAGGGACTCCAGCGCCTGCTGGTCCTCCTGGTCGAATGCCCCTTCCCGCTTGTTGAGTGCCTGTGTGACCCCGATGACAACTTTCTTCTTGTTAAGAATGGGAACACAAAGGATGTTCCGTGTCCGATAGCCGGTTTCAGTATCGACCTTGCGATTGAAGCGGGAGTCGGCATAGGCGTCGGGAATGATCTCCCCTTGCCGGACGTAAACACCGAACCGGCGATGCCCTGATTGGCGGGGAATCGCACTTCGCCCATCGCATTGCCCTGCATGACCCTGGAAAACAGCTCCCGGGTCTCCGGATCGTAGAGGAACAGTGAACTGCGCTCGGCATTGAGCGTCTCGGTGACGACCTCCATCAGTCGCGGAAACAGTACATCCAGCGAAAGCGTGTCGGATACCCGGTTGGCGACATCCACCAGTGCAGTGGTACACCGCACCAGTTCGGTAATCCGGATCAGCAGTTGGGTTTTTTCGGTGTCCGACAGCCCACCGAGCAGCCGCTCGATATCCGCCTGGCGAAGCCTGCGCTCCAGGATGCCGCGGATGATCTCGAAATTGACTTCCATTTCCGCCTCCCCCGGCGGTTGCCCGCCTTAAAGATCGGAAAGTCTGAGCTTGGCCAGTCCCGAACCGCTGCGCTCGAACTCCAGTATTTCCTTCGCCGTCAGCGGAGGGCTGACGTGTTCACCCTGTACGCGCTCACAACTCAGCCCGAGCAGTGCCACCACTGTTTCGCCATTGGTCACACCCTCCGCGGTAATGCGCAGTCCGAGGTCGCGCGCCAGCCGCACCAGGGTTCGCACCATTTTTCCGTGCAGCGCCGACTGCTGCATGTTGACCACGAATTTCGAGCTGAGCTTCAGCTCGTCAAACGGCAACTGCGCGAGGTTGTGCAGCGAAGAGGCGCCAGTGGCAAAGCCGTCGATACCCAGACGCACCCCGAGCCGCTTCAGGCGTGCCAGCACATTCTTGACCGGCTCCAGTTCGCCGGCAATGGCCGTCTCGTGAATCCCGATAACCACGCGTCCGGGCGGAACACCCCAGGTACGCAGTGCCCGATCGACAAAATCCGGAAAATCCGACTGCATCAGCCCGCTGGCTGAAACCTTCAGGCCGAGCTTGCACTGCAGCCCGGCACGCGCGAATTCCGCACTCTGCCTCATCGCGTTGTTGAATATCCACCAGGTCAATTCGCGCACGAGACCTGCTGTTTCCGCGGTTTCGATTGCGCGCGCCTCGGGCACTTCCCCCAGTTCGGAATCCGTCCAGCGCAGCCGGCATTCCAGGCCGCCGATCTTGCCTGATTGCGCATCCAGCTGCGGCTCGAATACCAGATCCAGTTCGCTGCGCTCGAGTGCATTGCGCAGCCGCGTCTCATGCAACATCTGCGATTCTTCGCTCGCGCCGTGTGCGGGGTCATACACCGTGGTGACGCTGCCGCTGCTGCGCGCGGCACGCGCGGCCAGCTTGGCGTTGCGCACCAGCGTCTGCGGATCTTCACCATGATCCGGATAGACCGCAATGCCGATGACGACATCGGCTTCGAAGGTGCGGTCGCCGATCGGGATCGGCGCCTCCAGCGCCCCCAGCACCTTGTTCGCCGCGAGAATTGCAACGCCCTCGCCGGCGATGCGTGGCAGCAGGCAGGCAAACTGGTCACGACTGATCCTGCCCAGCTGGTCCTGCTTGCGCAAAACGCCCTCGCGCATGCGGCGGGTTACGCGCAGCATGAAAGCCTCCCCCCTTTGAAGACCAAGCTGGCGGTCAACCTGTTCCACTTTGCCGACCTGCAACAGCAGCAGCGCGAGCTGCTTGCCTTCCTTTTTATGGTTTTCGATCGTGGAACGGAAAATTTCCATGAACGCCGAATACTCGGGCGTCGGCAGCGTACGGACAACGCCGCCCTCGGCCTGGCCGCGGGCGGCAAGTGATGCCAGCAGGGCAAGCTGGAGAGAATTGAAAGTCTGCAAAGCCAGCAGGCTTTCGGCGCAGCGTTCCGGTTCGTCGGCGTAAAGCCGCAGTGCACCGCGGGTCATCGCACTCTGGATACGCTGGCAGTCGCGACGCATGCGCTCGAGGGGCTCGCCTTCCGCGTCGAGAGCCCATTCTCCGAGTGCCACTGTGATCGGCGCTGTATCCACTGCGCCAACCGCGCAGGCTCCTGAAAAAGCGACTTCCAGCGCGCCCGCGGCCGGAACATAAAGATCCGGTGCCCGTTCCCTGACATCGCAAAACACCCTGGCGACCGTGCTCAGTGTGTCTGGCCCGGCACCGAATTCCTCCGCGAGGTTCGCAACCAGTGCACCCAGCCCGACGCCCTCTCCGGCGCCCTCGCTGTCAGAGGAAGAATTCTGAGGGGTCGATGGGGACACTACCCTGCTCCAGTGTGCGTTTGATGCGGTAGGGAACTCCGGGCGCGGCTTTGGGATCCTTGGACAAATCGAGAATGACCTGCGGTTTGAGCAGATTGCCCTTGGCATCCAGCACCACCATCACCCGCGGGAGCAGGCGGCGTACCATGTTCTGCGCGATCACAATCCCGGTTTCGCCGGAATTGAGTTCGACGAGTGCACCGACCGGGAATATGCCTATGCACTGGACAAACTGTTCTACCAGCGGACCGTCAAACAGCACATTGCGCGAGTTGTACAGCTGATTGAGCGCATTGGAGGGCGAGTAGGTTTCCGCGTACGTACGGGCATGGGTCATCGCATCAAAACAGTCCACGAGTCCGGCGATGGATCCGAACAGGCCGATTTGTTCGCCTTTCAGGCCTCTCTGGTAACCGCTGCCGTCGTAACGTTCATGATGCAGGGCGGCAATGTCCGCCAATTCCGCCGGCAGTCCCGGGGTTTCCTTGATGATGGATACCGTATGGTCGACGTGACTGCGGCAGACCATCATTTCCACTTTGCTCAGTGGACCCTTTTTGGTGACAACTTCCTCGGGAACGGCGGTCATGCCGACGTCCTGCAGCAATCCCACCATTCCCAGCAGATCCAGCTGGTCTCGCGGCAACTGCAGAAAGCGGCCGAAGGTAAGCATGTAGATCGAAACGCCAAACGCCCGGTCCAGGGTATGCCCCCCTTTCTCCTTGAGTTTGGCGAGCAGCATCATCGCATCGGGATTGCGCACCACGCTGTCCGTCATGCTGGAAACCGCTTCCTGGACGCGCGGAGCATCAAGTGCCTTGCCGGCCTCCACGTTGCTCATGATGACCTTCAGCACCACCTCGGTCTTGCGCTGGGCGGTACGCGCTACCGGCAATTCTTCATCGACAGTGGATTGTTCCCGGTAGGTGACCTTGTTCTTGATCGTGGTCAGTACACTGGGACCCAGGGGAACCGCGGCGCGCTTGGAGGCGGGGCTGCTGACGTCGCCTGTCTGCAACTGGCTGCGATCCGGCAGATCGGGTCCCTTGTCGAGATCGATAAAGACCGTCTTGCAGTATTTTTTCAGCGCTTCCAGCTGATTTTCATTGCTGAGGATAAAACCCTGGTACATGAACGGGGTTTCCGTCCATGGCCGGTCGAGTTCGGAAATGAATACTCCGAACTCCAGTTTCTCTACAGGAACTTCTTTTTTCATTATGGTGAGGTCAATCTGCCGCCACCGTCGTCCCCGGACAGCTAACGACGGATTTTCCATCCTGCCCGCCGCCGGCGCAAGCGGTGGGCAGAACGGGGTCAGAACTCGAAAACGTGGTTGTTTTGCAGCAGCCTGGGAGCGATCGGGGTGGACAATTCCTCGATTTCCTGCATCGTCAGCTCGATCTCGCTGGGCTTGAGGTGGGTAATGTAAACCTCGGCATCGCGTTCAAGCTTGCCCAGCTCCACGCCCAGCATGGACGGGCATAGATGCAGAGCCAGTTCGGCCAGGCGGCGATCCTTGTCGGGAAACGCCGTTTCGATGATCAGGTACTTGAGGTTTTCCACCCCATTGACGATTTTCCACAACTCGTCGTTCGGACCGGTATCGCCGCTGAACACCAGACTGCCCTTGCCGCTGTCCAGCCAGTAACCGACTGCGGGGACCGTATGCTTGGCGGGCAGCGCGGTGATTTTCCGTCCGTCAATCGTAACCACGCTGCCTACTTCGATTTCCTGATAACGCATGAACGGTTCTTCCGGTGTCGGAATGACCGTGAAATCGGGCCAGATGTCCCAGTTGAACAGGTTCTTTTTCAGGATCGCCGTCGTCGGGCCGGTGGCATACACGGTGACGGGTTTCGGCCGCAGCGCACCTACGGAATCCAGGAAAAAGGCGATCGAGTCGACGTGGTCGAGGTGCGAATGGGTGATGAAAATATGATCGATCAGCGTCAATTCGGCCAGTGACAGTTCACCAACCCCGGTGCCGGCATCAATCAGAATATCCTGATCAACCAAAAAGGAAGTGGTCCGGTGCTGCTGGCCACCGATACTGCCCGAACAACCGAGAACTCGCAGGCGCATGGTCTTTCCTTGCCTAGGCGAGTAACGCAGTAAAGCCGAGGCTGGCTGCGCTTACCGAATGTAGGATTCCGTGCCGGTTTTTCATGTGCTGCCTTAAGCGGAATGAACCGCTGATTTTACTCCAAACGCCTGGCTGAAACCTGCTCAACCCGGAGACTTCAGCCCTGCGCCCGCAGTTCCAGCACGATCCGGCTGTTCACCGGGCGTTCGTCCTTGCGTGCCGGTGTAAAACGGGTCTGCAGCAGGTATTCCCTCGCTTTTGCGCCCCATGCGCCGGGTGGATCGGCAGTGAGCACTGTCAGGTCAACCACTCTGCCGAAAAGGTCTATGCGCAATAACAATCGCACTCGTCCGCTTATTCCGTGAACATCTGCCAGAACATTTTCCAGCGGCACCACCGGTGCCGGGTAATGATCAAGTTCCAGCGCACTGTAATAGCGTTGTCCGCTATCGGAATCGGAAGATTGAGACGCCGGGACGGCATTCTTGGCCGCAGTCGTCCGTGCGATTTGAAATGAGGAGTCCGCAGGCCCGGCCGTCGTGACGCCCTCTTCTTGCGGTTCCACTGGCGCCAGCAGAACGGCGGAAAAACCGCCCGGTCGTTCAGTGCTGAACTCCTGATTTGACGCCAGCTCCGGCCGCAACGAGCCCGCACCGGTCCAGTCAACGGCCAGCAGCGTATGCACCATCAGCGATACGACAAGCGCCAGATGGAATCTGCGCCTGAAACAGGGTGGCGCAGTCGACAAGGCATATGCAGCCACCATGATTACGCCGTGCGCGCCAGCGAAGACCTACACTATTTGACCGACGCGAGTGCCTGCTCCAGTTTTTCCATCGGCAGATAGCCGCCGACTTGCTGGCCGTTGGACAGATACACAGCCGGAGTACCGCGAACGCCGAAACGCTGGGCAAGTTCCTGGTTGTCTTCCAGCGGCGTATTGCATGTCGTTACCGCATTGGCCGGCAAAAATGCCTTGTTCATCAAATCGTCCCAGGTTTTTGCGCGATCCTTGGCGCACCAGACGGCCTTGGCTTTTTCCTCGGAATCCGGAGAGAGTATCGGCAGCAGGAACGTATAGACGGTGATGTCCGTCATCTTGTTGAGTTCCTTCTGCAACTGCTTGCAGTAGCCGCAGTTCGGATCCTCAAAGGTATAAACCACCCGCTTGCCGCTGCCACGCACCCGCTTGATGGCATTGGCCTGGGATTTCACCAAGGCACCGGCTGCGATCTGGCTGCGCCGTTCATTGGTCAGGTTGCGCTCGCGGGGACCGCGCAGATCGAACAGACTGCCGCTGAAGAGGTAGCCGAGCTTCTCGTCGGTATAGACGATCTGCCCATCAAACACGATTTCGTAGAGTCCGGCAAAAGGTACGCGGGCGATGCTTTCAATTTTGGCGCCGGGAAATTTGCCCTGGAAGGCCTTGCGTACAGCGGCTTCATCCGCCCGGGCCGGCATGGCCAGTAAAAGCGCCGCGAACAGGAGCAGGTTGAAGCGAATGAAAGTTGACATTGGAAATTCCCCGGGCGAAATGCCCATGATTGATGAAGATTGTTGATTATTCCGGTAACTAGCTCACCGCGTGACGAATCAGCAGATTTTTCAACTGGGGCAGACGGTTCACCGCGGCCAATCCGAAATTCCTGGCCCCGGATACCCAGACCGAACGGACAGCAAAAAGTTTCTGCAATGCATCGGTACTGAATTCGATCGAGGCTATGTCTTCGCGCCGGGCTCGTTCATAACGGCGCAGCAACGGCCAGTCACCGCAGTCCTGTCTGGGCAGCCTCGAGGCCAGCACTGCCGCCAATTCGCGAATGTCACGCATGCCCAGATTAACGCCCTGCCCGGCCAGCGGGTGCACACTGTGCGCAGCATCACCGGCAAGAGCTATGCGCGGCGCCACCAGGCGACCCACCTGGGTCAGCCTGAGCGGAAAACCGGCTGCCGGGGTCAGCGGCCGCAATTCACCCAGGGCGTGCTGACTGGCTGACGTCACCGTGTCAGCCAGCGCATTCATGTCCAGTGCGAGCAGGTTCCCGGCATTTTCGACAGCCGTTGACCAGACCATCGATGTCCGCTTACCCGGCAAAGGCAACAGCGCCAGGACACCGTCCGCACGAAACCACTGAAACGCCGTGCCGTGATGGGGCAGCGATGTCTCGAAATTGGCGACCACGCCGATCTGCTGGTAATCGCTGGTCCTCGCCGTGATGCCGGCAGCCTGCCTCACCCATGAGTCGCCGCCATCGGCACCGATCACCAGCCGCGTTTCGATGCCGGTTTCATCGGCCAGTGTCACCCGCGCGGATCCGGCACTGACCGCCAAACCAGAGGCCTGCATGGGACAGAAAATCCGCAGTCCTTCGACAGTGGACATCGCCTCACGCATGGCCTGCTGCAAAGCCCCGTCCTCGACGATGAATGCCAGTTCACGCAGTCCCGCATCGTATGCACTGAGGTCCAGCCGGCCGCTGTTTGCGTCGCCAAAAATCGCCATCGACTCGACCCGTTGCACCCGCCGCGGATCCAGCCGCGACCAGACGCCGAGCGTTTCGAGAAAAGCGGCATTGCCGGGGCTGATCGCATAAATACGGGTATCCCACCTGCCCCCTTCTGCTACCGGCGGCAGCATCCGGGGTTCTATCAGCGCCACTTCAAGCCCGTTGCCCCCCAGCGCAAGCGCCAGGCTCGAACCGACCAGGCCCCCGCCGATAATCACTGCATCATGGATGGTGGACATGGAAAATCCGCTCAGCGCATCCGGCGCGATCGCCGGACAAGGCCATTACATACAGTCAATGCATACCCCGTTGCCACTACCGAAACAGCGGGTGCGAGACTGCCGTGAATCACAAAAATGGATTTAAACAATTGATTTAATGATAAAAAATGAAGTTCAAGCACGCCTGATCTGCTTGACTTTCCGACCCCTGCTCATTAGACTGCGCCGCCTTCATTGGCGAGTTAGCTCAGTGGTTAGAGCAGTGGAATCATAATCCATTGGTCCGGGGTTCAAATCCCTGACTCGCCACCACCCCTTTTTCGCCGAGCGGCACCCGTATTGTCCGGGTGCGGCTCGGCGTGTTATCGTGTAGCGATGCGTAAGTTAATGCTTTTATTGGCTTTTTTGGCATGCTCCGCACCCGCTTGGGCGCAACGGGTGCTGCCCGCTGACGCCAAACGCGCACAAACCGGGCAAACGCTGCCACTGCCGATGGTACAACTGGGCAACGAAACCCTGCGCCTGGCTCCAGGCGGCCTCATTATTGACGCCAACAATCGCAGCGTCACCCACTCGCAATTGCCTGTTGGGGCGGATGTGCTCTACCGGGTTGACCGCAATGGCGAAATTCTACGCATCATTGTTCTCACGCCGCAGGAGCAGGCCCGGCTAGACAGTAGCAAGTAATACCCGTGGGCAAGGTTTACATCAGAACCTTTGGCTGCCAGATGAACGAGTATGACTCGGACAAGATGGCCGCCGTGCTGCGCGAGAACAGCGGCCTGACACCCACCAACGATCCCGCCGAGGCCGACGTCATCCTCTTCAATACCTGCTCGGTACGCGAAAAGGCACAGGAAAAAGTCTTTCACGACCTGGGCCGGGTCCGTCATCTCAAACAGTCAAGACCCGAACTGGTCATCGGTGTGGGCGGATGTGTCGCGAGCCAGGAAGGTGCTGCCATCGTCAAGCGTGCCGCATACGTGGACGTGGTTTTCGGACCGCAGACGTTGCACCGTTTACCCGAGTTGATCGCCGCGCGTCGCAGCAGCGGCAAACCGCAGATCGACATTTCATTTCCCGAGGTCGAAAAATTCGACCACCTGCCACCGGCACGCGTCGAAGGGGCCGCCGCGTTTGTGTCGATCATGGAAGGCTGCAGCAAATACTGTTCATTCTGCGTGGTGCCCTACACCCGGGGTGAGGAAATATCGCGGCCGCTGGATGACATATTGACCGAGGTTGCCGAACTGGCCATGCAGGGCGTCCGCGAAGTCACCCTGCTCGGGCAGAACGTCAATGCCTGGCGCGCGCCCGAGGGAACCGCACCGGCCGATTTTGCGCTGCTGGTCGAATATGTCGCCGAGATTCCGGGTATCGAACGCATACGCTACACCACCTCGCACCCGAAGGAATTCACGCCGCGGCTGATCGAGTCCTACGCAAAAAACACCAAGCTGGTCAGCCACGTGCACCTGCCGGTCCAGGCCGGATCCGACCGGGTACTGAGCGCAATGAAGCGCGGCTATACCGTGCTGGAATACAAATCGATCGTGCGCAAATTGCGCGCGGCCCGACCTGACATCTGCATTTCCTCCGATTTCATTGTCGGTTTCCCCGGCGAAACGGACAGCGATTTCGAGGCAACGATGCGGCTCATCGACGACATCGGCTTTGATTCCAGCTTCAGTTTTGTCTACAGCCGTCGTCCCGGAACGCCGGCCGCCGATCTGGCCGATGAAACGCCTCAGGCCGTCAAGATGGAACGCCTGCAGCGCCTGCAATCCCGAATCGATGAGCAGACCCGGAACATCAGCGAGTCCATGATCGGCACCCGTCAGCGCGTACTGATCAACGGCACCGCCCGGCGCAACGCCGATGAACTCGCTGCCCGCACGGACAACAACCGCGTGGTGAATTTCCCGGGCCCGCAAAGCCGTATCGGCTCTTTCGCCGAGGTAACGATCACCGCAGTGCAGGCTCATTCATTGCGCGGCGAACTGGTGGCCTGATTTGCCGTTGAAACCCGTCGAACTTTCACTATCCCCGGTTGACAATCACCGGCTCGCCAACCTGTGCGGCGTGCTCGATGAAAACCTGCGCCAGATCGAGACCGCGCTTGATGTCGGCATCTCCCGGCGCGGCGAGCACTTCGCGCTGACCGGCTCGCCGGATCGCACCCGTATCGCGGCCCAGGTGCTGCGCGACTTCTACGAGAAAGCCGGATCTGCACTCAGCCTCGAATCCGTGCAGCTGGCGCTGATCGAGGCCGGTCACCGGGGCCCGGCACAAACAGAAATGCCCTCCCCGGCGCTGATCACCCGCAAACAGGATCTGCACGGCCGCACCCCGCGCCAGAACGAGTACCTGCAGAACATCCAGAAACACGACATTACCTTCAGCATCGGGCCGGCAGGGACCGGTAAAACCTATCTTGCCGTTGCCTGTGCCGTCGATGCGCTGGAGCGCGACGCAGTCCAGCGCATCATCCTGGTCCGTCCCGCGGTCGAAGCCGGCGAACGCCTGGGATTCCTGCCCGGAGACATGGCACAGAAGGTCGATCCCTACCTGCGCCCGCTTTACGACGCGCTGTACGACCTGATGGGCTACGACAAGGTCGCCAAGATGTTCGAGCGCCATGCCATCGAGATCGCGCCGCTGGCCTTCATGCGCGGGCGCACGCTGAACCACGCGTTCATCATTCTCGACGAGGCGCAGAACACGACCCGCGAACAGATGAAAATGTTCCTCACCCGCATCGGTTTCGGCAGCAAAGCGGTGATCACCGGCGATGTGACCCAGGTCGATCTGCCCAAAGGTGTGATCAGCGGCCTGGTCGAAGCCCAGGCAGTATTGAAAAAAGTGCGCGGTATCGCCTTCACCCATTTCAGCGCCGAAGACGTGGTGCGGCATCCCCTGGTGCAGCGCATCGTCAACGCCTATGACCGGCATGGCAAACGCACCGACCGGAATGACCATTCACGGGGCGGTCCGAAATGACTTCCGCCAGAACCCGGCCTGCCCGCGCGCCGCGGATCACGGTGCAGAAATCCGTCACCGCGCGCAACGTTCCGGCGGCCTCGCGCATGCGGCAATGGGCACGGGCCGCTTTGAAAACGGATGCCGAGGTCACAATCCGCGTCGTCGGCCGCGCCGAGGGCCGCATGCTCAACCGTTGTTACCGTCAAAAAGACTACCCCACCAACGTGCTGACCTTCGTTTTCCGCGACAAGCCGCCCTTTGCCGGCGATCTGGCATTGTGCGCCCCGGTCATCACCCGCGAAGCGCGTGCCCAGCGCAAAACGGTTGCGGCTCACTATGCCCACATGATCGTGCACGGGCTGCTGCATCTGCAGGGGTATGACCACGAAAACGCAAAGGATGCCGCAGTGATGGAACGGCGCGAACGTGCCCTGCTGTCCCGCTTCGGGTATCCTGATCCTTACCGCACCGTCACGGCGCGCAGCGCCTGACCCCTACTCAGCCCATGGACGAACAACAAAAACCTTCCCTGCTCGAACGCCTTTCCACTCTGCTGTTGCGTGAACCCGAAGACCGCGAGCAGCTGATCACGCTGCTGCGTTCGGCGCACGAGAACAACCTTCTTGATGCCGACGGCCTGGCCATGATCGAGGGTGTTCTGCAGGTATCCGAAATGCAGGCCCGCGACATCATGGTGCCGCGCGCGCAGATGGATGTCATTGACGTCAACGAGTCGCCCGACCGCTTCATCCCGCTGGTCATCGAGACCGCGCACTCGCGCTTTCCGGTAATCGGGGAAGGCAAGGATGATGTCATCGGCATCCTCCTTGCCAAGGACCTGCTGCGCTACTACGCGGGCGAGGAGGAATTTGACGTCCGCGACATGCTGCGTCCCGCGGTGTTCATTCCGGAATCGAAACCGCTCAACGTGCTGTTGAAGGAATTCCGCAAGAACCGCAATCACATCGCCATTGTCGTCGACGAATACGGCGGTGTAGCCGGCCTGATCACCATCGAGGATGTGCTCGAGCAGATCGTCGGTGATATCGAGGACGAATACGATTTCGATGAAGCGGAAGACAATATCGTCCAGGAAAAACGCGGTGTCTATCGCGTCAAGTCGCTCACCGAGATCGCCGACTTCAATGCGGCGTTCGGCACGGGTTTCAGCGACGAGGAATTCGACACCATCGGCGGCCTGGTGATGCAGCGCTTCGGCCGGGTCCCCAAGCGTGGTGAGCAACTGACCATCGATACGTTGAATTTCCGCGTGTTGCGCGCTGACAGCCGCCGCGTCTACCTGCTGCAGGTCGCAAAAAAGCAGGACAAGCCGCCGTCCTAGGAACTTTCCTGTAGCTGATGATTCAGTGCCGCCGCTGATGCCCACCCCACGACCGCTGCTGTTGGGCATGGCCGCAGCCATCGGAGCGGCGACCGTCGCCAGCTATGCACCGCTGGGGCTGTTTTATCTGGCCCCGGTCGCCTACGCCGCACTGTTCCTGCTCTGGCAACGGGCGACAACACCGCGCGAGGCGGCATTTCTGGGTTTCGCCTTCGGCCTGGGCTGGTTCATTACCGGCGTTTCCTGGGTCTATGTCAGCCTCAGCGAATTCGGTGCCATGCCATCCGTACTCGCCGCTGCCGTCACACTGCTGTTCTGCGCCTATCTCGCGCTGCATCCTGCACTGATCGGCTACCTGAGCCAGCGGTTGGCAATGCCACTGCCCTTGAAATGGATCGCGTTCGTGCCGGCAGCCTTCACGCTGCTCGAATGGCTGCGCGGCTGGCTGTTTACCGGGTTCCCCTGGCTCAATCCAGGCTACTCCCAGGCTCCGTCCAGTCCTCTCGCCGGTTATGCACCCGTGCTCGGCCTGCATGGCGTCACCCTGCTGCTGCTGGCGACCGCCGGTGTGCTGTCCCTGACTCTGCGCCGTGATGCGCCGCTGCGACTGCGCACCCACGGGCCCTGGCTGATCGCACTGATGGCCGTGTGGCTCGCCGGCGCCGCGCTGAAGACTGTGACCTGGACCGAGCCCACCGGAACCCGCCTGACGGTCAGTCTGCTTCAGGGCAACATTGCGCAGGACATGAAATGGCGTGAAGACCAGTTGCGGGCCACGCTTGCCGATTATCAGGCGCTGGTGACCGGCACCCGCAGCCGGCTGATCATCCTGCCCGAAACCGCCCTGCCGATTTTCCTGCGCGATGTGCCCGAAAGTTATCTTGAGACACTGGCCGCGCACGCCCGGGAAAACAACGGCGATGTGCTGGTTGGCGTCCCGGAAAGACTGTCCGGCGGGAGTTACTACAACAGCGTGATTTCGCTGGGCAGCACCGAACGCCAAACCTATCGCAAAAGCCACCTGGTACCCTTCGGCGAGTTCATCCCGCTGCGACCCCTGCTCGGCACCCTGGTATCCATGCTGGCGATCCCGCTGCAGGATTTTGCGCGGGGCAGCGAGGATCAGCAGCCGCTGCAGGTGGCCGGCGAACGCGTGGCCGTGAACATCTGCTACGAAGACGCATTTGGTGAGGAAATCATCCGCCAGTTGCCGCAGGCGACGCTTTTGGTCAACGTCAGCAACGTGGCCTGGTTCGGCCGCTCAATCGCGCCACAGCAGCATCTGCAGATCGCACAGATGCGCGCACTGGAAACCGGGCGTTACATGCTCCGCGCCACCAACACCGGCATGACTGCGGTGATCAATCCCTCCGGACAAGTCGAGGCCGTTGCCCCTGAATTCACCCGCATGACGCTGACCCATACCGTCAGCGGCATGCGCGGCGCCACACCCTATGTGCGCTGGGGCAATTTTCCGCCACTGGCACTTTGCACGCTGCTGATCGGATTGACTTTTTTGCTCTCCCGGCGCCCCCGGAAATAACTCTGGCAGCGTGTTCCCGGCTTTGGCGCACCGCGGCAAACCCTGTAAAATTCGCGGCTTATTTGCACCCCCCTTTCGATGCAAACTTTCCAGCAGATCATCCTGACGCTGAACCAGTTCTGGGACCGCCAGGGCTGCGCTCTGCTGCAGCCATACGACATGGAGGTCGGTGCCGGCACTTTCCACACCGCGACGTTCCTGCGCGCGATCGGCCCCGAGCCATGGAAAGCTGCTTTCGTGCAACCCTCGCGCCGGCCCAAGGACGGCCGCTACGGCGACAACCCCAACCGGCTGCAGCATTACTACCAGTACCAGGTGGTGCTCAAACCGTCTCCCGCTGAAATCCAGGAACTGTACCTGGATTCGCTGCGCGCACTGGGCATCGATCCCAAGGTGCATGACATCCGCTTTGTCGAAGACGACTGGGAATCACCGACGCTGGGCGCCTGGGGACTGGGTTGGGAAGTGTGGCTCGACGGCATGGAAGTCACCCAGTTCACCTACTTCCAGGAAGTCGGCAGCCTGCCGTGCAAGCCGGTGCTCGGTGAAATCACCTACGGCCTCGAGCGCCTCGCAATGTATCTGCAGGGCGTCGAATCGGTATTCGACCTGACCTGGACGCCGGGCGTCACCTACCGCGACGTCTACCACCAGAACGAAGTCGAACAATCGCGCTACAACTTCGAGCTGTCGAATGCCGAGATGCTGTTCCGCCATTTCAGCGAATACGAGCAGGAAGCGAAGCGGCTTATAGAATCCCAGTGCGTGTTGCCCGGCTACGAAATGGTGATGAAAGCCTCGCACACCTTCAACCTGCTCGACGCCCGCGGCGCGATCTCGGTGACCGAGCGCGCCGCCTACATCGGCCGCGTGCGTGCGCTGGCGCGCGCCGTCGCCCAGGCCTATTACGAGTCGCGGGAAAAACTCGGCTTTCCGATGGTGCGCACATCATGAGTTCCGCGACGCTGCTGGTCGAACTGCTGACCGAGGAACTGCCGCCGAAGTCGCTGTCAAAGCTGTCCGACTCTTTCCGCGCCGCAATCACTGACGATCTCAGGCAAAGCGGATTCCTGAGCGCGCAAAGTGTCATCATGATCCGCGCACCACCGAGAAGG
>Ga0222713_10002723_pt1 | contig 18653 bp, 37 predicted proteins | sample C33_649DmetaG_FD_165061 | JGI IMG/M metagenome (GOLD analysis project Ga0222713, IMG submission 165061) | Estuarine water microbial communities from San Francisco Bay, California, United States - C33_649D | ecosystem: Environmental > Aquatic > Marine > Unclassified | place: USA: California...
TAAAGTGGCGTTAGGAATCATTGGAACTGTTGCATTTCTGACATCTCTCTTGTACTTTTACGTTATATCCAAGGGGTTGGATGCCAAGATCATAGAGAGTACTTGGTCTAATCTGTTTGGTATATTGTTGACGAATTCATTTTCTATTATAGGAACCATCATGGGAGTTAAATACGCATCAGGTGAAAAGAGGTAGTATAGAATGGATTGACAGCATGAATCGAGCTGCAGACAGCATGGCTGATGCAATGCTCAAGAGTTACCGCGATGATCGTGATAAGATTGATACCAATGAAGTCACGTCAAGTATTGTTGAGCCATTGGATACCGAATACAATTGGTATACGGAAGCACAAAACTATGTAGTTCCAGCATTTTTTGTTATCATTTTATCCTTGTTGATCTTTGGGATAATTACGCTAACTGACTCAGAGAAAGCAAAACGAGACAGAAAAAAAGTTCGTTTGCTAGATTTTTTAGATGAAAAAAATAAAAATTAATTTTGTATTTTTGTTATCATGGCTGTTGCAAAAGTTAAAACGAATCCGCTGCCAGTTTCTTTTGATCAATTCAAAAAGAATCCTGTTGCTGCAGTGGCTTTTTGTATGTTGGTGGCTGTTAGCTATCTGTATTATGACGTTAAAACAGGTTATGCGGATCAGATCCAAGTCTCTAATGAAAAGATTAAGGCTTTGGAAATCAAAGTTGATCGCATGAATGCTGCTTTAAAGAAAAGTGATAGTGCACTTGCTGCAGCTATAACGGAGTTAAGAATTATCAACACAGTTAAAAAGCTATGAGAGCGTTAATTGTTGTATGCTGTGTCTTTCTGATTATGATTGAAATAGCATTTCCAGTTGGAGCGGTGACATCTCCTCCAGTAGATGAGATCGACATGATGCTGGCGAAAGTCCAAAAGAATTTGGCGATGGCTTCTGAAGTCACTAAAGTAGCACAGAAGACTAGCGAGAAGCTGGTAAAGAATAAAGTAGAAGAGAAGGCTGAACTAAAGGAGGCGGTAGTAAAGGCTGAGGAGAAGGTAGAAGCAATCAGCAAAGTAGTAAACGTGATGGAAGATAAGATGGAACTGTATCAAGTAAAAATGATCAGTAAAGGTATTGATACATCTTTTGAGCAAGTAGAGTTCAAAGGTCCAATCTACGAAGCGTATTTGAATTACGTTGAAGAAGGTGGTACTGAAGATTTCGGTTATTTTCGTTTATACTTATGGCAGCCAAAGTAAAATCCTCTAAAGAACTGGCTAAGTGGAAACCCAAGCCAAAGATTAAGCGTCCGGGCGTAGTTTCAAAAAAGAAGAATTCTTCTTTGAAATCTAGTAAAAATTATCGGAAAGCTTATAGAGGTCAAGGTTAAAAATAATTATATTTGAATATCATGTACGGCAAAAAACCAACCCCGATGAAATCCACTATGAAGCCAGTTGGTAAACTGACTAAGGTTACAATGAAACCTGTTGGCAAACTAACTAAGGTTACAAAAAAAGTGGTTAGTAAAAACTCCTCAATGGGAAAATCTACTAAGTAATGGCTACTGCGAAAAAGACCAATCCCAGTAAATGGAAAGCCATTGTTGCTAGTGTAAAAGCTGGTAGTAAGGGTGGTGACCCCGGGGAATGGTCTGCTCGCAAAGCTCAGCTTGCCACACAACGCTACAAAAAATCTGGCGGTGGATATGTGGGCCCAAAGAGTTCAGATAATTCTTTGAAGAAGTGGGGTGATCAGAAGTGGAGAACTTCAGATGGTACGCCATCAAAAGGCAAAAAAAGATATCTGCCAGATGCGGCATGGAAATCTTTGAGTTCAGGAGAGAAAGCAGCTACTAATAAAGCAAAGGCACAGGGTAACGCAAAGGGTAAACAGTTTGTGGCTCAACCTAAGAGTATTGCTAAAAAAGTAGTTCCTTTCCGTAAGTAATGCGTGAAGTCGCCATATTCCTAGTAATTTATTTCACTTTTCTATTTGCGTTTTGGTATTTTATTGATCGCCATTTGCGAAATAAGAAAAAATAGTATATTTGTTCACTTAAAAACATGAACGAAATAGCATTAACACCGGACCAAGCTGTAGGATTACAGCAATTCGTAGAAAGTCATTTGGACAATTGCATGGAATCTATTGATCGAGATGAAGAATTTGTAACAGAGGAGGGTGCTCTGTTTGAACCCTACGACATTTTTTGTGGATGTCATGTATGTGTGACTAGAGAGTACATTATGGCAACCTTTGACTACCTAAAGCAAAACAACATTATAGATATTTATGTCGAAGACATTAAAGAGTAGTTCAGTGGCGATAGCCATTGTTTGTACAATGGTGTTGATGAGTTGTTCTGCTCAGAAAAGATATCAGAGGCTGATAAAGAAACATCCAGAACTTATTGAAACTGATACAGTTACAGTAAAGGATACGATTATCAGAGAAATAAAAGTTCCGGTGCCAGAGCACAAGGATTCTTTTATTATTAGCCACGACACTATCATTGAAACAGAACGCTTGATTATTGAAAGGCGTGGAGATTTTTTCGGGGTAACAGTAAAACCAGATACTCTTACTGTGAGAGATACAATACATCGTGAAGTTAAAGTACCGGGACGAATCGTAACATTAAAAGAAACTAAATGGAGTATAACTTGGATTATTTTGGTAGTGGGTCTGATGATCGGGATGTTCATCAGAAGGAAGTAAAAGATAATGTTAATCACCCGACTCACTATACTCAAGGTAAAGTCGAATGCATTGACGCTATAGAATCAGCCACAGTCAATAAGACTGGCTTAGATGCTGTTTGTACAGCAAATATTATTAAGTATATTTGGAGGTGCGAAAATAAAAATGGTTTAGAAGACTTGAAAAAAGCACAATGGTATCTTGATAAGTTAATTAAGCACAATGAGCAAAAAAGAAATAGAACAAGCATTTAAGAAACTTGAGGAACTTATTTGCTGGTATGAATACTATAGTAGTATTGATAACCCTATCGAAGCAAACAGGGTTCAAAAAGATATAGAAGTACAAAAAAAATTGGTGAAAGACTTGAAGAATGGACAAATTAAAGAAATTTCTGGCAAGTGAGAATCTTACAGAACAAGAAGCAATTGAAAGATTGCAAGCACAAATGTTTGATCCTGCGAAGGATTTTTATGCGACATTAGTATCTGCCTCACGGCAGTTAATGGATGGAGTCAAATCTAAGACTATTGATTTAGATGATCCATATTTTAAAGCACTATTTCAGTTGTTGCAAGCTGGCGATAAGATTAACAAGAGTCTTAAACTAGCACAACTAGAAGCATATCCATCGCAAGAGGAAGATCCTGCAGAAACTGAAGGTTCTCTTGCAGATCGATTAGCGTCTAGTAAAAAGAAGTAACACATGGAAATTGTAAATTTAAAACCAAAGGCATCTAAGTTTGTCTACGACAAATGGTATAGTAAGTATGGGTTAAACCCAAATGCAACCAACAAGGAGAAGGATCTGTGGTGGGGCAAAGAAAAAGAATACTGGACAGAAGGTAGGTTTGGTTTACAAGCGGCACATTATTTCATGCTGACTCAGGCTAACATCAAGACGGCCATGGGTACACGAATTCGACCTGTTTGGCGTGATCTTGATGATCTAATCTATGGTTCATATCACGAAGCCAGAAATACTTTCTGGGACCTGATGGTGACTAAAAGACGAGAAGCTGGTTTGTCATTGACATTTGGCGGTGTGATACCGATTTGGATTGCATTTACCCACCCCGGCTCAACATCATTGTTGACATCTGCTGATAAATCTCGATTGGAGGAGATGTATAAAGATAAGCTCCGTGTAGTTTTCGATGGTATAGATTCGTACTTTAGACCGGGGGTTATCAGTACAAGACAAACTGGTTATCTTCACATGGGTAGGCTAGACAAAGCTACTGGAGAGATTGCTGGTTTGGATTCTAAAATCGTGACTCGTGATACGGTAGAACAACCTACTTCACTTGAAGCATTTCGTGCAATGCACGTTTTTCTCGATGAGTTCTTTTTGCATCCTTATGCAGATAAGGTTTATCGATCAGCACAAGCGTCTACAAAAGACGGTTTTGTAAAGGTAGCCCCAATTGTAATGGGAGGTAGTGCAGGGGAATCTTCTGTAGAAGGACAGAAAAAAGGAGCAGAACTTTGGAAAAATGCTGAAGTAATTAAAATGCTTACGGTATTTCTACCGGGGTGGATGGGGATTCAGAGAGCCCCAGAACTGGATTCAAAAGGTAGAGAGACTGGAAAGATACTAAACTTTTGCCCTAATGGTCATAGTGATGAGCAAGCCGCCACAGAGTGGATTGTAAAGACTAGGGATCAACTAGACAAGTTAGAGGATAAAAGTTATCTGGAATCATTTATCAAGCAATACCCACTGAGTATACAAGAAGTATTTACTTCTAATGCAAAAGGTGCATTGCCTCAAGATGTAATGTCCAAGTTGACGGAAAGAGAGCGTATTCTTTTGGCAAGTCCAGCACCTATCGAAAGGTGTGATCTAATTGCTACGCTAGAGGGTAAGATTGAAATCAAACCTAGTAAGAGTGGAAAGATTTTAATGCTCGAACGCTTTAACCCAGAGCATAAGTACATTGGCGGTATGGACCCGATTCCATTCGTATCAGCAAAACTAAATGATGGTTCTGATAACTGTACTGTAATCAAAGATTTAGAGACTGACAGATATGTGGCGATCTATAAGGAGCGAGCTTTAGATCCAGATATCATTATGAAGAACACAATGTTGTTGCAGGATTACTATGGCAAAGCGAAAGTCAACATAGAGGTCAACCGAGGCGGTGTGATCCTAGATCAATACAAACAGCATAACCGTTTGGATCTCTTAGCTACAAGACAAACATTGTTAGGCAAGGCATTTAATAGTGGCGACAGAACATTCGGTTGGTACAAGAGCGATGCGACAACTGAAAGAGGTAACTCATACATCATCGATTACTTGAGAAAATTCTGGGACTGTATTTTCTTCACAGAGATTATTGAAGAAGCCAAGAATTATCTCGCAGACAACACTGACATCATAGATGCCATGGTATCATGCGAGATATTTCATAAACAGATTCTTGAAAAGAAAAAGCGAGATCGAGGTCCTGAGTTGATGAGCAAGAAGATCCCCATGATTCAGATGATTAACGGCAAAGCTGTTAAGACATGGGTCGATGTTAAATTACAAAGATAGATTTCTCTCTGGTCTGATCTACAATGACTTGATACAACCGTGCATACATGCGGTTCGTATCAACTAGGTCGTTGTGCTTCTTGCATGCGTAGAGAATAGTGCTATGATCTTTAATGAACCATGATGCTACTTTGGTACAGCTGTACTTAAACTCCTTATGCAATAAGTAGATTACTTGCCTTTGGCAATCAGTTATATCGGTTAGTCTTCGGTTACTGCAGAATTCATGCAGATCAATTTCATGTTTTTCACAGGCTAGTTTTATTACTTCCTTGACCGAAGGTGGCAATATGTTGTAACTCATTGGTGCCGAAGGTCGTTTGCGTTTTTGAGGTTTCACTTCTTCTAACTTTCTGGTTCTAAAATCCTTGTAGATTTTCATCGAATGAATTTTTCTGACGATTTTATGTTTGGTTAATGAGTCCAGTTTCGCTGTATTTACAATAGCTTCGATCATTTCGTGAGTGTAATCGTGAATAGTCATAATTTAAAAGTTAAAGGATAATTGTTTAGGTTCAACTTCGTTGATAATTTTATAGCATTCGTTAACAAAGAATTCGTAGTTTACATGGTAAAGTTCAAAGTCATCTACAGGGAAATAGTGATTGAATAAAACAGTGGCTTGATTGGCTAGAAGATTGTGTATGCGACCGTCTACGTTTACTTTCCAACTCGTTCCACCGCCTTGGGTGCACGGATAATATCGCAGAACTTTACCGTAATTTTTCTGAGTAACCTCTCCCTCTTCGGACGAATTGAAAACTGCTGACCAGCCTTTATACGCTTTATATCTGCCACAAAAATCATAAATGTTTTTAGATGCTTTAATTGTTTCTTGGACTGGGATATTATTAACGTAGTATTGTTCTAAAGCTTTTGGTACAATTAGAAAAGAATTGTCTTTATGAAATTCCTTTTGGGTTTCAAAGATACCTTTCTTTTTGATTTTTCCATCTACTGAGATCGCTAAATAATTGTTTACATCACGGATAATTATCTTTTCGTATTCTGAAGACTCAAGGATCAACCCAGTCTGTGCCATAAAGTCTTCGTTGATTTTGTCTAGCAAGGCTAAAGCCTTTTTGGGAACACGCACAGTCACACCATCTGTATTGATCTGTAGAATCTGAAGCCCCTGTATATGATTCATATACTTCTCAGACAACATAGTAAGTGAGAGCTGACCATTCAAGGTGATACTATAAAAGTAGTAACGATCAAAGAATGCTGAGTTAACTTCACCAGTTTTACCGAACACACCATTCAACGCTAGTTTTAAACCTGCATCTTGCGTAGAGTCTTTTTGTTTTTGAGCAAGCACACGCTTTTCAAAGATCGAGTTGTAGGTAGTAATGAATACCTCCCGAGGGATATGCTTGGGATACAGATTATTTTGTATGGCTAAGTTGGGATAGTAAGACTTCACATCAAAGTCAAGGATGACATAGTTGTCATCACGAACGTAAATGCCGGGAGGAATGCAACCATGAATCCCACCTACGCCATAAAAAAAGTGAAAGCCTTTGTACTTGACATTGTATTTTAATTTTTGGGTGTCAGACACTACAGTCCACTTAATCTTTTCTAGCAACTGCTTAAACGGCTCACTTTCAAACTGTACATAAGGCAGAATACATTTACCTAAATCAACTGTTTTATCGTATGATACCTTTTCTTTCAGCTCATTCTTACGAATGCCTGATTGCTTTCGGATCTCGTGCAAGAAAATCTCCTCACCGATTGCAATGTCTGGCATGTTGAGCATGAACTTTTTGTACTTCTTACCCAGCTCTCTTCTGAAGGATAGCTTGTCAAGATTCAATTCATAGAACTTTTTGGTACTTAGCACATCATTCATGTTGTAGCTGAGGATCTCTTCAATCATGTCCTCAGTAACTTCTACGCTGTGCTCGAAGGGCATGTCTTGAACATTCTCCCAAAAGATACTGCACTGTAATGCTTTTAGCGATGTGGACCTGTTCTTATTGTTGTAGTGGTTCAATAAGAATAAATCAATCTCAGTATTACCTCGATAGAACTCTTTGGTTTCACTCTTGATCAATGACTGAGTCATTTGATACAAATTCAAAAGTGCAGAACGAATGGGAATCTTCTTCCACTTTTCATAGTTGTCAGTGATAAAATCACAAACCACCCTATCAAAATGTACATTGTTGTAACCAATTCGGTACTTGGGCTCTACTAGATACTCGTAGAGTTTGTCTATCATATTTTGGCTTTCGTGAACAACAAACACATTTGTCTCTAATGTTTTAACATCAATGTCCGTGTACGAAAAAAAGTTTTGGAATATTTCTATATCATAAACTACTGTTCTCATTGTATTTAATTATCATTTGGGTATAAATAGTTCGGGTCACCGGATCTATCAAGATGGGTTCATAAGAACCATGAGCACGCAACCAGCCATAGCTTTTTATGACGATTGGTTTTGTGTCAATATAAATAATCACATAGTCTTTGAAGGAGCGAACCTCGTACGCTTTGATACGCTGAAAGAGTACTTGAATCTTTGGCATCAGAACAGGATTCACATTTATGTGATCTATGTCATATTTCTGCTTTACTAGGTGTTTAAGTAAGGCCAGTAAAGAATTCGGCTTGATCATTGTTTTCTAATTCGTTTTCCCAATACTGTGTTTGTTCTTTGTATCTGCCTGTCTGCGGATCAAAATCAAAAGTTGCGTAGCCAAGTTTGCCCATGAAGTAATGCTTAACTTTCTGCACATAGACATCTACAAGTCCAGTGTCAAAGTCACGATGTACTACAAATCCATTGTCAGTAACATTAAAGAAGTGGTGCGATCCGCTAATGTCATAGAGTCGTGGTATTTCATACTGCCCATTGTTTTTATTCTTTTGCATCTTCTTTGGGTGAGCCACTAGTAAAACTAGAACTTTGTTAGTCAAGGCAAACTTTTTCATTTTCACCAGCATGCGACCAATCTTTTCATTCATGATATCATTATTCGAGTCTTGCTCAATGTAATTGAATGGATCAAGAATGATAGCATCAACACCTTTTTGTCTAATCAAAGATTTAGCAATGCGTAATAAGTTGTCGATTTTAAAATCATCCAAGTTGGCAGTATCATAGAAAGAAAAGTGACGATTTATATAGGTGAGAGCACGCATGTATATGTCCTTAGACATCCTGCGTTGTATGTCACCTGCGATAGGCTTGCCCACAATTTGTTCAGCCATGCGTATACTTTTGAGGACATTGTCGTTTTCAGGGGAAAACATTGCAAACTTCCAGTTTTTTCGCAAGGCTAAACGAATGCATACTTGATCTACAAATGTAGATTTTCCTGAGCCGGGGACTCCCGATACAACTACAAACTGACCTCGTTTCCAAGTTAAAAGATCATCAAACTCAGGATAACCAACAGAGTCTCCGACTGGGTAACCATTGTCGTATATACTGATGAGTTCATCCATGAAATTGTCAACAGTAGAAATCTCTGGGATGGGTAGTGGTTTTGCATTTTCAAATATAAGAATCAAAGATTCCTTGCCGTACGCTTTTAAATAATCGTTGGCATCTTTAACCTCACCAAACTCAATGATGTAAACATTGTCTGCATCAAACCGTCTTGACAAATCCTCCTTCAGTTTCTTCCCGGGCGTGTCGTTGTCAGTGGCTAGATAAATCTTTTTGTTCTCAAAGAAACTGTAAGTGTTGTCGAGCCATTCTAAGTTGTTGTTACCAACATTGGCTCCAGCAGGACAGCTGACCGCAAAAGGATAGCCTGCTTCATGCCATACCATAGCCTCTTCCTCACCTTCGCAAATAATAATTTGTGGCGATTCTTTAATGGAATTGAGATTGTAAGGGATCTTCTTTGCTCCCTGTACCATTTTAAATTGTTTGTCTCTACTCTTGTACTTGACATTCACTAGAATGGAACCATCAAAATAATTAAAGTTAATTACTTTGTGCTGTTTGCCATCAGCCATCCTCTCAATGCTCTGAGTGACTTTGAAATGGTCGACTGTTGCTTGGCTTAAGCCACGGTCCAAGAAGTACTTGTAAATGCTTTCATCGACTTTATCTCCAACCTTTTCGGGGCGGTTGTACTTTTGCTCGACCACAGTTCCTTTCCACTGACAGTGGTGGCATTTATACAACCCTTCATCGATGTTCACTGACAACGATGGATCTCCAGTTTTCTTTCTAGTAGATGAACATCTTGGGCACTGGGTTTTCAGAACCCCCGAGAACTTACCTTTTAAATCAATATTTAATCTGCTGAACTCCGATGCATAACTCATACCACAATTCTTTTCTTTTGATTATCACCTGAGGTTCTTGGTAACTCAATACACCATCTACTGGCTGCTGACTTCCAGTTTTTCATTTTATTTTTGCCAACCATCCATCCCTTGGACTCATAAAAATGCCAAAACTCAGCTGAGTGTTTTTCGGCATTAGCTACCTGTAGGGTGTCCATGTGAGCTTTAACATCGGAGATTGCTGGTACTTCAAACCTTTTGGTTTTGGGTTGCGGTTCAGGCGTGCGTGCGTATACACCGCACATAGCATCTCGTATGCGTTGTTTCTTTTCTTCTGATAAGTTTACTTCTAGTAAAATTTCAGCGATTGTGTAGAGTAAAATTTGATCGTCATTCATGAGTTTAGTTTTAATTGCAGTGCTTTCTTTTTGGTGATGGGATAATTAAATGGGTCTTCGACAACATCGAATACACAAGCATTCAAAGTATCGGCACAGTCTTCCTCAATAACTGCTACTAGTTTAAGAACTGGTAGGATTTCATACCAAGAGAGTCTGCGAAGATATTCAATTACCTCGAGAGTTTTTGTTTTGCTATGGTCTTTTATACCCATGTGCTCCATGACCCATTGGTAACTGATATCAAAAACAAAACCGGAAGTTGAATATATTCTTATTGTTTCTTTTTTCATTGATCTGTTCTTGAATTTGATATAGTTGTTTGATAGCCTCTTCCATGGTGCTATGCTTTTCGATTAGGGTTTGATTTACATACAAACGATAATCTCGTTTCTCGTTTGTAACTCCTTGTACAATACGAGCATCATAAATCTCAAAGATGTTGTTCATAGATATTATTGTTTACGATTTTATCAATGGTGGTGTGATAGAACTTCTTGCCTTTCTTGGTCTGAAACCCCATATCATTGCAAAGTCTAGCAATGGTAGAGTGTGGCATAGTATTCTTCCAGCTGAAGATAGTTTTAACTATTTTCATTTCTTCTTCATCCACAATCAAAGATCCATTTTTCTTGTGAAACCCTAAAGGTGTAGGACCGCAATAAACTTTCTGTTCTTTTTTCAGGTACTTCATCACAGATGAAATCAATTCCCCACGCTGGTTGCTTTCAAATTCAGCAAAGGCTCCCATCATCTGAAGCATAAGTTTACCATGAGAAGTAGATGTGTCTATTTGAAAGTCTAATGTGTAGAACGAAACGCCCTTACTTTCTAGAAAAGATATCCATTTCAAAGTATCCTTTAGGTTTCTACCGAAACGAGATAGACTATAGACTACAATTACATCGATTTGTTTTTTCTCTACGAGTTTCATCATCTTCATAAACTCTGGTCTGTTTTCAAACTTACGACCAGAGACTCCGGGGTCAGAGAATGATGCTACTATAGAGTAGTTATTTAGCTTACAGAACGCTTCTATGCGATCTTTTTGGTTTTCTAATGATGATCCATCTTCGACTTGATTGTCGTGGCTCACACGCGTATAAAAAGCGGCTCGTTTCATTTTGGTATTTTTTTAATTATCTCTCGTAGTATTAAATGTATAAAGGTTCCCTTTGATATTTTGGTAGATTCAGAGTAGCGTGATAGCATGTGCCAGTTATTCTGTGATATCTGCACTGGCATTTTAATGGATTTCTCGTACTCCTCCACGGTTTTGCGAATTCTAGTTCGGTGCTTATTAAAATAAGAGTGAACGATATCATCAATTAAATTAGCTGGCGATGAAAAACCATTCTCATCAGCCAGCTTCTTTAACTTTGTGTACTGCTCACTACTCAAGACAATGTTGATTACTTCAACATTCTTTTTTCTAATCTTAAGTTGAGTCATAGAATTAATCTGTATAGCACATAGATGCCTATTGCCCAAAGACTGTAATAGATAATCATAGCAGTCTCAAGGACAAGAAACTCCTTGTGAGGTTTATTCCTGAAGATATACCGCAAAATTGTAAACATATTTAATTCGTATTGGTAGTGTTACATTGCCTTGATAAAGGCAGTAATCTGTAGGAATGGCAAACCGATATGCTATGTTCATATGATCTTTTGAGTATAAATTGCTTTGATATAACTTTCTGTGGTGTGTTTGCCGTTGTAAGGATAAACGCAGATTTCGTTGTAGTCTTCACAATAGTGGACATCAAAGAAAAAAGTTCGCCCATTTTCAGTTACATTTACGGTAGTCCACCAATCATCTTCAGTGGGAGCTATGGTCAAAACAAACGAGGCGTTTTCATAGAAGAATACTAACTCATGCATGCGTTTTTCTTGCATGGGTAGTGATTTGAGATACTCCGAAAACTTTGATTTGCGGTATCTGAAAAAACTAGAATACTGAGGGAACTCATTGGCAAAGAGTCGAGCAAAAAGCGGAGCGAAGTTGTTGTTGATTTTGAACTCACCGTCACCACGCTCAGCACGCTTCCAGCGAATGATTTCAAAAATGCCGTTGGCACCATAAGTTTTAAAGCCCATTTTCATTGCATCAAAAGCTACTGCTTTAAATGCATCGTAAAGGTGTGGATTGGTCTTGTGGTATTCCAAGAAATCTTTGTTCTCGATACCATCGAATAGGTCAAGTTGTTGATTGTTATTAGTCATTTTCATTTTTATTTTTCAGTGAGTAAAAGGCGATCATTATCACGAAGAGAAAGGACAAGCCCATGCCTCCAGCGATGATCTGTGCAGTGATGGGATAGTGCACAATGCACCATCCGTAGAGCAATCCGCTAAGGATTGTTGAGAGTACGATAATAAAGTTTTTCATGATTTGTTTATTGTTGCTCATTGTTACCTCCTTGTGTTGGAACTTCTAAAACTTGCACTCCGCAATGATCTGCATTATCCCACAATGTTGAGTCATCACAATTGAGAATCTCTAACAAGTGTCTTGCTTCATCCTCCGTTGTTTCTTTGGTGTTGTAGATGATAAGAGTTCTTTTTGTTGCAAGTGGTGCTAAATTCTTAAGATGTTTTTCAATCATTGATTCGTGGAATTTTTCGGGGTAATTTTTAATGTACCCCCTAATTGCCTCAACAGTGTTTATCAATTGTTCTTCTGTGTATAGTTTCATACTTTGTTTATTGTTGCTCATGTGCTATTTCGTTATAGTTATCCATTTCCCATTCCTCCTCCATCGCATTGTAGTCAACCATTGCTTGCTCATTGTCTTCTAATTGATGTACTTCATAAGCATGAAAGAAATTGTCTTGATTGTAAATCATAACTGGATTGCTTTCACTTCGGTACATACTACGGAAGACTTCAATTGGAGTAGTCGAAGTAATTGACTGAGTTACGGCTTTAGTAAACAAAGTGTTTGACTCATGAATCATGCTGTCGGTGTAAGGAACACTATAGAATATAGCTTCTAGAGGCTCTGATATTATCATGCCGGAGTAGACTCCGAGCAAACCATGCTTTTCAAAGAACTGATTTGCATGGCACCAAATACCAACTAATTCTTTGTTACGAAGTAATTCTGCGTTTGAGTCGTTTATCAGCAGTCGATCGAAACCCCACAGACCCCCGGGGAATCCGTGACCCAGCATGATAATGCGATCATGCTTTTTGATTTGGGTGGCAAGTGAATTCTTTTCTACTTCTTCGTAAGTAGTGAGGATGGTGGTAGTATTTGGATTCAGTGATTTGTAAATAGGAATTAAGAAATCGGTTGTTACATCCTTAGGATGAATTACTAGTGTGCGTTTTTGTTTTTTCATGATCTTAGTTGAGTGTTTCGTGGATAGTGTATTCAAGTCTTGATGGTATAGGGTTTGTGGTTTCCCATTTAGTTAGTATATCTACCATTTCTTTGAAATGGGTGTCGTAATGTAATAGGTGTTCGGAGACATAAGTCAAGAAGATTCTACGCTCCATGTCATCCATGTCCTTAAAAGATTTTTCTAATGATACTTCTTTGTTTATTTTTTTAGCCATAGTAGTGTTTTTAAAAAGCCCCCCACCTAATGGTGAGGGGCAACCAACAATTGATAATTATGAAAACGAAAACACAGTCTTAGCGGTGCGTTCCTCAAGCCAACCCATGATTGTATCATAAGCTGTGTTGTTAATGTCGTAACCACCACCTGTCATTAGATAGTTAGTCTTGCGTGATTGCTCTGAAGGAGCAGCCATGTGGTTGGTGTAACGAGTTACGGCATTGAACAATCCCCAAACATTGTCACCCTCAAGGTCACGCTCGATGTTGTAGGCTTGTGCAAACGATTGGATTTGATTCATTCTACGAGTAGAAATATCTTCTTGTGAGTTCTTGACTACATCGACCTTAAACATTTTGTTTATGACCGCTTGTACCAAACTCTCATCGGGTTTCAGTTCTGCCATACGCTTGAAGGAATCGAATAGATTCTTGTCTGCATTGATCGTGTCTTGGAACTGACGGATGGCAATTTCAATACGCTCTTTTGCACTGGCAGTGTGGCGAAACTTATCAGTTTCTTTGAAGGCTCGGTGGAAAGTATTTTGACATACAACCACAGTATTGGTAGAACCAAAGCCAATGGATGATGAACCATCGTGTGAGTTCAAGACTGTAACCCAGCGTTTAATGTCAGACTTACCCACATATTCATCGGGCAATTGTGCTTGAAGGTAAACCTTGTTGCCGTTGTTAAGTTGACCGCCCCGGTTGGTAGTAATACCAATTCCCTCAGTAGCACGAACAATGGTGTCGGCAAGTTCCCAGTTTTGGAAAGGTGTATACCTTTCTTTTACAGACCCCAAGCATTGGGTTGGAGTGTTAGCATTTTGATCGTATCGGAAGATACCATAAAATGGAGTAGTCAATCCCGAAGGATGTGAGAATTGTTCTTTCTTAACTTCCCAGTTAAGACCAGTACTTTCAAGAAGATTCATAGTCTTCTCAAAGTTTTCGATAGACAAGGCAGGTGTGTTCATTGTGAATTCGTTGTTGATTTGGTTTGTGTTTTTCATAATTTGTTTTGGTTTAAGTTGTGTAAAGTTTGGTGATTGGTTTTGCAAATAAAAAGGATGTTTGTGTAATTTCAAAATTTATTTTTCTAAGAGTAATGCTTTGGCGGTGTAACTATCAATAGTTAATCCGACTTTGGTGGCTGATGTAAAGGTTTTAGTGAGACCGACTACAAAGGAATCATGTATGTAAGGGTTGTAAGAGATTTCATGGAAATCCAATGAGTCAAAGGAAAATCGATCGAGTTTATCATACTTTTCACAGAGAAGATATGCATGTACATTCTTTTGTTTTTCTTTGATAACTCTTTGTCGACCAGCCTGAGAAACTTTTGCTACAACATCATGCAAGATACCATGTGTAATGTATTCGTGCAACCGATAGCCTTTCTTTTCAGGATTGTACTTTAGTACACTGAAGCAGTTACGATGGAGGTTTCGATATATCTTATATTTTTTCATAGTTACTTAAATGGTAAAGCATATTCATTACATCGCCAAGAGCATACTGCTCTTCACTTCCACCACTTTCTTCAAGTTCGTCATAAATCTTACTGATTTGGTTTAGTAAGTATTTAAAACGAAGTTTTGCTTCGGCTTCAGATTCATAGATGGTACCATCGTCAAGTAGAGTAGATAGGTGAAGTAAATTCATAGTGTTATTTATTTAGAGTTGAAACATAATCAAAAGTTATCGTATCGATAAATAATTTTGCATTGGGATCTGCCATTTGGTAGCCATACATAAATGTATCAGCATCGTAAATGGTAGGGAATTTAGCCAGAGTTTCGGTACCTGTTTCACCCCTGTCAATACCCACTTCGTAGAGGGGTGGTCGTGATGGTTTTTCAGCCAATAACTCATCGATTTTTTCAACGGCATGATGTAATTCATCAAAGGTGTAAAACTTAGATCCTGCAAAGGTGTGTGTTTCGTCAATGACTACCGCATATTTGTTGGTGCTTGTTTCACCATTGTCAAAAATGGAATTGGGCAGAAACAAACGAATGTAATCGTTGATTACTAATGAGGGACAAGTGTCATTGAGATAGGTCATGTCTTCAACTTTATCAAAGTTGTTTGATAAATCTTGTAGAACTGCTTTGGGTCGTTCATTCCAAAAGTAATGGCGGTCCAGTGATTGTAAATCTAATTGTGTCATGATTATTTTTTCTTTGATTGGTCAAACAATGTCCAAGATAAACTCTCTTCAGAGTTTAAGTCGCAAGCAATCTCGATGTTGTTGAAGTGAGTCCAACACTCATCAGCCACCGTTGTAGGCTTTTCAAAAGATTCCCCGAGGTTTTCGGTGTAAATGTGTTGTCTAATAACTCGGAGGTCATCCAAAATCATAGCCATTCTGTGTTCGATTTGTTGTGTTTTGTTCATAATTTTTGTTGGTTTTATCTATTGTCTCTTTGAGTATACCCCCCATAAATATGGGGTATACTCAAAGATGACATAGATAATTTAGTTTATTTTAGGCGGTCGATTAAATCTTCAAGTTCCATTGTTGCCCCATTGAAATCACCTTCCTCAAGTGAGGTTAGTACCTGCGTCAATTGATTGGGGATTACTTCTGCAATGTCAAACTCAGACATAGTCTCAGTGACAAAACAGCGTTGTTTAGAGGCAAGATGCTCAAGCATTGGGATGAAGTGTTGATACATTTCGTCTGATTTAAAGGTAGCCACTAACTCTGAGTGGCTACCAATCTCTGATTGAAAATATACTTTTATCATAGATTAAGTTGTAAAGAAAAGTTCTCCGTTGTTACGATAGTAGTGTTCAACTGATTGTTCTACAATGGTAACCATGTTACCACTTGTAAGACCATCGATGTAATACTGAGCATACTCATCGTTACTTTGTTTAAGTTCTTCTATGACTGAATCACTATTAACTTTGATACAGCCATAAATTGGAGTGTGAGTAAAGGCAATTCTGATGTGAGGATTGCTGATTAGTTTGCGGTAGTGTCCTGCAGGTGCTTTCATGTCTTAGATTGATTTTGATAGGTTAAAGTTTCCGATTGGTTGGTTGTTGAATTCTACGATTGTGATGGTGTTTATCATGCGGTATTCTCTCTTGTCAAGATCCAAAACCACACGATAGCCCATGTCTTTTGGCTTGTATTTCATGCCAACATTTTTAATGGTTTGGCAATTGCCGTTTTTGTCAGTGTACTTTCGTACACCAGTTCTGCCACGGAGGGTTCTAACCTCTCCGTTTTGTTTTACAAACTTGCAAGAAAAGAACTTGCCTGAGTCAATAATTTCGAGTGCTTTCGTTTTTGTTATCATAAATGTGTGTTTTTTCCTTGGTCGTGAATTTCGTTTCGTTCTGAAAGAACATAGTTGAGTTCATTGTCACCTGCCAACATGATTAGTTGATGAAGCATTTGATAACTCAAACCTGTTTTTTCAATGATGTAGTGCATAGTTTCTCCGTCTACATCGATGGCAATTAAATGCTCGATGATGTGGTCTGCTGATGATTTTTGATTAATGTCCATAGTTTTTCTGTGATTAGTTTTGATTGGTTTGTAGGCTTTGCCATAGTTCTGCTCGGTAGTCAATTTCCGCAGTGCTGACTTGTACATCGATTGACTCTTCCAAAGTAGTATTCCATACTACAATGTACAAAGTGTTGTCATCCATGGTCACTTCATGACCATTTTCTTGGAACCAACGGAATGCTTTTTCTAAATTGCTCATGTTTTTCTGTGATTAGTCTTTGCGATTGAGGTGATTTATCCATAATTCTGCTCTGCATTCAATCTCTGATTGAGATAGTTCAACTGAACAGCAGTCAAGTTCAAGGTACAAAGTACTACATGAGATTTCGACTGAGTAGCCAAGTGATTCAAACCATGCTCTTGCATTGTCAAGGGTTTCTTCGGTTAATTCTTTTTGAAGTATCATAGTTGTTGTGATTAAAAGTTTTGTATAACAAATCCTGATTGGTCTTTTAAGGCTTTGCCTTTGGCTCTGAGTCCCAAAATAGTACCTTTAGGTACATCAAGCATCAAGTCATCTCGAGAGTCACCGTCAACGACAGGCATACCTTTGTAAAACTCAGGCAAAGGTTGATCTTTCTTGACTGCGAAGACTGCCGCACCGACTGCTAACTTGTTACCTACAAGCCACTCAAAGTTTTCCCAATTATCTTCCGATAAACTAAAGGTGACAACATAGCGGTGACCACTTTTGAGTGTGTACTCGCCAGCTTTTTTCGGGATTTTTGTGTAGTCGTAGAAGATAACATTGGATGGGATGTCGTTGCCATAAGAAGCAACAAGTTGCTCAACCAACTTGACATCTGAAGTACCATTAAGACGAACAGCCAAAGGCTTATCGAGTTTTTGCAACCGCTTTGCGGTATTGGTGATTTCGTGAGCCATTTGATTAAGAAAGTTGAACCTATCTTGTAGATAGTAGTGAGTTCGGTTCATTCGTGATTGCTTGACATTGGCATACACCCCCATTCCTGCAGTAAACAAGCAAGATTTAGTACATCCTTTGGATGCAAAGGGACATAGATTAACGCCAAGGGCATTTTGTTCCGCAGGAGCAAGATATAAAATCTTGGTAGGGCGATGGTTTTTCTTGGTTTTTGCATTACTTTTGCCATCAGACAAAAGATGTGCAGGTACTGTGAATTCGATTTGTGTTTTCATGGTGTTTTCTTTGTTGATTGGATTAATTTAGTTTACCTTATCTACCTCTCAGATAACTCTTCATAAACTCAGAGTTATATGAGAGGGATAAGGTAATTTAAGTGGTTTTTGTTACCATTCAGCCGTAAATTGGCAACTTCCGTTTTCCTTGATTGCATCTCGTATCTTGTAGCCAAGGTACAGATCAGCGTACTCAGACAAAAGGTATCTTGAAATGCCGTTATCGGCAAGCATTTGGTCATTCCAACCATTGTTGACCTCAAAGAATTTATCTATTTTTTCTTTGAACTCTCCAAGTGTAGTTTCAATCCTTTGGATTTCTTCTTCAACTTCGACTAAGTCTTCCGCTTCAAAATAGTACTCAATGTAACTTGGCGTTTGCCCAGTTTTGCCGAATCTGTCGGCACAATCTGATGATTGTAAAGCAAACCAAAATTTGCCTTCGATGTCTCCTGAATAATAGCGTCCCATAATTTCTGTGATTTAGTTTTTCTTTGATTAGTTTAAT